>PPYF01524992.1_pt1 | contig 51308 bp, 37 predicted proteins | sample 1559871 | NCBI WGS metagenome assembly PPYF01 (sample SAMN08240021, study PRJNA423297) | Human gut metagenome, whole genome shotgun sequencing project.
TTCTGTCATCACTACACCAAAATTGTACACAAAAATACGATTAACTCTGATATTACAAAAACTTTTCGGGAGAAAATGTGCTTTTTAGCCTTAAAATAGCGGAATACGTGGGCAAAGGGGATGAATTATGGAAGAGTATGCGTATAAAACTTTTTTTTATGAACAGCTTGGCGGAGGTGAAAAATGCAAAAATGCAGAAAATGCACTCCACAATTTTTCCACACACAGGCGCGCGTATATAATATAGTTTGCGCGTATTTAGTTATGTTCGTGTGTGTATGTGTATACGCGTGCACTTACGTGTGTGCGTGTGTTAGGGAGGCACCTGCAAAAGTGCATTTTTGCATCGGTTAATAACATAGCGCTTTGGGGAGGCTAAAGCTTAGCTTTACGACTCCTAAAGCTAAGCTTTAGCTCACACAAAGCGCCGCTTTGTATTTTCAGCCGGATTGTTTCATCAATCGCATGACTTCATATTCTCTTTTTTCGGCAGATTCTAGCCGGTAAATCTTTCCATCCACACCGGAGGCACCTTCTAAATAAACTCTTCTTTTTAGTGGTTCCGTTCATCTGATTCGTTCATAAAATAATATGATTTCTATTATTATTGAGTTCTCTGTCGGTGGATAATCAAGAGATGAAATGAATCATTCTGTTGAAGGATTATATCCTTTTTTAATGAAAAAAGGGGCGTTTTTGCGTCATAATGAACAAATTTTGTCCTTTATTGATTTGTCGTTTTCCTTCTTTGCTGAGATTTTCCAGTAAGTTTGCGTACCGAACTAACGGACTCAAATTATAAACATAAACATTTGTATCAGCTAACCATGAAAAAGTATTATTTACTATCTCTGATTTCCGCTTCTTTGATTGGAGCAACTTGTATTCAATGTACTTCTCCCAAACAAAAGAGTGGAGAGAATACTCTTCCCCAAAAGAGTGAACTGTTTGTATCATTGCCGGACTATTGTCCGACACCGGATGGCATGGCCATTGCTCCCAATGGAGATTTGATTCTGGCATGTCCCAATTTTGCAGATATCACACAGCCTGCTTGCCTGATGCGTATTACTAAGGATGGAGCCGTTTCAAAATGGCTGGATGTGCCTGTATTGGAAGAAACCGGATGGGCTTCTCCGATGGGACTTGCCTTCAATGAAGAGGGCGACCTGTTCATTAGTGATAATCAGGGCTGGAGCGGTGCAGAGAAAGCAAAGAACAAAGGACGTGTACTTCGTCTGAAGTTTGAAAATGACCAGTTGAAGGAAACTATTACGGTGGCATCCGGCATGGAGCATCCCAATGGTATCCGTATCCGTAACGGAAAATTATATGTGACTCAAAGCTCTTTGTCACAGATCAAAGACCCTTCCGGTCTGCTTGTCAGCGGTGTATATTGCTTTGATATGAACGACCGTGACATCGCAGTAACCAATACTTCGGCAGATCAGAACCTGTTGACTACGGTAATCACCAAGAACCCCGAAGTGCAATACGGACTGGATGGAATCGTGTTTAACGAAGCGGGTGACCTTTTTGTGGGTAACTTCGGTGACGGCGCTATCCATCGTATCAAGATGGACGCAGAAGGAAAAGTTGTCAGCAACGATGTCTGGGCACAGGATACGACTCAGCTTCGTACCACAGACGGTATGTGTATCGATGATAAAGGAAATATTTGGGTAGCAGATTTCTCTGCAAATGCCGTTGCCCGTGTAGATAAGGACGGAAAGATTCAGCGTATCGCCCAAAGCCCCGATTGTGATGGAAGCGATGGCGGACTGGACCAACCGGGCGAACCCATCGTATGGAACGGTCAGGTGATCGTATCCTGTTTCGACCTGGTGACCGGACCGGACAAGGTAAATACCAAGCATGACAAGCCTTTCACACTGGCTAAACTATCATTGGAAGAGAAAAAATAGGATTTAGGCACGGATTACGCGGATGACACGGATTTAATAAAACTGTGTAATCTTTAACCGTGAAATCCGTGTAATCCGTGCCTAAAAAAATATTATTAACCCAAGAACACATTATCTATATCTATAATATGAAATACTATCTATCGACCTTTGCCGGCTCCGCCATTTGTGGTGGTTTCGCTTTCGGCATCTGGCCGGAACTCTGGAAGACCTACGGTCTGATGGGCGGCTGGCTGGCGGCAACGCTGATTATCGGCATCATGTGGTATATGAATCATTATAACGGAGCGATTTTGAATCCTCCGGGAAAAATATGGCTCGATCAGGGCTGGTGTATCGGTTCTGCCGGTATAGCCTGGGGAATCGTCCGCTTTCAGGGAGACATTACCAATTTCTTTTATGCAGTGCCTACACTGGTCTGTTGTCTGATAGGCGGTGCACTGGCGGGAATTGTAGTTTGGAAAATCCGTTCGTGCGACTGTGCCCGAAAGATAAATTAAGGAGGAGAACACAATGAGCGAATGGTTACAAACCTATAATGAGATGTTCGGTATGTATCATGCCGGAATCATCACTACTATTTTCGGAGCTTTTGCCGTGACATTTACCGTATTGATGAGCTGGCCCAAGCTGGTGAAGGACTTCGGTCCGATAGGCGGATTCATGGCAGCCGCCCTTATCATCGGAACATTCTGGCTGGTTAATCATAAACTGCCCGGATTCGGCTTCTCTACCGGATTGCTGAACGATGCCGACGGCTTGCCGATGCAGTTCAGCCTGATCCATCAGGGGAATCGTGGCAGTGCCCCTTGGGTAGACATGGGCTGGGCGATTGCGATGGGATTCATCTTTGCAGACGTGCTCTGCGCACCGAAAGGCACACGCGGCGGATTGCTGAAAGAAGCGTTTCCACGTTGGGTCGTTATTATACTGGGCGGCATTGTCGGAGGAATCTTCGTCGGCCTTACCGGATACACGAATGCGGCACTCTAATTCAATTAACTGAAAAGGAAAATATAAAATGTATATATTAGCACATGACTTGGGTACTAGCGGGAACAAAGCCACTTTGTTCGATGAATCGGGGCTGTTGATAGCTTCGCGTACCGCTGCTTATCCTACCGACTATGCTTCCGGCAACCGGGCGGAACAGAATCCGCACCATTGGTGGAAAGCCATCGTTGACACAACACGGGCACTTCTCGAACTGGTATCACCCAATGATATTGCCGGAGTAGCTCTTAGCGGACAAATGATGGGATGTCTTTGCGTAGATAAAGACGGTAATCCGCTTCGTCCGCACATGCTCTATTGCGACCAGCGTTCGCAGGAAGAAGAAGCAAAGTTGACCGAAAAGATAGACCCTCTCCATTTCTACGAAATCACGGGACATCGGATCAGCGCCTCTTACTCTGTGGAGAAACTGATGTGGGTAAAGAAGCACGAACCGGAAATCTTTGCGCAGACTGCCAAAATGCTGAATGCGAAAGATTACATCAACTACCGTTTGTGCGGTACTATCGCCACAGACCCTTCGGATGCATCGGGAACCAATGCCTACGATTTGAACCGCTGGCAATGGAGTGAAGAGATCATAGAAGCCGCAGAGCTCGATCTTTCTTTATTCCCCGAAGTCCGTTCGTCGATTGACGTGATCGGAGAAATCACCAATGAAGCTGCCCGTGAGACAGGACTGCTTGCCGGAACACCCGTCATCTGTGGCGGCGGCGATGGTAGCTGTGCCGGAGTAGGTGTCGGCTGTGTGGCTCCGGGCACTGCGTACAATTATCTGGGCTCTTCTTCCTGGGTAGCACTGACGGTCGAAAAGCCGATTGTAGACGAACAACGCCGTACCATGAACTGGGCGCACGTAGTGCCCGGTATGCTGCACCCGTCGGGAACGATGCAGGCGGCAGGATCATCCTACAACTGGATGATCAATCAACTTTGCCAGAATGAACAGGCACTGGCAGCTCAATCGGGACGCAGCGTGTTCGAACTGATCGACGAGCAGATCATTGCTTCTCCGATAGGTGCGAACAAACTCCTGTTCCTTCCTTATATGCTGGGTGAACGTACTCCCCGTTGGAACGTTGATGCCAAAGGGGCTTTCATCGGTCTGACGCTGGGACACAAACATGGTGATATGTTGCGTGCCGTGATGGAAGGAATAACCTTGAATCTCGGATTTATCATCAATATATTCCGCAAGCATGTTCCTATCGACCGCATGACGGTGATCGGTGGCTGTGCCCAGAATCCTGTCTGGCGTCAGATGATGGCGGACATCTATCAGGCGGAGATCCGTGTGCCTAACTATCTCGAAGAGGCAACTTCGATGGGAGCGGCCATCCTTGCGGGTATCGGTGCGGGTGTTTTTCCTGATTTCTCTGTAATCGACCGTTTTGTCCGTATCGAGCAGACGGTGCAGCCTATTCCCGAAAATGTGAAGAAGTACGAAGCGTGGATGCCTGTTTTCGATCAGGCTTATCACGCCTTGTGTGAGATGTACACAGAGATAGCAAAAACTGAACTATAACCTATAAAAATGAATAAGAATACGATGAAATCTGTAATTGTGCCGGCTCCCGGCAAAATAGAAATACGAGAGGTCGAAACTCCTGTCATCAATGCTTATCAGGCGTTGGTGAAAACAGAAATGGTGGCACTGTGTAATGCGACCGACAGCAAGCTGGTTGCGGGACATTTTCCCGGAGTAGATACTTATCCTCTGGCTCTGGGACACGAGAATGCAGGAATTGTAGTGGCTGTAGGCGAGAAGGTACGCAACTTTAAAGTAGGCGACCGTGCTATCGGCGGTCTGATCTCCGACTTTGGCGCGCAGGGAATTAACAGTGGCTGGGGCGGTTTCAGCGAATATGTAGTGGTGAACGATTTCGAGGTACTGAAAGAAGAAGGGCTGGCTACCCTCGAACAGGGATGTTGGGACAGCTTTGAGATTCAGAACTCAGTTCCTGCTCATGTGCAGCCGGAAGAAGCGGTGATCTCCTGCACCTGGCGTGAAGTGCTGGGCGCTTTCAAGGATTTCAACCTGACTCCGGGAAAGAAAGTGATAGTGGTAGGCTCCGGTCCTGTAGGACTGAGCTTCGTCAAGTTGGGCAAGCTGTTCGGCTTGGGGCAGATTGACATCGTCGATATGCTTCCCGCCAAACTGGAAGTAGCCCGCCGGATGGGAGCGGACAACGGATACACACCTGCCGAAATCAGCACGCCGGAGTTTATAGCCTCCGCCAATCGTTCTTACGATGCCGTGATTGATGCCGTGGGACTCGATGTAGTAGTCAATTCCGTATTGCCGTTGGTAAAAATGGGCGGTGATGTCTGTGTATATGGTGTCATGACGAAGAATCCGACATTCGATTTGTCGAAGGCGCCTTACAACTTCGACCTGCATATGCACCAGTGGCCTACCCGTTCGGAAGAAAAAGCGGCTATGACCACGCTGGCACAATGGATTGAAGAAGGCAGACTTTCCGCTTCCGACTTCATCACACACCGTTTCAAAATCGAAGAAATCGAAGAAGCCTTCGCTGCCGTGAAACGGGGTGAAGTGTTGAAATGTATACTGACTTTTTAAAAAAAAGAAGTAATCATTTATTGCAGTTTCGTAGGTATGCTGCATAGCTTCTCCTCCTTCTGGAAGGAGGAGTACCCGTAGGGGGAGGTGGTAGGAAAACACAGCTAAATAATAATTAGAGATAGGCGCACCTACCACCCCGGCTTTTAGCCACCCCTCCTTCCCGGAAGGAGGGGAAACCATGCGGAACATATCCATACGGAATATACGACTTATGAAATTTGAATTGAAATAATATATTAAATAATTTACAATAATGGAAAAGAAAAATATAAACGAAGTGATTGCAAATTTATCAGTAGAACAACTGGCAGGAATGATTGACCATACCTTTCTGAAACCTTTCGGAACAGCGGAGAATATCGAAAAACTCTGTGCGGAAGCCCGTCAGTATAAGTTTGCGATGGTAGCCATCAACCCTGCGGAAGTGGAAACCTGTGTCAAACTGCTGGAAGGTTCGGGTGTACGTGTAGGAGCGGCCATCGGTTTCCCTCTGGGACAGAATACCGTAGAGTGCAAGGCATTCGAAACCCGTGATGCCATTGCCAAGGGAGCTACCGAAATTGATACGGTCATCAATGTCCGTGCTTTGCAGAAGGGACAGACAGACATTGTAAAGAAAGAAATCGAAGATATGGTTTCTATCTGCAAACCTGCCGGCGTGATCTGTAAAGTGATTCTTGAAACCTGCTACCTGACTGACGAAGAAAAAGAAACCGTATGCCGCATTGCAAAGGAAGCAGGTGTGGACTTCGTAAAAACTTCTACCGGATTCGGTACGGCAGGCGCCAACGTGCATGATGTTGAATTGATGCGTCGTGTGGTAGGTCCGGTGATCGGCGTGAAAGCTGCGGGTGGTATCCGCGACCTCGATACGGCACTGGCATTGATTCAGGTGGGTGCTACCCGTATCGGTACTTCAAGCGGTATTCAGATTGTAGAAGCTTACAAAGAGTTGAAGAAAGGTATGTAATATCCGGTTCGGAAAGGTAAATTTAAGGTAAACAGGAATTTGAAATGATAAGATCGAAATTAATAAAATGGTTGAAGTGGGGGCTGGCATGTTGCATGCTCGTCCCATTCCTCGCCTGGCAGGCGAAGGACACTTCTTTCCAGCCAACCGACACAAAAGGTTTTATCGCCGAAATGCAGAAGCAGTTTGCGGAGGTTCAGACGATAAAGAAGAAAGAGAATCACAGGGAAGAGCTGGAACGTAAAGTAAGAGATACACACCGGATGTTGATGCATGATTATCCGGTTTATTATGACTGGTGGCTACAGGATGGAAATGATGCGAAAGACATAAAGGACGGGAAAGATGTAAACTGGTTCAGAGGTTCTTTCAGCCGGCAACTTTCCCTTCGTATGCAGAAACTGAATATTACTACTGCTGTCAATGATACTCCGGAAAGTATCGAAGCGGCTTTCCAGTCTTATCTGAAAGCGTGCGAGAGAAGACGTGCCGAACGTCTGGAAACTTTCACTGCCAATCAGCCGGAGATTGTTTTTACGAAGTTCAGAACGTTGCGTCCTTCTTTCTTTGCTTATACCGAAGGCGTTTCCGATGCCCGTGCCGAGTGCAACTACTTTGCAGGCGGTTCGCTGTCGAAGATTAAGATGAACGGTATCTGGGCGGAGGAAGAAACACTGCTGACGGACGAAGACGGTGTATATCGTGACCCTAATCTTCATTTTGACGGTCAGCACCTGCTTTTCTCTTGGAAGAAGTCTGCAAAAGACGATGATTTCCATTTGTATGAGATGGATTTAAAGACACGTGCGGTCAAGCAACTGACTTTCGGAAAAGGACATGCCGATATCGAAGGCATCTACCTGCCGGATGAGAATATACTTTTCAACTCTACCCGTAGCGGAAGTGCGGTGGATTGCTGGTTTACCGAAGTCAGCAATATGTACCTCTGCGACCGTGAAGGCCGTTATATGCGTCAGGTAGGTTTCGACCAGGTGCATACTACTACGCCGACTTTGCTTGACGATGGTCGGGTAGTTTACACTCGTTGGGACTATAATGACCGCGGTCAAGTATGGGCGCAACCCCTGTTCCAGATGAATCCTGACGGAACGGGACAAGCCGAATATTACGGAATGAACAGCTGGTTCCCGACAACGGTAGCGCATACCCGTCAGATTCCCGGTACACGCAAAGTGATGACTGTTTTCATGGGACATCATAATCCCCAGCACGGTAAATTGGGTATTATTGATCCCGAAGCCGGAAGAGATGAGAATGAAGGTGTCATGTTTGTTGCTCCGGTGCGCAAGCCCGAGGCAGAGCGTATAGATAGCTACGGACAGTTTACCGACCAGTTCCAGCATCCTTTCCCGCTGAACGAGACGGAGTTTCTGATTTCCTATACTCCGCTGGGATACCACATCGGACATCCGATGGAGTTCGGCATTTACTGGATGAATGCAAACGGAGAACGCGAATTACTGGTTGCTGATTCGAAGATATCCTGCAATCAGCCCATCTTGCTTGCTCCCCGTAAACGTCCGTTCCACCGTTCGTCTTCTGTAGACTATACGAAGAATGAAGGAGTATATTATATGCAGAATATCTATGAAGGGAACGGCTTGAAAGGAGTGGCTCCCGGAACGATCAAACAGCTTCGTATCGTAGAAATTCAATTCCGTGCAGCCGGTGTAGGCGAAGTGAATGGTAATGATGAGGGAGGTGGCGCATTGGCAAGTTCTCCGGTAGGAGTCGGCAATGCCGCTTGGGACGTGAAGAGAGTGATCGGAGTGACGGATGTATATCCCGACGGTTCCGCTTTCTTTAAAGTACCTGCCCGCAGGCCGCTTTACTTCCAGGCGTTGGATGATAAGGGAAGGGTAGTGCAGACGATGCGCAGCTGGTCTACCTTGCAGCCGAACGAAGTTCAGAGTTGTGTAGGATGCCATGAACATAAGAATACGGTTCCGGTGGCAGGTCATCGGGTATCTATGGCAATGGACAAAGGAATCAAGGCATTGGCTCCGGAAGATGAAATGGGAGAACGTAACTTCAGCTATCTGAAAGAGATTCAGCCTATCTGGGACCGAAATTGTATCTCTTGTCATGACGGAGTGAAACACCCGATGAGCCTGAAAGGAGAACTGAAGGTAGTGGACAAACAGAGTAAAAGAAAATATACGGACTCATATCTCAGTCTGACTCATGCCCGTCCGGATGGTCCCGACAGAGCATGGAGAGGCGATGCCCATCACCCGGAAGTAAACTGGATCAGCGCTTTGTCCCAACCTACTTTGTTGCCTCCTTATTTTGCAGGGTCCAACAAGAGTAATCTGATCAAGCGTCTGGAAGAGGGTCATGGAGGTACGAAACTGACACCGCAGGAGATACGTAAAGTTTCTCTCTGGATCGACTTGCTTGTTCCTCAGATCGGTGACTACCGGGAAGCGAACAACTGGTCGGATCATGACCGGGAGTTTTACGACCGCTACGATAAGAAGCGGAAACAAGCCCGCATGGAGGAACAGGAGAATATTCGCCAGTACATTCAATCTCTTCAAACTAAACAACAGAAATAATGAAAAAGATATTGATACCTGTTAGTATCGTAGCTATACTTCTTTGCGCTAGTTGGAAAGAAGATGCAAAGACGGTTTCGCCGGATCGTTTGTTTCTGGCGGACAGTGGAAAGTCCTTGTTTGTAACGAACAGGGCAGGCAATGAATTAATCAAAATGTCGTCCGACGGACAGAAGGTGGAACAGAAAGTGACCCTTTCTTCGCCCGTCAATGCCATGACACAAGACCCGTCCGGCAACCTTTGGGTGGTATGCGACGGAAACACCGGCATGATGTACGAACTGGATGGAAAGAAACTTTCGGTGCAGTCAAAAACAAAGAGTGGTGCTACGCCTTCGGATATCTTGTACAGTCCGGTGTCCAAATCACTTTGGGTGACACAACGCTTCAACAACGAGTTGTGGGAAATTGATCCGGCAACCCGCAAGGTAAAGACAAAGATTGCAATCGGTCGTGAACCGGTGGCTATGGCTCCGTTTGCAGGAGACTCTTGTCTGCTGATAGCCAATAATCTGCCGGAAATGCCTTCTACGGCTTATCCTATTGCAGTGCAGCTCGATATCGTAGATATCCCTTCAAAGAAGGTGACAGGACGCATCATGTTGCCGAACGGTGCTACCGATGCGAAGTCTGTAGCGGTAGATAAAAATCAGACGTATGCGTATGTCACTCACTTGATTGCCCGTTATCAGTTGCCTACCAATCAGCTGGACCGTGGATGGATGGCTACGAACACGCTGTCCATCATCGACCTGAAGGCGAGGAAACTGCTGACTTCCGTATTGTTGGATACTCCTCAGAAGGGAGCCGCCAATCCGTGGTCGGTGATTGTCACTCCGGATGATAAACAGATTATCGTAGCTGCTGCCGGAAGTCAGGAGCTGGTTCGTATTGACCGCATTGCTTTGCACGAACGTCTGGCGAAGGCAAAGCAGGGAGAGATGGTGACGCCTTCCGTGAAGTCATGGAATAATATTCCGAATGATGCGGGATTCTTATATGGTATCCGCGACTTTATCCCGACACAGGGGAAAGGCCCCCGTTCGGTGGTCGCTACCGGAGATAAGATTTACACTGCCAACTATTATACTTCGGAATTGGTGTCTATGGATTTGAACGGCAAGAATCTGAAGAAGCAGGTTTTGGGTGCTCCGCTGGCTTTCACGAAAGTCGGAAAGGGTGATATGTATTTCCATGACGCTACTATTTGTTTCCAGAACTGGCAGAGCTGTGCTACCTGTCATCCGAATGACGCCCGCATGGACGGACTTAACTGGGACTTGCTGAATGACGGTATGGGAAATCCGAAGAATACCAAGACACTCTTGCTTTCGCATCAGACTCCGCCTTGTATGGCGACCGGTATCCGTAAGAATGCCGAAGTAGCGGTACGTTCGGGTGTGAAGTATATTCTGTTTATGGAAGGTGAAGACGAAATATACGAATCCATCGACGAATATCTGAAATCCCTGAAACCGTTGCCAAGCCCATACCTTGTGAACGGTAAACTTTCCGGTAAGGCAAAGAAGGGAAAGAAGATTTTTGAGGAAAACTGTGCGAGTTGCCATTCCGGAGAGTACTATACGGATCAGAAACAGTATAAGGTAGACTGGACAACGGGCCCGGACAAGGGACTGTCTATGGATGTTCCGGCACTGAATGAATGCTGGCGTACAGCTCCCTATCTTTATGACGGGCGCAGCTATTCGATGAAGGATATGCTGAAAGTTCACGGACCTCATAAGCCTGTCACTGAGAAGGAATTGGAAGAACTGGAAGAGTATGTGTTGTCTTTGTAAAGAAGATATCTGTTTATATTAATACTTAGAATAATAATGATAAAGATATGTAGTGTTGCGTTTTTGTCGCTTCTGCTCTCTGCCTCTTCTCTGTTTGCACAGACCAAGACGTTTGCCGGAGCCGATTATTCGCAGGGAATCGTATTTGTGATGGAAAACAACCAAATGGTGTGGAAGCACAAAGCGCCCGATTCCAATGATTTGTGGATATTGCCTAACGGCAATATCCTCTTCACCACCGGACATGGAGTGCTCGAAATGACCCGTCAGAACGATACCATTTTCCATTATGAATCAAAAAGTCCGGTCTTTGCCTGCCAACGCCTGAAAAATGGTAATACTTTCGTTGGCGAATGTGTTACAGGACGGATGCTGGAGATATCTCCCAAAGGGAAGATTGTGAAGGAAACCTGCATCCTGCCGAAAGGTGTGAAGGATGGCGGATTCGCATTCATGCGTAATGCACGGCGGCTGGATAACGGTCATTTCCTCGTAGCTCATTATGGAGACCAGTGTGTGAAGGAGTATGATGCAAACGGCAAGGTGGTGTGGAAGCTGGATGTTCCCGGCGGTCCTCATTCGCTGACTCGTCTGCCTAACGGACATACGCTGATAGCTGTTGCCGATAAAGATCAGAACCCTAGATTGATAGAAGTGACTCCGGAAGGAAAAACGATTTGGGAAATATCGAATGCGGATATTCCCGGAAAGCCTTTGAAGTTTCTCGGAGGTTTTCAGTACTTCTCCGACGGACGTTTCCTGATTACGAACTGGACGGGACACGTGAACCCGAAGGAGAAAGTACATCTGCTGCTGGTAGACCGCCAGAAGAATGTGCTCTACTCTCTGGAAAATACTCCGGAACTACAGACGATGTCTTCCGTATATAGCACAGACAAGCCGGCGGGAGTAGCTTCGTATCATTAATTGATGTCTGTGGCATAAAAAATCATTGAAGTTTGCAATATGAAATATTATCGGATAAAATGTGAAATCTATAAAGCGGCAGGAAAGAGCTGGGAACGAATGGCAGAAGAATTACTTCTGTCAGCCGTTCGCGGGGGAGGAGAGGAACATGGGGGAAAAGTGGTCCGTCTTGTATTCTTTACATTCTGTGAGGATAATCGGGAATATCAGCTCCAACGGTCTTTTCTGGAACAATGGGTGGACGATCATTTCGTTTCTCCCCGTCCGGTCCTTTCGCTCGTAGCCCAAAAGCCTTTGGTAGGAGAACTGGTCATGGAAGTCCATTCGTTGCCGGCAACTGCCGGTGAGGAAGTGACGGTAGAAGAACAGATGACTTCTTCCGTCCGCTACCTTCGGGTTACCTCCGGTCATTATCGGGAAATAATAGCGGGTGGACTCTATGCCGACGATTTGACTCTTCCTGTCCGCGAACAGTCGGAGCAGGTGTTCGGGAAAGCGGAAGAAATTCTGAAAGCGGAGCAGATGAGCTTCGGTGATATTGTCCGCCAGTGGAATTATCTGGAACGTATCACGGATATTGTGCACGGCAATCAGTGTTATCAGGATTTTAATGATATACGTTCGCAGTTTTATGCTTCTTCGGAATGGGCTTCCGGATATCCGGCGGCCACAGGAATCGGGACACAGCATGGTGGAATACTGGTAGATTTCAATGCCGTCAAAGGAGGAATAGAGATTATCCCGTTGGATAATGACTGGCAGAGAGCTGCCCATGTCTATTCGGATGAAGTCCTGATCAGCCACCGGACGGATGCGGAGAAGGGAACTCCCAAGTTTGAAAGAGGCAAATCGTTGTCCGATCGTCAACGGGAGATGATTTATATATCCGGTACAGCCGCCATTCGTGGTGAAGAAAGTATAGTGACGGGCGACGTGCTTGTGCAGACGGAAATCACGCTGGAGAATATCCAGCATCTGATTGGTCTGGAAGAAGGGAGAGAGAAACTTCCGGAACATTCCGGCAAGCTGGAACTTCTCCGTGTGTATCTGAAGCATGAGGAGGATGCGAAGATTGTAAAAGAAGATATGGACAAACTTTGTCCCGACGTTCCGATTGTCTATCTTTATGCCGATGTATGCAGGGAAGAACTACTTGTGGAAATAGAAGGTATTGCTTATTTGTAAAAACAGAAAACTGATGAAACTGATTCGATTGATCGCTTCTCCGATGTTGATGTACGTATTAGCGGGAGTTTATGCGCTGGTACTGGCAATCGCCACTTTTGTGGAAAATTCGTCCGGTCCGGCCGTTGCGCGCGAATACTTTTATTATGCTCCGTGGTTTATTTTGTTACAACTCTTGCAGGCTGTCAATCTGTTGGCCATGTTTCTTCAGGGAGGTTATTTCAAAAGAATCAGTAAAGGAAGTCTGCTCTTTCATGGGGCTTTGGTTTTTATTTGGTTGGGGGCGGCTGTTACTCACTATGCAGGAGTAACAGGAATCATGCACATCCGTGAGGGGGAAACGGTGGACCGCATGATGCGCGATGAAGGGGCAGGGATGGGAAATGCCTCCCTGCCTTTTTCTGTCACCCTCGACGATTTCCGGTTAAAGCGTTATCCGGGGTCGCACAGTCCGATGTCTTACGAAAGCGATCTGGTGATAAAGAAGGGGAATGAAGCTCCTTTGCAGGCTACGGTTCGGATGAATAAGGTGATTGAAGTGGATGGTTATCGTTTGTTTCAGTCTTCGTTCGATCCGGATGAGCAGGGAACGGTGTTGTCCGTAAGTTATGACCGTCCCGGTATGCAGATTACCTATATCGGCTATTTCCTGCTGTTTGCCGGCTTTGTGCTGACTCTGTTCAGTAAGAAGTCCCGTTTCGGTCGTTTGCGCAGGGAACTGGGAGAGATGAAAAAGAATGCTCCTTTCTGTCTGCTTCTCTTTTTAGGTTTATCCGGTGCGCTGGGCACACAGGCGTCATATGCACAGGAAGCGCTTTCTTCTTCGCAGCTACCTTGCATTCCTGCTCCGCATGCCCGGAAATTCGGCAGTCTGGTACTGCTCAATCCGAATGGTCGCCTTGAACCTGTTAACAGTTACACTTCCGCCATTCTGCGCAAACTTTACGGAGCGGACAAGCTGAACAGCATCAATTCAGACCAGTTCTTTCTGAATCTTCTCGCTTTTCCGGATGAGTGGGGTGGCTATCCTTTTATCAAGGTCGATAATAAAGAAATTCTTCAACGGTTCGGAAGAGACGGCAAATACATCGCATGGCAGGATGTCTTTGATGCCGACTGCAACTATGTGCTGACCGATGAAGTGAATGCCATCTATGCAAAATCCGCTTCAGAACGGAAACGAATGGATTCGGATTTGTTAAAACTGGATGAATCGGTGAATATTGTCTACCGTATTATGCAACATCAACTTCTGCCCCTCTTCCCGGACGAAAACGACGTTCAGGGAAAATGGTATTCGGCAGGTGACGAACAAACCGTCTTTCATGATAAAGATTCCCTGTTTGTTTCTAAAATCATGGATTGGTATATCTACGAATTGGGCAATGGGGTCCGCACTAATAACTGGAAAGAAGCGGACAAGATTGTCGATATGATGCATATCTTCCAGCAGGCAAAAAGTAAAACTCCCGCTATTGACAATCAGAGAGTAAAAGCGGAACTTCTCTATAATCAGTTAAACCTGTTCTTCTGGTGTCGTCTGGCTTACCTGATTTTGGGCGGAATCTTACTTTTCATTGCCTGCGGAGAGATTATCGCGGATTTCAAATGGGGGAGCAGACTGAGCAGCATACTGATTGTTCTTCTGATCGCAGCTTTCCTTGCACACACGACCGGTGTCTTACTGCGCTGGTATATCTCCGAACGTGCACCGTGGGCGAATGCTTACGAATCAATGATTTGCACTTCCTGGTTGCTCGTTGGCGGCGGACTCTTGTTTGCCCGCCGGTTCCGTATTCTCCCTGCGCTTGCCGGACTGTTAGGCGGAATCATGCTTTTCGTGGCAGGACTGAACCATCTGAATCCGGAAATAACTCCTTTGGTTCCGGTGCTTCAGTCGTATTGGCTGATGTCTCATGTCGCCATTATCATGATCGGCTATGTATTCTTCGCACTTTGTGCGCTGACGGGACTGTTTAATCTTATCTTGATGAATCTGCTTTCTGCCACCAATCGGGTGAAACTCCTTTTCCGTATCCGTGAGTTTACCTTACTGAATGAAATGGCAATGATTCTCGGCTTATTCTTTATGACGGCAGGAACTTTCCTCGGTGCCATCTGGGCAAATGTCTCATGGGGCAGATACTGGGGATGGGACCCGAAAGAAACATGGGCGTTAATCTCTATTGTTGTCTACGCACTGGTACTTCATATCCGTTTTATTCCGCTGCTGAAAGGTAAAACAACTTGGTGTTTCAACTTGCTGTCCGTAGTCTCCATTCTCTCCATTATCATGACTTGGTTTGGAGTAAACTACTACCTGAGCGGCTTGCACTCTTATGGAAAGACCGAAGGGGGAGATTTACTGTTATGGATATGGGGAGCGGGTTTGTGCGTTGTGCTTGTTTTGGCTCTCTTTGCACGCAGGCGTTTGAAAAAGTATTCATGATTCGGTAAATAATAGAATTAGCCGCTTGTGACATTTTTGTCTTTATTCTAAGTATTATACGGGGATAAACAAAAATGTCACAGCGTTTGTAATCAGTGGTTTACCCCTGAAAATGACTTGTTTTTAAAATAAGTTTGCAAAAAACTATAGGATGTTTTTGTCTTTTTCCGGATCAAAACTGCATTTTTCTTTCATTTATTTGTGTTTCAGTATTTTAATCATTCTGGCTTCGCGATTCCTGCTGTTTTCTATTTCCGCATATTGTTCCAGTTCTTTCGTCGTTATGCCCCGTCCCGTGTTTAATCCCATCTTTTTATATACCTGTCTGAGCATACTTTTCGCTTCCTGCACGGATATTTCAGCATCCACAGGAAAAGCACGTTGGATATATGTCCGCATTTGCCCGGATTTCTTAATCGTATGCTCACTACTCACATTTAGTGCTGTCCGCAATTTATTCTCATTATAATCGGCTTCCCTTACAAATTCCGCTCCAAAACGGCAGAAACAGTCGTATATATACCTGTCGGCGGTAGAAGTAATCAGATTCATCAACATACGCTGATACCTTTTCTGTATTTTCTTGTCGGTAGCTCTGCTCATCTTTTCCATCTCTTCCAGTTTCCGGACGATCAGTTCTGCCCGTTTCTTCTTTGCCAGACGATGCTGGATAGCCATGCGTTCATTATCCGAAACCGGCATCAGGCGTTCTTCGTGCGAGAAGACAAAATATCCGGTCTGCTCGTAAGCAAGGTGCAGCAGATCGGCAGAGGTGTACAGGCGTTTCACTTGTTCCTTTTCATAGAAGTTGGCTATCAGAAACGAATCCGGCTTTCCGTTTTCGTCCAGATAAGGGAGGTAAGAGTTTTCTCCGATGGCCTCTTGTAGTAAGGTGCGTTCGCCTATGTTGGTAGTCCGTGCCAGTTGCGCTTTCCAGCCGTTGAAAATGGTGGAAGCTCCCTGAATCCAGTGATCGATTTCAGAAGAAGACATACATTCCAGTTCCGGTCGGATAGAAGCGATGTGTGTCACACTATTGACTCCGCCCCGGAAACGTCCGATAATCTGGATTGCCTCGGTGGCAGGGTCAATAACGGATTGTGCGGCACCATACAAGTCACTGACGAAAATCACATGAGGCGGATTTTTGCAGAGTATGTCTACCGCTGAGTAGAAGCGGGAGGTGAAGAAATTGTAACGTTCCAGTTCGGTGATCATCATTGATTTTTTGCGGCGGTTTCCTTTCCAGAGCTTGTATTGTCCGTCTTCGCTACAGAATGTGCAGGCATTGCTTAGTTCGGGTATCAACCGGTAGAAGCTGTCTATCGAATCTATACTGTTACAGAAAATACAGACAGTTCCTCTCTTGGCTTCAATCACTTCCTGCAGGGTTTCCAGCACATTGTTGGTAGTAATCAGTTTCAGTTTCTGCCGATAGACATAATCCGGCTGAATCAATACCCGCATGAAACCGTCAAAACGACTGTCCTTTTCGGGTACGATAGGCGTAGCGGAAATCAGTGCCTTGTTTTGGAAACGGAAGAAATCGTTCATCGGTTCGCGGATAGAGTCACGGTAGTGCACGTCCTGTACCAGCTTCTCGCATTCATCAAACAAGATGAAGCATTCCGTATACATATCTATATCCACCGTTTGCATGGCTTCCTTTATCTTGTTGAAGCCTTCGGGGGTAGTCAGTAGTTTGTAATCCTTCTCCCGGTTTGTTTCCAGAAAGTCGGCGATCTGCCGGATGCTTACACCTTTATAGACGGCAAGTGCATTCTTATGTACCCTTGCTTTCGACTCGATGACGGGTACATTCGGTTCGATGATAATGGATTTGCGTGGTGCTGTGAGTTCACAGTGCGTGGCACCCAGTCCCGGCAGCAGTTTGTTGATGATGCAATTGGTAGGAATAAAATCTTTTCCTGCACGTTTTAGCGCATCCGCAAAGTATTCTCCTTTCCGGATGGAGTAAATTCGATCGTATTCCATACAGTTAATATTTCCGTTTATTATGTTTCTTTGGATTGTACTTCTCAAATCCGGCAGCTGAAATACGTTTCTTCAGATTCTTGTCCGCTTTAAAAACTACGTTTTTCACTTGGATGGATTCTGCCCTGTGGTTTTCGTCCGGCTCTTTGTCTTCACAGAAATTTCCGTTTAGAGAGAAACTGCCAAAGTCGTCCAGATTGAGTATGTTTCCGTCTTTCAGTACGGCTTCCATTCCTTCCAGTACTATGCTGAGGCTTTTGTATGCTTCTCCTTTGGATAGGTTGTATTTGGTTGCCAGATATTCTACGAATGCTTTGGTGTCCAGTGTATCCCATGATAGCAGTTGTACCCGGACATTTGTCTCCTTATCTCCTGTGAATGTATCCGCGAAGCGGGTTGTTTTGTAAAGTATGCTCATAATAATTCCTTTTTTGAATAGCCATTGATTGCGGTGCAGTTGAGTAATAGCCGGGATAGACAAGTGTAACAGGAATATTGCACAAGTATAACAGGACGGTTGCTCAAGTGCAACAGATTAATTCATACAGATGAAGTTGCTAAAAGATAAGGGATTATTTTTAGTTTGTGTGGGAAAAACAATTAACTCTTCCTTATGAATTGGTAAAAACATCTTGTCGGTTAAGACAATGCAAAGGTAAGAATAAGTACTGGACTAACAAGAGAATAAATCTATTTTGTGACTTTGTCTTTGATGTCATGGTTTGGTATAGTAAATTTTATTCAAACATTAATAATGATAGTATTTTTATCGGATTATCAACAAACAATGCATACAATAGATGAAAATATGGCACGACCTTAAAATATAATATGCTAATTGACTGCTAATTAATATTCTCAACATCTAGTTTGTATTATTGAATTGAACAACCAAAATGAATGCCTTTATGGATATAAAAAAGAATTTGCGGACCGTTGCGAGGAATGCAGCGTTTAGGGTAGAGTTTCTCACGAGTGGGAGAGAGATTCTTTTGTACACGAATGCGATTTACTCTGCTATGATGTGGGGGTGGACTAAGTGCATCGAAGAGAAAGAAAAAGAAACTCACATAAGAGAAGAGTTAATAAAGTAATAATCTTAAAAACGACAGGCTATGTTACAGGAATTTTTAGAAATTGAAGAACTGAAATCAATACATGAAGAGAAGCTCAGATTGATGGAGAGGGAAATGGCATTATCAACTCCTTTACTAACAGAATTGGAGTATATACCCATGCTGTATAAATGGTATTGTGAATTGTCCGGTTGCTGTGAGGAAGCAGGAGTACAGAATACCGATCAGAAAGGACAATTTCTTTTCGTTATCTTATTTTTTTATTCTCCTATTGCATTAGTTGGCGGAAGAATAGTAAGTGGTGTTCGGGATAAGCTGGCACAATTATTCGGATTTACTTCCCCGTCTGCTGTTTCCAATCTTTGCAAATTAATAAAATCGTTTTATACCACTTACAAAGGGTATAGAAAGATTGTAAATCAGCTATGTGACGAATTTATGAGTCGTCTGAAAGAGAACGGAATCATACCTCAAAATCCTATTTTATGACTTCGGGTAAGATGTCACGGCTGGGGGAACTGAAAATTTACCAGTCATTGATATTGGCAGTACTTTTACCAGCGAATTAGAAAACAGGACCTGTGATTCAAAAGAAAGAACAGTTTAAAGCTAGCTTTTTTATATATTATTTATTAATTAAAAATTTAAACAATTTAGATTATGGCACAATTATCTTGGGGAAAACCCACAATTGAGTTTGGAAAATGTGTGAACGGAGCTGCACCGTCAGAATGGACAAAACTAGGTTGCGACCCGGTGGAAAGTTCAACGAAACTGACTCCTACCAAAGGTGAAAAGAAAGAAGCAAAGGTAGAGGGAGGCGAAAATGAAGCAGTGAAGTATGCCAGAAATACTTATGCGTTCGAGTTTGAAATCCGTGCGGCTAAAGGTCGTGAAAAACCGATCAAGGACTCTGACGGAGTAGTTGAAGGCGAGTATGCTTTCCGTCTTACTCCGGAAGATGAAACATGCGAAGGTATCCTGATCGAACGTTCTGTGGTTTCTGTAGAAGAATCATACGACACCGCCGAAGGTAAGAAGTGGAAATACACGGTAGATGTATTGAAACCTGCCACCGGTGATCAGGTGAAACCTTATACTCCTGCTACTCCGGCAGAATAAGTTTCTTTTTACGTCAATGGAGAGCGCTAGTCATGGCGCTCTTCTTTTATAAATTCCGCTATGAACATAAATAAAGAAATCGAAATCAACATATCCGATGCTATCGTGGAAAAAGCGATCAGTTTTAGTATCGGTAAGAATAAACTATGTCTCTATCCTTCTACTTTGGGTAAGATGCAAATACTGAAGAACTTGTATCTCTCGATGGATGTCAATATGGAGCTTCTGGCCATTAATCCGCTTGTTGAGACGCTGAGAATCTGCCAAGAGAAAACGGAATCTGTCTGTCAGGTCATTGCTTACTCTACATTCAACGATAGAAAGAGTATTCTGGATATGGAGAAAGTACTCCGGCGTGCCAGGCTTTTTCAGGATGAAGCGTCGGTGGAAGATTTGGCTACCATTTTGACTATTATCCTTTCGAGTGATAAGATAAAAGAGTTTATCCGATATTTTGGTATTGATGCAGATCGGGAAATGAAAACACGAATCAGCAGGATAAAGGGAGAGGGGAGCAGCATCACTTTCGGGGGAAAGAGTATCTATGGACTGCTGATAGACTTTGCCTGCCAGCGCTATGGATGGACAATGGACTACGTACTTTGGGGAATTAGCTATGTCAATCTGAATATGTTGTTTGCCGATGCTGTTACTACTGTGTATCTTAGCGAAGAAGAACGTAAAAAGTTAGGTCGGGGAGATGGGGAGGTGATCAATGCGGATGATCCGGAGAATAGAGATTTGATAAGGAGGATGATTAGTGAGTAATGATTTATATGAAAACTACAGGATTCAGGTTTTATACTTGAATCCTGTAGTTAAAGTTTATATTTATTTAAAAGTAAACCCTTCACTACTCTTAGGGCTTCCAAATCCAAAAACTGTTTCTTGTTTCTTTTTCCTTATTTCAGAATTGTAATCTGTATTAAAAGCTTCTATCCGCTCATATAATATGTCACTATAGATATAACCTAACGATGCAAATATAAAAGCTAATATTATTGCCATTATAAAAGGCATGAAAGCCAAAATAATGGACCAATAGAATATTATCTGTGGACTTATAAATAATTGCCCTATACTTAATTCAAAAGCACTAAAAAACAGGCATATAAAGAAGATCATTATCAGAATGAAAACGGATTTGCCATAAGAGCAATCAATCGTTTTTCCCTCTTTGGAGAAAAAAACATTATATAGTTCAATGGCAAAGTATATGAAATTAACAATAGTGGATAACTCTATGAAGATAAGAAAAAAGTTCATTATACTTGAAACCTCACTTAATTCAGCAAAAAGAAATAATAAGATTAGTCCATACAATCCGCAGTATAAACACCAAGGAGACATATACATAGGATTCCAATGAATCAATTTATTGAAGAAGGTCAGAGATTTATTGATTTTTTTATAATCTTTAATTAGATAATCAGGACATTCATTTAATGAATAACCTGGCATGAGGTCGGTCATGACATTGTAGTACTGTTCTTTTTCTTTTCTAATATTTTGAAGCATCATGCTAATAAAATCCACAACACGTTTTAGTACTTCATTTTTTTGCAAAGCTACAAAAAGAAAGCAAAATGTAACAGCCATCTGTATAAGGGCGGCATAATTATATGAATTTTCCATAGTACATTCAATAAAGCCTACATACTATTTTAATTAGCGAGATTGATAGTTTCCAGACTTATAAAATTTGTATCAAAGAGTGTTGTTAGTTTTTCGCAAAGTTCGTTATCTTTAAAATTGGATTCAACTAAAGATTGTTCGATATTAGGTCTCAATATATACATTGAATCATCACCAATACAAAAGCTTATAGCTTCACCATCTTTTAAAAATTTCTTATCTATTCCAGATGCCTTTATTATTATTTGATGTAGATAATCAAATAGATTTTGTCTTAAAAAGAGGATGTTGTCTTGGCTCAATTCGTTATATATCACAACCTCCAGACTTACTCCTTTGCTTAATATGTTTTTTATTTGTCCAATTTGTCCATTATTAAATATATCTGAGAATTCTGCAAATGCTCCTCTTATCTTATTTTGCGATGTAGTTAAAATAGCTTTTAACACATTATCTCTAAATTCTGTAGTTACTCCACTAATGTAGCGATCTATCTTATTTTCTGCAAGGTATTTTATTGCACTAAATAAACGTTGGGCTGTGGTAGAACTGATAGATGTTGCCTGATCACAAATAAGAGTATTATCTGAATTTTTAATATTACATAAATACTCAGCTTTAGCAAATAAATCTTTGATAGGATGCAAAGAAAAGTCAATGCTATTATTTAAGTATGTAACCGATAATAGTATCAAGGATTCATCTTTAAAGTCATTACGTGCACGTGCTAACTTTTTCAGAAAAATATCCTTGTATTTAGGTTGATTAATTTCGTATATGACACTGCGTACATTAGCTAAAATTGTGTCATCTGTTAAACTCAAATTAATGTAATCACAGAATTTTCTTAATTTATAATCTATAGGATTTGTCTTTTCCGGATAATGTTTTTGAAACAGTACTTTATCAACTTTAAAGATTAAAATATCATTTTTCTTTATCTGGGTCTTTTCTTGAAGACTTAATTCATTTGCCAATAGATAATCACCCTTATGAATGTTCTCTATGGCCATTGAATTACCTTCTACTTTAAAAATAATATAATCTGCTGATTGCTTTTCGAGCTCATTATTACATTTATCAGTAAATATGACTCTATGCATATCGTTACTTGATAATAAGTCGACTTGTCCTGGATCACCAGCTGCAACACTGAATATTCTTCTAACAGTGCTATTCTTTAAGAAACTATAAAGTCCCATTTTTTTTGTATATTAAATTTTAACAAGTGTGTAAAAATACACAAGCCTATACTATTAAAATAGTAGGCTGGTATTTTATTTAATAACACAAATTGTCTATTAATCGTTCATCAATACAATATTGTCTTTACTTAAAGCTTTTACAAAAGTAGTTTTTTTTTTTAATAACCCAATAAAAAATGGAATATTGTTATCTGAATTGACGTTCATACGCATTTATAATTGTTATAGATCTATGAACATTCAATTCAGATATTTATGTAGTTTTCTATATAAAAGAAGTGAATACTTAATTACCAATTATCAGATTCATTGCCGGCAAGACCATTTTTCACAGCTTCTTCAATCTTATCCATAATTACATTAGAATATGCATGAGTCATTACTAATGCTTTTGAAGAAGTCTTTTTCGCTTTATGTTCATCCTTCTCAATGAAAGGGTAACAGGTTTCAAGCGGCCATTTTTCTGTGGATATGGAAGGTCTGGTGTTGGAAAGAGCAGACATGACACCGCCCCCTACAGCTTTCTCCACCTCAAAACATTGTACGGTATAGGTCACACGAATTTTTTTATCTTTGATGTCCACTTTAATAATAGGGTGAACGCTGACATTATATGCGTTCATTCCGCCTAAGTGTCCTGCAATATCAGAAAGGTAACCTTTGCCGATAATAACTCCTTCTTCTTTGTCATTAAGTTGAATGACAGAGTTTGCGTCATTAAAAGATTCTACAAACCAATGGTTAAGAGTAACATACAATTTTTCTTTGGTTTGCTCTCCACACTCAATAACCTGAGTATATGTCAGAGAGTTGTTTTTGTCCAGTGCAAGTTGCGAACCTATGTTTGCTGCCGCATCTACCCATTTGTCGCCAAATTTTTCTTTAGCGTACTTTTCCAGTTCTTCACTGCGCATAAGTTGTGCGCTTGCACTAATTGCCATTAATCCAATTAGAGCACTCAAAATAATTCTTTTCATACAATAGTTGTTTGTTTTTCTTAGATTCTAAGAAAAAAGTTAATATTAATTCTGATTACCAGTTTTGATATACATACAATCCTTGGTCTTGCATAGAAGTTTGAAAGATTTTTTTTTCATTTTTTCCTCTATAATCATGGTTTACGCTGATTGCTTTGTAAGATGATTTTCTTCATTTTTATATGTTTATTAAAAGTTTGTTTTGCAGGTCCATTATCAAAGATTTAGTTCTAAATCTTTGATTGTATTTCTTTTGAATATGTTTAATTGATCTAATAACTGTGGAGATAATGCACGATTATTGAGGTATGTGTATAATCATCTCATTACTAAGAAATTAAGCAGAATTTCTTTTTACTTTAGTCATGTTTATATTAAGCTTTATATAGGCAAATAGTATTTCCCACTATCTATTTGTCCCACAATGTATATTTCCCTATGTTTGTTTTGCCACTTTGCAGGCAAAGCATTAATGTTAATTAATGCTGCAAAGGTAGGTAGAATATATTGAATGCCAAAAGATTCTTTGATAATTTTCATGTATTAAATGGATATTATAGCTTGTGCTCTTTTCTGTGTGAAATTATATATCAGGTATTAATACTTGAGTTGTCGAGTATTAATACCTGATATATCAAGAGTTAATACTTGAGAAGTGAGATGTTAATGTTTGATATGTTATATGTTATTGCTTGAAAGATAATTGGCATGACATTAATATTATTCCTACCTTTGCCGAACAAACAAATTAAATGTCTATACGTAATGAAAAAGATTCTTTTTTTTATGATTTTATTGTGTCCAATAGTATTGGGGGGATGTTCTTCTGATGATGATGATTGGATGGACTTAGATTTGAAACACTTGGTAGGAACATGGTCAACGGGTACGGAAGGAACTCACAAATACTTAGAATTTGAGAATGATGGAACCGGGTATTATGCGCTTCTTAACGGAGCTAGCTTTTTAACGAACTATTTATTTACGTATGAAATCTCAGGTGATAATATAAATATTGAAATAACTTATTCTGATGATGGAAATAAGCTCAAAGGACAGAAAAAAGTATGGGAGTGTTTATTTTCAAAAGATATATTAAAGATAAAGAACGGTTCAGAAGATGGAACTTACAAGAGGGTAGAATAAAGATAGGCTTTCCTAACGTTTAATAAGATCTATCCCAACTAGATGTATAGGGAATTTTTATGTAGTAACTCTGTTTTAAGAATCGAAAAAGGGCAACTAGTTCGTTGTGAGTTAGTTGCCTTATATTTTAATGATTAAAAGGAGTTTTCTTTTATTTCTTTAGCTTCTTTCATTCTTCTTTGTTCCTCTTTTTTTTCTTTTTCAGTTTGTACATGTTTCTTTTTGGGGAATTTGTCATTCTCGATATAAATCTTATAATAGAATTTAACTTCTCTACTTTGTTCACCTAATAATATTGTGATGGTTTTGTCTCCTATTTGGTATTTAGCGTATTCAAATTCTTCTCCGGAGTTGAATTCGGAAATGTTCACTTTATCTTTTTGGTATGATGGATTGCCATATTTCCCTGTAAAGTTTTTGATGAAGATATTGCAATCTCTAACTAAATCATCTATGCGATTGGCTGTTAATGCAGATGATTCAATAGAAATTTGAGTTAGTTCATTTGCTTGGAAATTGGCCCAGACAATTGATAGTTTATTTAATCCCAAATTTCTTTCAAGTTTCCACATGTATTGAAATTCCATTGTTATACTATTCGAGTATTTATCTCCTCCTTTAAAGGATTCAGTAGCAAGTACTTCCTTCATGGTCATACCAAATTTAGTATCTCCCCATGCGATCAAGGCGAGCGAATCTGTTTTTACTTGCTTTAATGAATCCTGAATTTCTTGATTTCTAATTTCTGTAGCCGTAAGAGTTTTAGTTTGCGGGCTTTCAGTTTGTTCTTTTTGTTTATGATTACAACTAATCGTAATTAACATCATTGGAAGTAGTAGTAGAACTTTTCTCATGGTTTTATATTTTTATTGTTATGTTTCAATGCAGTAATAAAATAGTGATATGCTATTTCTGCGATTGAAAATGAATATGCTTGTTTTATTGTATTATTAGCTATGAAAATTTGTACTATTCAGTACCTTAATCAGTTTTGAGGACAGGGTTCAAAAATGAAACCGTTCTCTTTATTGAAGAAAATAATGTAGAGTGCTAATTAAATGATTAAAAGGAGTTTTCTTTTATTTCTTTAGCTTCTTTCATTCTTCTTTGTTCCTCTTTCTTCTCTTTTTCAGTTTGTACATGTTTCTTTTTGGGGAATTTATCATTCTCTATATAAATCTTATAGTAAAATCTGACTTCTGTACTCAGTTCTCCTAATAATATTGTGATGGTTTTGTCTCCTATTTGGTATTTGGCGTACTCAAATTCTTCTCCGGAGTTGAATTCAGAAATGTTCACTTTATCTTTTTGGTATGATGGATTGCCATATTTTTTTGTAAAGTTACTGATGAAGATATTGCAATCTCTAACTAAATCATCTATGTAATTGGCCGTTAGGTCATATGATTCAATGTTTATTCTTGTTAATTCGTTTTCTTTGAATTCTGCTTGAATTCTTGCAATATTACTTACTCCAATACTACTTGTAAATATTCGTTCTCGTTCGTATTCCATTGTTATACTATTAGAATATTTTCTTCCTCCTTTAAAATTTTCGGTAGTAAGCACTTTTTTCATAGTCATACCAAATTTTACATCTCCCCATGCAATTAAAGCTAGCGAATCTGTTTTTACTTGCTTTAATGAATCTTGTATTTCTTGATTTGTTATTTCTGTAGCCGTAAGAGTTTTAGTTTGTGGGTGTTCAACTTGTTCTTTTGGTTTATGATTACAACTAATTGTAAGTAATATCGTTGTAAGTAATAATAGGACTTTTCTCATGATTTTATATTTTTATTGTTATGTTTCAATGCAGTAATAAAATAGTGATATGCTATTTCTGTGATTGAAAATGAATATGCTTGTTTTATTGTATTTATAATCATATGGTTATTTCTCGTGACAAAGGTACAAAGTATATTTTATAATCTTACATTGTAAAAGAAAAAAGTTGAAAAAACTTTGCTTTTCTCTACTTGATAATGATTCATTTTACTTCATATTGTGACTATTTCATTAATGTCAGGTATTAGAAAGCATACTTTTGAAAAAGTGTAATACTTTGCCATAGCTTTGTCTAATAATAACTTGAAAGATGATAATATGGCAGATTTAGTTTTTAGTATTAAAGGAAATAATGAAGAATTCATTAAAGGAGCCGAGCAAATACGCTCTTCCATTCGTTCAATTACAGTTGAATTGGAAAATGCGAATAATGAGAACAGAGGTTTTGCGGAAGTATTGAAGAAGACTTTTGATGCAATAGGAGGCACAGAGGCTTTGAAGACGTTTGTGAGTGATGTGATTCGCGTGCGTGGTGAGTATCAACAGTTGGAAAATTCTTTTGGCACTTTGTTGCAGAGTAAAGAAAAGGCTGATGCCTTGATGTCTCAAATGATGAGAAGCGCTGCTGAAACTCCGTTTAGTCTGACTGAATTGGCAAACGGGGCGAAGCAACTAATAGGGTATGGGGTTGCTTCCGGAGAAGTGAACGATACATTACTTCAATTAGGAAATATTGCATCAGGAATAGGAGCACCATTGGAGCAAATTACATCTCTATATGGAAATGTTATGGCACAAGGAAGTCTTTATGCTGATGATTTGAATAATTTTTCAGCTTCTGGAGTTCCGGTGCTTCAAGGACTTGCGGATATGTTGGGAGTAAATACGGAGAAGGTGAATGAAATGGTTTCTGCCGGAAAAATAGGATTTCCTGAAGTACAGAAAGTCATTGAAAACCTGACAAATGAAGGTGGACAGTTTTATGGTTCGATGGACAAGCAATCTAAATCGATTGTTGGAGAAATAAATAATCTTCGGGATGCTTGGGAAATGATGCTGAATGGTATTGGAGAGTCTCAGGAAGGAATGATTGGTGGTGCTATCAGTGGAATTACATATTTGGTAGAGAATTATGAGCAAATAGGGAAGATACTTTTAACGTTAATAGAGGTTTATGGAGTTTATAAAGCTGCTTGTATAGCAAATATCGTGTTTACTCAGTCCTTAGCTACTACTCAAATGGAGCTAGGGATTGTTATGGCTAAATTGAAAAGAGCTTTTATAACGCTTACTGCGGCTATGAATCTTAATCCTTGGGTACTTGCAGCAACTGCTATTATCGGACTAGGATTTGCAATGTGGAATTTGTCAGAGCGCACAACGGCTGCTGAAAAGGCACAAAAGAAATTTAATGATGAGCAAGAGAGATTCAACCAACAGCAAGAAAATCGCAAACAAAAGGTTGAAAGTCTTATACGTATTATTCAGGATGAAACGGAAACGGAAGGTGCTAAGATTAAAGCTTATGAAGAATTGCAGAAATATTCTCCTGCTTTAACTGATGCATATAGTCGCGAAGAAATAGCAAATCTTGATTTAGCTGAAGCACAAAGGATTACTAATAAGGAACGTGATGAAAATAATTATAATAATATAATTGCTAATGTTAAGAAATATACAGATGTTCTTAATAAGGCACGTACTGAAGCTGAAAAATTGAGAGAAGAGGCAAAGAAAGAACGTGACCCTGAAAAAGCATCTACACTAGATGTTCTTGCGTATGGTCATGACCGTGTTGCAAATACAGCTAATATAGAATTGACTCAATGGAAGGATGCTTTAGTTGAACATGATCGGTTGAAAAGAAAGGTTGAAGAAGAAAATACTCCTATTGAAGAGCGTATAACCATTGCGGAAGGTTCTCTGAACAAAATTAGAGAAGAATATAATAAGGTTAATACATTAATGATAGCAGAACGTGCAAAGCTTAAAAAGAATCCACTTTATATTATTCCATTTCAATTACAGTTGGATTATGATAGCTTAAGTGCTCAGGTTGAAGAAGCTGAATCTAATGTTTTGAAACTTAAGAAGCAAAAGGAGGGAGGTGCTATTTATCAAGAAGAATTGAAAGCAGCAAAAAAAAATTGGTTAGATTCCAAAGAAAAATATCAGAGTTTATTAAAGAATCCAAAAGCTACTTCATTAGAGGTAAGCAAGGCAAAAACCAGAATGAATTCTGCAGAAACCACCTATAAAGGTTTAGGTGGTATAACAGATAACAGATATGAAGAAGAAGCCAAAAGACTTCGTGAAGAACAAAAACGTATAGAAGAACTTCGTAATAAGCAGAAAATTGATGAGAAATTAGCAATAGAAGATCTTGCGAATAGAAATGCTCAGGCTGAGATTGATGCCATGAACGAAGGTGAAGAGAAGAAACTGGCTCAGATGGAATTCAATCATCAAAAGGAAATAGCAGAACTAAAGAGATTAAAAGCTGATTATCTCCAAAAGAAGATTGATACGGAAAAGGCTATATTCGAAGCTAATTCAAAGAATGAAGGTAAAACTTTTGATAAGTCAACAGTATCTCTGAATGAAGAGGAAGAGAATACATTTGCTAATATATTGAAACAGACTGTTGCGAGGCAAGAGAATGATATATCAGTATATTATAAAGATATATTGTCAAAATATCAAGGTTATGTGGAGAAACGTCTCTCTGTACAACAGAAATTTGAGCAGGAAAGAGAAGCATTAACAAAAGCAGGAGCCTCTAAAGAAACACTTGCAGAACATGATTATCAGAAAGAGGGAGCCTTGGAGGCTGTTGATAATGAATTTGCTATGCGCGAGGATTCTTTCCAATCATGGGCTAATAGCATAGCAAATATGAGTTTGGAACAGTTACAGAAATTGCTGTTTCAAGCAGAGCAGGAGCTCCAGCGATCTGAATTTCTAAGTCCCAATGATCCTAAATTGGCGGGACAAAGAGCAAAGGTCTCTTCATTAAGAAATGAAATTAGTGAGAAAACTAACGAGACTCAGATAGCTCCTGAAAAGCGGGGGATAAAAGAATGGCAAGAATTATATAAGACATTAGGAAATGTAGAAAGTGGATTTAATGAGATTGGTGATGCAGTAGGAGGTACTGCCGGAGAGATCATATCTGCTGCCGGGGGAATAGCATCATCTACATTGCAAATGATTGATGGTATTGTAATGTTGGCTAATGGTTCTTCATCTGCAATGAGTGGAACCGCACAGGCGGCATCCACATCTATACAAGCTGTAGAGAAAGCTTCTGTTATCTTAGCTATTATTGGAGCGGCATTACAGGTGGCTACCAAAATAGCAGATATGTTTGGTGCTGATTATTCTGATTATGACACGGCCAAGGAAAACTATGAGAGCTATGTGAAAGTGCTTGATGTAATAATTGGCAAGCAGAAAGAACTATTGGAAACGTTGACAGGAAAGGCTGCTGTAGAAGCCTCTCAAAAAGCAATAGGTCTAATTGAGAAAGAAGCGAATGCGGCAAGAACACTTGGCAAGGAACGTTTGAATGCCGGAGCATCGGCAGGCTCTCATTCTATCGGTGTACGAATGCGTAAGGGTATGAATAATGAAGGATGGGCAGAGTGGAACAACTTTGCCAATTCAATAGGAATGAATCCCGATGATATTGGGAATAGAATGAATGGATTATTTGATTTAACAGCTGAGCAGCTTGCAACACTACAAAGGGATGCTCCTACTTTTTGGGCAAAATTAGATGGGGATGTACGCGAATATTTGGAACAAATAATTGCATGTAATGAAGAAACGGAAGAAATGAGAGATCTTCTGAATGAATCGTTAACCCAAGTATCTTTTGATGATGTCTTTAGTAGTTTTCTGGATGCATTGTCTGATATGGATTCTTCCTCAGAAGAGTTTGCCAATAATTTTGAGAAGTATATGCAGAAAGCTATTCTTAATTCCATGCTGATTGACAATTATAAGTCTAGAATTAATGAATGGTATAAAGCTTTTGCTAAAGCCAATGAATCAGGCGGTATTGATGAAAAGGAATATGCAGATTTGCAAGAAAGCTGGAATGGCATTGTTTCCGATGCTTTGGAAGAGCGCAATGCTTTAATGCAACAATTCGGTTGGTCTTCTGGTGAAGAGTCGTCTTCTCAATCTTCCACTCAGAAAGGATTTGCTGCGATGTCTCAGGATACAGGAGATGAACTTAATGGACGTTTTACTGCTTTGCAGATATCTAATGAGGAAATCAAGAATTCAATGCTGTTTGTTTTGGGGAGCTTGTCTTCATTATGCACCGCGGCTTCTGATAGTAACCTGCTTCTAACCGATATGAGGAATTTGGCTGTTATGTCAAACGGGCATCTGGAAGATATTGCAAAGTATACAAAAGTACTACTGGGATTTGGAGAGAAACTGGATAATATAGATAGAAATACAAAAAATATATAATGATATGAAAGACGAATTGCGCATTAACGGTAAAGATGCCTACACTACTTGGGGCATAAGCATGGATAATAATGCATTATCCGAACTAATGACACCATCCTCCAACAAAACTTTTATAGAAAACGAGAGTCGGCTGGAACATGGAAAACGGGTGGTCATCGCCAATCCAAGGGTAGATGTGAGAAACCTGACTCTTCAGATTAACCTGACGGCTTCCAGTGAGGAACAGTTTTTTGAGAGATACAATAGCTTTTGTGAAGAACTGGCAACAGGCGCACTTGAGATAGAAACCAAGTATCAGCCTAAAGTCGTGTACAAAACGATTTATCAATCGTGCAGCCAATTCAGCCAGTTTATGCGCGGCATTGGAAAGTTCTCACTGAAACTATACGAACCGAATCCTAATGATAGAACGAAAACAGTATGATAGATATTAAAGACATATCCGGAAATATACGCTTTTCTACTCCCATAAATCAAGGGAGCAAGCGTAAGTTCCTGTTGATGAAGGAGGATTATATAACTTTGAAGTTCTCTTTGGATAAGCTTATTCCTTTTTCTCTGGGAGATAATGTAGACCATGAAATTGGCATGTTTGAGCTTGTAGATTTGTATAAGCCGGATTATAACATAGAAACGGGTGCTTATGAATATAATCTGCGGCTGGATGCTTATTATTGGAAGTGGAAGAATAAAATGTTTTTCTTTACTCCTGAAAATGGAGGACGTGAAGCCAGTTGGAATCTTACTGACAGTCTAAAAGTACATATGCAGGTTTTTCTTAAGAATCTGGAGGTGCTTGGGTATAAATATCAAGGCGAAGCATTCGAATGCACAATAGACGATTCGGTAAATACTTCTTCGAAGTTGATTTCTTATGACAGCACAAATCTGATTGACGCCCTCTCTCAGATGGCAGAAGCTTTTGAATGTGAATGGTGGGTAGTTAAAAATGAGATTCACTTTGGTCGTTGCGAGAATGGTGATCCGGTAGATTTCGAACTTGGAATGAATGTTGGCAAGATGGATCGAAGTGATAGCCAGAGTACGTACGCAACACGTATTTATGCTTTCGGATCTACCCGCAACATACCGCTAACGTATCGTAAAAAACTGGTTTTTGATGTAAAGGATATTAATGGCAGGGATTTATCTGATACGGCAAGGTCACTTGTAACTGACTTTTTCCCTAGTGATATAGTAACAGAAGAAAAACACGTTATTGATCCTATCATAACAGGGACGTTAAACAGTAATCATAGAGAATTCTCCAACAATAATGATTTAGTTGATACATTAGTCGGCAGTATTTATAAGATCATTGATAAAGGTAACGGTATCAGTTTTGGTACTGGTACTTATTATATGCCTATGCCTGGTCAGCCTTCATTTCCTCGGGATTATCTTCCGGCAGGCGAGTACGTTTTTCGTGTATCTTTTATTTATTTGCAGGATGGCATTGAAAAGGAAATCCTTATAGGTAGCAATACTGTTACGTTAAATGAAAACCAACAACATGAAATAAATTTATCATTTCCCATAGCAAAAGAATTTGCACCGGGATTGGGAGCATCACTGTTTAAATTACGTACCTATCTGCTTGTTCCACAGTTTGACAACACTTTGATTGGGATGGGAATTGGACTTTTTGCTAGGGTTTCACTAGACATGGAGCTTGTTGCCGGAAAGTCTGCCGCCACATCAGTGACCTTTCTTTCTGGAGTAAATAGTGGAAAGACATTTGATGCTATCTATAATCCGGATTTTCATATTGGAGAGACAGCAAATATTTTACGTCTTCCGGAAGGAGTTACAGCTTCTATTGGTGACAAATATACGATTGATAATATCGTAAAAAGTAAGGTTCCGGTAAGTTACTTTTCAGATGATAAAGATACTCAAATCGCTGAAGGAATTGCAACCCGACATCTCCTGATGCCCGAAGGAGTGACATATATTGATGCTTACCCGGATATGAAAGCTGAGGAGGCTGTAGAACAGATCGTTGTTTTTGATGATATCTATCCAAAGCGTGAAGGGGTAACGGATATGGTAACAACTCATACATATACTGATACTATAGATAACCCAGATGGAACAAAAACGTCAAAAGACTGGTTGGCATGGAGGTTTAAAGATGACGATCCCGGATTTCACTTTTCGAAGGATTACAAACTGGATTCTGAGGAACTGAGAATAGAATTCTTGTCAGGACCTTTAGCGGGTATGGATTTCGAAGTCTTATTTAATCCTTATGATAAAGTAAGAGATGATGCGCCCAAACCTGAACATTTAAAAGACGGTACCTGGAACCGGGATGCACAAGTCTACGAAATTAAACGCAACGATAATTACGGAAGAATGCTTCCTGATGACATTTTACATCCTACGGATCAAGGTGGAGACACATATGTTCTCTACGGGTATGATCCTCAATTTGTTTCCGATGTAATGATTCCCAATGCCGAAGTGGAGGTGGAAGAACGGGCTAAAGAGTACATTGAGAAACTGAAACAAGATCCTTCGACCTATACCAATACCATGATGTCGGACTATATTTATGGCATTAATCCCGAAACAGGGGAGCAGGATGAAGGGTTTGCAAAAAGTTTTACTGTAGGTCAGAAAGTAAAGCTAATCAATAAAGCATATTTTGAAGAAGCCCGGATTTCCCGTATTATAGGGTTTGAATATAGTCTTGATATCCCTTATGATTCTCCTGTATACACTGTGGGAGAAACCGCACCATATTCACGTCTCGGTGAGATTGAAAGCAAAATCGACTCTTTGACTTATAGAAAGGAGAAGGACAGGTTGTCGATAATTGCCGGTGGAGGAACTTCTTCCGGTATAGAAGGAACAAACGCTGTATTCCCAAGGAATATAGAAGTGACAGTGGATAGAGTAGGCTACTTCAAGGCTGGTGATATAATACTTGGAGGAACTACGGTAGTAGATGCATTTATAAAACTGATATCGCAGAAATCAACAGGGGAGTTGAGAAGTGAGATATCTACAAATAAGGATGTTGAATATGGTAGTCCGAAAGGTTTTATAACATATACTGCTGTTAGAAATAGTCAAGGTCCTATGGAACAAGCTTACTATGATGGTAATCCGAATAATAAACTCAATTTTTCGGAAGAAGTAGGTGGTGTGCAGACAGCGACAAGGCAGTTGGATGGTTTTTATACGCAGAAAGAAACATATATTGCCAATGTCATTTATGCAGCCAGTGAGGATGATGTATTGCCCAGAAAGGTATTGAGTGATTCTATCAATGTGAATGTACATCGTAAGTGGTTTGCCGGAGTATGCTCCTCCATCCCTAAAACATCGGACGATGTGCGGGCGCTAGGATCGAATGATTTGTACTCAGGACCTGGCACGTACCAGTTTCCGGTATCTAACTGGAAAATTGTTGTTGTATGCGTGCCATCTGACAGTGTTTGTGACATTTCTATTGCCTCATCTTATGGAAATTTTATCGAAAATGGCAAAGTATGTTCGGGACCGAAAGCGATATCCGTAGCTGGTGCGAATGGTAAAGACGAAATAAATTATAAAATGTGGGTGATTCAGACACCGGGTCTGAATGATCCCGATTCATTCACTTTTAAAACAGTATAGTAATGGTTAAGATAAACGGAAGTTCTTTCCCCCATCAATATAGACGTACGAATCCCTATCCTATAGATTCTACGGAGACATGGGCATCTATAAAAGAGGCTACGGAATATGCCCGCAACACAGATGCGGAACCTTATATGCCGTATGCAGGTCAAGTAATATCTATTGAAGGGCAAGAGGATATATATGTACTGGTTGAGGATAAGGCTATATCCAAATCTGACGGTCGGGAACATTTTAAGCTACATAAGATTTCCACTCAGGAAACTGCAGAAGGAATCTATTTGAGTAAACTCGTAGAAGATACAGCTCAAAAGTTAATACATTTTTTGGAAGGCATCAATGTCAAAGGTGAAGCAAAGATGGAGACACTTAAGGTCTTAGGGGCTGCGATATTCTCTGATACTGCCACATTTGAAAAGTCATTGTCTTCCTCTGAGTTTATATCAGGGAATCCGAATGGTCAAGGATGGGCTATATACTTGAAGGAGTTTGTTAACTCCGGGGGCATCAAAGAATTGCGTACTATTCTTGAAATAGATGAACTGGACATACGCAAGAGAATGCGCGTCTATGAAATGATAGTCTCGCAACTTCTCGGAGAGAATGGTACACGGCTGACTACGGATATGATTGAAGTGCTACGCATTGATAAGACAAATATGCGAATCTACATTGATACTCAAAACGGAAAATTATACAACCCTTTTCGGACGGGAGACTATATCATGGTCCAGCAATTTGATGAAAGAAACTTTTCTGTCAACAAGGAGTATGAATTTGTCGTTTCAGGAATTAGTGCTGATTATATTACTTATTCAAACTTCGTCGGCTCTGAAAATGATGTAAGAGAAGGCGATACGCTTGTTCGCGTAGACAGTATGACTGATGTAGATCGCAAAGGATTGATCAAACATACTTCTGTAGAAGCGAACGGTCCTTACATCGACATAGTCTATGGTATGAAAACTGATCCCGAAAACGCAACAAGAACACGTATAGGAAATCTCTCTGGCATTACCACTCCGTATTGGAGACAATTAAAGGATTATGGTATATTCTGCGATAATGGATATTTCAGAGGAGACTTTATGCTCCGATCCGGGGAAGATATTCTTACTAAATTTCAGGTTACAGATGCAAACATTCGTGCTGAGATTAATTCTGTGCGCTATGACATATCAGAGAAAGATAACTATTTAAAGAATGCCTCTTTTGTCTATGATATGACATATTGGGAACATTCCACTGCAGTGAACGTTTATTCGGCTTCCGGAGAAATGGTCAATGTAAATGCTAACTTATACTCTGAGAAATCAAATGTTTCCGATATCGTCTTGTACAATAATCAGTATATGCTGCGTGTCAAAAGTAGCGGTGTCAAACAACTAAATAAAGACTTAAATCACAAACCCGACAAGGCGGAAACATTTAATATCTCTCTGCGGTATCTATGTAAAACATCCGGTACAATAAAGGTCGGTTTTACCAGTTCTGCTCTTTACGTGGAAGAAAGTATTTCAGCTAACAGTGATTTTACAACTAAATCATGGTCCGGTGATTGGGATGGTACAGGAGATTTTATACTGGAGTTTTCAGGTGATATTTATATCAAGACGCTAACTCTGACTACCGATTCTCTTGAATCTTTTAAGACTGAGATGAATACGGTTATTTCTACTATTGATGGACGTATAGATGCTTATGTCGAAAAGACTGATAACCTTGAACAGACGACTACCCAAATGGGAATTTCCATCAATGGTCTGACGGAGGATTTAACGTTGTACTACAAGAAGTCTGACGCTCAGAATTACATAGATTCTGAAATCGGATTGGCAATTGATGGAGTGAACAGCACTTTGGAAAGTTATTACCGTAGCTCGGAGGTTGACTCAATGTTTCTCAATATCGGTAGCCGAATTGATGGCATTGACGAAAGTATGACTTTGTATGCTTCTAAAACAGATAATCTGGAAAGAAATTATACAGATGTTGGGACCCGCCTTTCTGCTGCCGAAGGTACTTTGACTAATTACGCTGAGTTTAAATTGGCTACAGAAAATAGCCTGACACAAGTCAATCAGCAACTTAATGCTCTTGAAGGTAGCTTAGAGACAACTGTCCGGGATATGGTAGCTGGAGAGGTATCCGGAGCAGCACAGAATCTTGCGGCACAGTTGTATGCCAGTTCGGAGGATATCTTGTCTAGAATCAAAGGATACTCTCAAGACGGTCGTATCACACCGGCAGAGAAAACAGATATCATTTCTATATATGAGAGTATTAAATCTGAAATGGCTGACACGGCAGTCGATGCGGGTACACCTAGCATATCAGAAGCCAACAGTCCTGTTATCAGCCGGGTTCTTGCTTTTCTTGATGCGGGCATCAATACCGGAGAAACGATCAAAACGAATCTTCGTACTGCAATTAATGCTCTGAAAACAAAGTATTCGAATCTTAAGATGGGATTATTCTCTACGACCTATACCCTTGAAGGTAGTTCGGCTGCTTATCCTTTACTTTCTTCCGATTCATTACAAAGGATCTCCTTGCTAGACGCTGACAAACAGATATATCCTTTATTCAAGGAGTATGTAACAGCACGCAACGAGCTTGCTAACCTGGGAGTAGAAGCCTCCCGTGAATGGATTGTCAAGAATCAGACGACTATTGACCAGACTAGCACGTCCATTGGTCTGTTGGTGAAGAAGACAGAAGGTGGGGAAGTCGTTAATGCAGCTTCGATCATTGCTGCTATCAATGAAAGTGGTGATGGTGAAATTAAACTGGTAGCTGATAAGATAACTCTAGAAGGTTTTGCTACTGATAATAAAGGGTTTAGTATTGAAAATGGATATATGACTGCTAAGGGAGGAAAAATTGGAGGGTTTGAGATAGATGGAGGGAATTTGGCTAATTATAATAATTCCGATTGTTGGATATCTATTGATTATAGAGATGGGGGATCTAGAAGAGTTTCATCTTTGGGTAATAATTTGCCGGGTATCGCAGGATTTGCTACTGCCGGATATTTTTCGGCAACAGGTCTTAGTGAAAACCTTGCTTTGAAACTGAATGCATCAGGCAGTAATACATATGATACCAATTATGGAGGAAAGGCTAATTATGCTCTTGTAACCACAGGGGGGTGTCAATGGACTCTCTCAGAGGTTAATGATATATGGTGTATGCCTGGGGTGTTGAAATGCATAGAAATGCAAAGTAATAGGAATGGGAATACTGTAACTTATGGCATTAATAAGCAATGGGGTAATGGTCTTAAAATAACCGGTTATGAGCTTAACAGTTCAAGAGAGTATTGGTTTACGCATGATTTAGGTCATACTAATTACTATGTGTTGGCATTTCCTTCAGGACAAAGAGAAAGCGGAGATTGGCAGGCATGTTTTGGTAGTTGCAATGGTATTAGTACGAATTCTTTTAATATAATATTTTGGGATCCTAGTAATAACAAATGCTATCCCAAATATTTTACGGTTGTAATATTCGGGATTCCTAAAAAAAGTAAATCATTAAAATAAAATAATCATGAAAGTAGATTTTACAAAAGCAAAAGTAGAAGTGACCTTTGGTGAATACAAGGAAATGGATATCACTAAAGCAATAGGTAATACAATCCATCAGAATACTTCTGATATCGGTGTTGATGAAACAGCACGCAACATTTATCATTCTGAAGGAGAGATTGAAATCCCTGATGAACAAATCAGTGCTATTATATATGCCCTCTCCAATGCAAGTACCATTCTGGTATCTGCAAAGAAGGCTGCTTTAAATTTATTAAAACTAACACAGGAATAATATGGAACTGACACAAGAGCAAATTAATGATATAGTAACGGCTGTATTTTCGTTGATGGAATCTCAAGGAATGCTGCCAGAGTCGCAACTGGACGTACTAGCTCAAAACGTGAAGCGACGCCTGCAACTCGACTCAGTAGGAGTTGATGAAGTTCCTCTTGTTGATTCGATAGAGGGAATTAACTCTCTCCCGTGTGTACGCCAATCCGGATCGGTATTTGATGTTGTCCGTACTCCGTTGGAACTACTTAAAGGTAAATTGGCAGCTTTACCTGTCTTTCGAATTTCGTCAGGCTATTGGCAAGTATCGGAAGATAACGGGAATACATGGAAAGATATAACTGATTCTTTAGGGAATCGGGTGTCTGCTCAGGGAGAAAAGGGAGAACAAGGAAATCAAGGAGATCCGGGTCAGACAGGAGAGAAGGGAGATCCGGGAGATAAAGGTGATAATGGAGAAAATGTCTATCTTCAGTCTAACGGAACAGAGTTGCAATGGAAGATGGGAGAGGATGGAGAATGGCAGACCCTGATTTTACTTTCTGAAATAAAAGGTGCTGCTTCAATGGGAGAATTGACCAATGTGTCTCAAGAAGCTGATATAGCAGAAGATGGTTCCGTTTTGATGTATAGGGTCAATGAATGGAAACCGGCTGCGGAATGCTTTATTCCTACCGGAACGGCTGAGGACGGTTCTATCATTACCACTTTTTCTGACTTAATGAATTATATCTCCACTCATGGAGAAGGTGGTGGCGGTACTGGTGTGCAACGGAATATTCGTATCACAAATAACCTGGAATCGAAAAATATTTCTGCTAGTAAGGGAGAGCCTTGTTTATTGGATTTTACCTTTATCAGCCAGGAAAGATATAGCTCTAATGAACCATATGAGGACACAGGAGAACGTGGTATGTGCCAGATTTCGGTCAAGAATAACATTAACTCTGAATATGTTATAGTGAAACAATTGTATATCAATTCTAGTGTTCCGTTCAAAACGGATATTGCCGAGTTTCTGACATCCGGAGCTAATAATGTCATGATCAAAGTTACCGGAGAAGTGACTGAGGTAACAACTCCCGCATTTGTATATGCTGTGCAGCTTACGTCTCTGTCCATTAGTGCAGTAAACTTTAAATGGTGGACGGCATTTAATAATGACATTACAGTTCCGTTCAATATATCAGGGAATGTTTCTAAAAGTCTGTATGTGAACATTTCCGGAACAGATTATTCTGAAGGGTATGAAGTACCGTTGGGCACGGGAGTTTATGTCGAAACTGCTTACAACTACTCTATTCCACATCCACAAAAGAGCGGAATTTTTAAGATATCGGCTTATGTCTCCAATGCGGACGGTAGTATTCGTACTAAGACTCTATCATTTAATGTGATATGTGCAGTCACCGGTGAGCAGGCTAAACTGATCGCTATCAATAATGTGGCGGAAAGAATAACCAACTGGAGTGAAAACATCTTGTTTGATTATACGATGTATGATGGTGATAATGTTAGTACTTCTGCCCTGTTTGAGATAACGAAGGGGAATGAAGTAGTATTCAGTTCTACTGAAGAAAGCATTTCTACCTCTACTAAATATTCATTGTCATTGCCTCTTGAAATAGACACAATAGATAATCAGGATTTCTCTATTATTGCTAATGTCAAAGATAGCGGCGTTCTGCTTACCGGTCCATTAGAGTTTCCCGTGAATAACTCGTTGGGATATTCTGCCGTAGCAGGAGCTGTGATGTATATCAACCCTAAAACACGTACCAACAGACAAGGAAATAGGGAATGTATGATTAATGAAGTCGACGGAACGCAGATCGAAGCTATATGGAATGGAATAAACTGGGGAAACGACGGATGGACAAACGATAATCTAGGGTATAAAACGCTCCGTCTGCTTGCCGGATCAAGCGTTGATATCAATTACAGTCCGTTTGGAAAAGAGAGTGCCCGGACCGGCAAGACATTTGAAATAGACTATCAAATCTCTAACGTTACTGATTTCTCAAAACCGGTTATCACAGTCTCTACTCCTGCAGGAGATTTATTTGTCGGATTGAATATTTATCCAGACAACGTGATTATGTACTCACAGTCTCTAAAAGATAAGGATGTACAAAGTCTTCACACCTTTGAAGAGAAGCGGACCCGGCTGACACTTACAATCATGCCGGATGCTTATGGAAATAGTGGATTTAATCTCTGCATTCTCTATATAAACGGAATTAAGAACCGTGAGTTTACTTATGAGAATAATGATTATTTTGCTCATAATGGAACAATTGTCATAGGCTCTGATAATGCGGATGTAGATGTATACGGTATTCGTGAATATGATTCGGCATTAACCTCGCAAGGAGTGCAAACGAATTATGTCAACTGGCTTTCTACAACAGAAGAAAAAAATAGTTTCAAAACAGAGAATGATATTCTTGATACAAACGGTTCTGAAATTGACTTCGATAATACGGTTGACCAATATAATATCCTTGTGTTTGACAATACGATTCCAAGCATGGCTGACCAAACGCAACGTATTGGTACCCTTGACGTTTACTTCTACGACCATCCGGAGTGGAATGTATCTATCAGTAATGTCACTGCAAAAGGACAAGGTACTTCATCTATGAAATACTGGATATGGAATACCCGCTATCAACTAGACAAAAATTTATCTGTCATTACCCATGCTGATGGAAGTTCTAGTAAAAAAGTATGGCAGATGGCACCCTGGATTCCGGCAGGACAGAAATTCACAGCAAAAAAGAATTTTGCCTCTTCCATGCAATCTCATAAAATTGGTGCAGTCAATTCTTACACAGATTTATATAAACAAGTAGGTTTGTCGAACGAAGCTATGCAGAGAGAGGGGTATTCGGATGTACGTGTGTCAGTATACGAGTTTCCTTTCTTTTGTTTTGAAAAGTCAATTAATGACGACGGAGAACCTGTATATGTTTTCAAGGGTTTATATACTTTCGGACCGGATAAAGGGGATAAATATACGTTCGGCTATGATACGGACTATTTTCCTGATCTTTTGTCTATCGAAGGTTCTGATAACTCGCCTCTTCTGACTTTGTTTCGTGTTCCGTGGAATACTGATAGCGGGAGAGTCGTATACGATGAGGACAAAGAAGCATGGCAGTATAATGGTGCCAACTCTTTCGGTTTTGGAGCTGGAGATATAGCAAATATAGTCAACTGGATTCCAACCTACAATCACGTTTATCAATGTTCCCCCCGTTTGCTTCCATTCGATGGTACTCCCGATGAACTGAATGATGACCTGGATATATATCGTACGCAGCCTTATGAGTTTTGGATTGCAAAAGTTGGTGATTCGCATCGGTTTGATGTCTATTATTATGAGGCGTCGGTAGGTTTGTTTATACCATCGGACATTGGAGAAGGACCAATTAATCTGGTATCTCAACTGGTAGACAAAGATTATGGACTTGCTTCTGCTGATATTGAGAATAAAACAAATGATAGTCTGAATACTCTTTTTATCAATGCCCGTGTGGCTAAGTTCAGAAAGGAAGCCGCTTTGTACTGGGATATCGATGATTGTTTGTACTTTATGAACAATGTAGAGTTTAATGCTGGAACAGACGAACGAGCAAAGAACACCTATCCGTATAGCTTTGGAATCGAAACTTCAAAATGGAGATGGCGTGTTGATGATGCTGATACTCGTTTTGATACAACCAATCGTGGTTTACCGGATAAAGAGTACAGTGTTGAAACTCATGATTTGGATGAGACTGGGGCGGCTGTATGGAACGGAGAAACAAACAATTTTTTCAACTTGATGGAACTTGCTTTCCCGGAGGAGAAGATAATAAGTATGCGCAAATCTATGGCAGCCATGCAATCGCTCGGAGGTTTAAAGAGTGGAAATGACCTTGAAAAGATATACGCGTTTTACAAAAAATATTTCTTTGACCAAGCGCAGGAATATTTCCCGTCGAACGGTTATAATGCTGATGCTAAGTATTGTTATGAAAATGGTAAATTAGCTTATAATGCAGGTATTTATTCAAACGATACTGATCCGATTACTCAAAGTTTAGGCGATCATTATCTGGCGGAGCAGAGGTGGATTACTAAGCGTATTTTGTATATGATGTCGAAGTATAACTTCGGACTATTCTCGGCTTCTGGAACCGATACAATTACTGTACGTGCTGCAGGTAACACGATTAAATATCAGTTGACACCCGCAATGGATATGTATCCGGCAATTGCGAACGGTACAAGTATCATACAAGGAAAGAGAACGAAAGCTGGAGAAGTGTGTGAAATGGAAATTGAACTTTCGGGCTCCGGTGATCAGCAGAATGCAATACAGGGAGCGTCATATCTGCAGGATATAGGTGATTGGTACGATAAAAATGTGACTGGATCTATGATTATTCAAGGAAGAATGTTAAGGGATATACGGCTTGGAAGCAAAAATAATCCGGTTATCATTTCAATATCCTCTTTGACATTATCTAATTGTGTGAGTCTTCAGCGATTGCTATTATCGAATATTACCACTTTGTCCGGTACATTGAACTTATCCGCATGCGCACACTTGCAGGAAATTTATGCAGACGGTACGTCTTTGGCACAGATTGTGCTGCCGTCGGGTGGAGGACTTCGTGTAGTTGAATACAGCAGATTTAATCAATACTTGTCATTGTCTAATTATCCTCTTCTTACAGATGATGGAATCGGGATTGACTTGTGCAAGACAGTGATCAGTGACTTTTTCATTGTTGATTGCGCACTGGTTCGACCTATGAAAATTCTTGTTGATATAATGAATGCACAAATGGAACAAGGAGATAACCATGCATTGAAGAGGATTAGAGCCGTTGGCTTTGAAGAGTCATACAATAACTCGTTCATATTAGACAAATTGGTTGACCTGACAAACGGTACTTATAGTGGATTAAGTAGTGAAGGGCTTTCCGGAGAAGATGAATTACCTGTGTTAGATGGAACTCTCAACATCAATGCGAGTGTTTATGGAGATACTGTAGAAGCGCTCAGAGCAATGTTCACAAGACTAACCTTAAATATCAATGGGGAATTTTATGTTCGTTTTGCAGATGATATTGTAACAATGTTATGCGCAGAAAATTGGGGTGACGGTATAGGAACAAGCAAAAGACAAATGGGAAATATTACTGAACTAGGAATTATTTTTGCAGGAACAGATATCAAATTGTTTAAAGAGTTATCTTTAACTAAGATTGAATCATTAACAAATGAATTTACAGGTTGTTCGCAACTTAGTTCTATTGCATTTCCTGAGACACTGCGGATATTGAACACAACGGCATTTGCTGGTAGTATGGTTGCATTAGACTTGTCTGATTGCACACATATAACTGATTTACTGATTGATTCAGACGATACTATTGATTTCATGCCATCCGCAAACGATAATCTCGTTAATATTACTTATAATAACGGATCTAGCTGTATACATATGGTGGGTTATTCAAATGCTATTCTTACCATTAATAACGAGTCTGAGATTGTAGATTTTTGGGTAGAAAATTGTAATACTAATAATAATATTCTTTCGAAAATACAATCCATATATTCAGTCAAGGAACATTTACTTAAATATATTAGGGCTGTAGGATTTGATGAAGAATTCTATACGAACGAAATATTAAAAACTCTGTTATCATTAGCTGAGAATGGATATCGTGGAATAAATGAAAGTGGAGAAAGAGATGATAACATTATACCTGTATTATCAGGGAAAGTACTATGTACAGATAAGTATTCGCCAGATATGTTGTATGATTTAAAAAGTTACTTCCCTAATATTTTGTTTAATATGACGGGAGAAGCTTGTGTTGATTTCAAAGATCAAGTCGTAAAAGATATATGTGTGAGGAATTGGGGTAGTGATGGAGAATTGACCGTTGAACAGGCTGCAGGGATAACAACTATTAATACTAAGTTCAAAGAGAACTTGGAAATTACATCTTTTAATGAGTTGAAATATTTCACTAATGCAAACGCACGTACAGAGTATCCTGGTGAGCCTGGGGTGCCATACGGAGCTTTCGACCGATGTACCAATCTGGAATCAGTAACAATAATGCCTACAGCCAAAAGAATTGAAACAAGTGCTTTTGGTGGTTGCTCCAGTCTAAAAAAAGTTCTATTTCCTGATTCTGTATATTTCTTAGGTACGAATATTTTTTATGGCTGTACTTCGCTGGAAAGTGTAAATATACCAAAGGGTTTTGCTGACAGTAAATTTCCAAGTAATGTATTTAGAGATTGTATTTCATTAACTTCGCTTATAGAAGTACCTGAAACTGTCACTATAATAGGTATGGCAACATTTAATGGATGTACTTCTTTAGCAGGAGTGAAATTGAAGGGAAATGTCCCTCCATCTCTTGAATACAGTGTGTTTGGCAATTCTACATTCCCTATTTATGTCCCAGAAGCAGCAGTTAATGCTTACAAGTCTGCTTCCGGATGGACTTCATTGGCTTCTAGGATTATGGGATACTAATTTTCTACTCTGATTGTTAGTGTACATTATTGGGGTTAAGATCAAAGTCATACTCTGTAATAGTTCTAAAACTTCCCCAATTGGTCGCAGAAGCATAAACTTCCTTGCATCCAATAGGAACGTATAGATCACAGGTATCAGGATTATCTCCCCAATCATTTGCCAATAGTGGTGGAGTTGTTGATTTCAGATACAATGTTGTTAAGTTGGAACCGCGTTTCCAGTATCCTTGTATTTTATATATTCTAGCAGGAAGCACTAATGTTGTAACTAGAGTGTTTTCTAGCCACATATCACCACCGATATATAATGGTACATTTCCTCCATCCGCAAACATAATATTAGTGAGGTTTACACAATTTCTAAACGTTGCTATATTACAAAGACTAACTGACTTGGGTATTGAAATTTCAGTTATTTTAGTATTAGCCAAAAAACGGAGAGCGATATTAAAAATGTTGGGTGGAAGAACAATAGATTTCAGATTTGTACAATTCTGGAATGGACTCGAATCAATGCGATTGTTATTCGCAGAATCCCAATAACTGCCATTACTATTGGTATAATTGACAAAATATTGAAATTCATCAAAGTTTGTAATTTCCAAGTTCTCTTTGAACTTAGTATAATAATATAAATAAAAAATAAGAATGAAAAAAGTGAAAATTATGATTGGAGATAATACTCCTAGCTTCCATCTGATAGCTTCAGAAGGTAAAGTTCTACAAAGAATATCTGACAAACAGATTTTTGGGTATGAAATATACTTAGGGTATACCTACTATATTGGTTCTCAAAAGCTACCCGAACCATTGTTAGAGTTGCCGGAGCATTATTGTGAGATCGATGCTCCTGAAGAATATAAAGATATGCTTTATTAGATTTGATTTTGATGGAATATGTTTGAGTACAGTATACTATAGGATATATCCATTAACATCATTAATAACAGAATAAAATTGGATAAATATGGGATTAAATGAATGGCTAGCTCTGATTGGCGCTCTAGGCGGATTAGAAGCAATCAAATGGGTAATAAACTTCTATGTGAACAGGAAAACTAATGCACGTAAGGAAGGTGCGGCTGCTGACAGCATGGAGAATGAAAATGAGCGTAAGCAAATAGCTTGGTTGGAGGAACGTATCGCTCAAAGAGATGCAAAGATTGATACTATCTATGTTGAACTCCGTCAGGAGCAAGCTGCCCATTTAGATGAAATTTACAAAAGACATGGAATTGAATTAAAACAGAAGGAGGCTGAAATGAGGCGTTGTGATATTCGTAAATGTGACAGGCGGCAACCTCCAAGTGGTTATTAATAAAAAAGAATATTGTAACATGAAAATATTGATAGATAACGGGCATGGTGAAAATACTCCTGGCAAATGTTCACCGGATGGGAGATTAAAAGAATGGGCATATACAAGAGAAATAGCTGATAGAGTGGTAGCCGGATTACGTCATAGGGGAGAGGAGGCAGAACGTATTGTGAAGGAGGATGTAGATATACCACTCTCTATACGATGTAGGCGAGTGAACAAAATTTATCAGGAATCTGGAGGAAATGCGATCTTAATTTCTATCCATTGCAATGCAGCAGCTCTTGGTATCGATTGGTTATCTGCGCATGGATGGAGTGTATTTGTTTCGAATAATGCTTCTGCCAATAGTAAATGTTTGGCTACAAGTTTAGCTGAATCTGCTATTATGCAATCTGTTTTTGTCCGTCAGCCAATGCCAGGACAACTGTTTTGGACACAAAATCTCGCCATATGCCGGGATACAATTTGTCCGTCAGTATTAACCGAGAATTTTTTTCAGGATAATAAGGAAGATGTCGAATTCCTTTTATTTCCTGAGGGAAAGCAACAAGTTATACAAATACATATTGATGGAATTCTTAATTATTTGAAAACTATCGAATTATGAGGCATTTAGTATGTATATTGATGCTATCTTTTGTATTGGGAGGATGTTTCTGTTCATGTCGGACTCAATATATCCCGATTGAATCTGTAAAGACAGAATATAATGTTCGTGATAGTATAAGGTATGATAGTATATATCAGCATGATAGTGTATATCTAACGGTAAAAGGAGATACGGTATATCAGTATAAATATAAATATCTGTATAAGTACCAATATGTAAATAAGACAGATACTTTGATAAAGACTGATTCAATACAAGTTCCTTATCCAGTAGAGGAACAACTTTCTAAATGGCAGCAGTTTAAACTGGACTTAGGGGGAATTGCTATGCTGATTATTATAGTAATCGTTTTTATTTTACTAGGAAGGACTGTGCATAGATTGAAAATATGAAAGGCTAGTGTCGAATATGTGGTACTGAAGTTGATATACGTGGACTCGGCTATTTCTCTTAATGTGGAGGTAGCTGAGTATGCGCCGATTATCTGTATTGGCTATATATCCTATAAACAAATGAGAACTTTATTCGTTGTTCTTTTTATGCACTTGTTTCCCGTTATCTGAGTAGCAGTTATACGTTTACTATCGAACAGAATAACTCTGACGGACGTTCGGATTTTGAGATGATGAGAATTCCCGGTATGGATTACTATACGGATGATTTTAGATACCGCCAACAGAGATGTGAAAGATTTAGTGGCGAAAGGCATCCTTGCTCCTGTGCAAGGACGTGTCAGGGATGTATCATACACATTGAATTATGTGAAGTCTGATTCACAAATGCGTGATTTTAGCGATTCTACGCTTATTAATCGTGATGGAAAAGATTATATTTTGATAGTTTATAAAGGACGGAAAAATTTAGAAGAAAGAATTACTCCATTAGATAAAATAAGATTCAAGCAAAATGAAATATCTATTGATGATTTGTTATATAAATATTTTGCATATCTTTCAGAGTGACGGAAATTCTATAGCTAAATATTAAAGCGTACTTCGTTCGTTCGAGATGCGCTATTTTTTTGTGAAATTAAACAGTACTTGGTCAAATATCAGTTGGGCAGTCGTCTTGCTATTGCTTTTTGATCCCAGTTATATCAACAAATCCGGTAAGTTTACTCCTTATTTAAGCCGTTTCAGGTCCGGTTGTGTAAAGAGATTCAAATATACTGAAAGTGTTAAATCTCAGTTTTTGGGAGTAATATTGGGTTTGTATGAGAACATTCCTGTTTTTTATATGTTTGTGAGGTAAACCCTGCAAACAAAACATATTTAGTCAGGATAAAATATTATATATAATATACTTATTATAAAAATATTAGCGATGATAAAAAGAAAAGCACCATTATCCCTATTAGTAATATTAGATAGCATATCTAAAAATACACTTGAGTTTTTTTCAGTAAGTCAAAGTAGGCAATGCCGGCAGATTATAGGGCGCGATAAAGCGATATTGCGGCATTTAAATTCTTTATTATTAATATTGTTTGTGTCAATTGTGGCTACATCTTGCTCTGATGATAACCATAAGATCATTGAGCAGCCATCAATAAACGTTTTGAGCTATTACCCGAAATCCATGAATATTGTGGAATTACAGTATAAACCAGCTGGACAGGAACCTGGGGTGGTAGATATTGATAAGTCCAGCCAGTATTTTGGGGATCGTGTGACAATGTTTCAACCTGAAAAAATTATATTCAAAAATGATTCTGTATCAATCATCAAACGAGGCGGGTTAATTCAGGAGTATAAAGCCGAATGGAATAAGGGTGATTTATATTTATACAATGGCGTTACTGGCACATGGGACTATTGTGGAAGTAAAGATGGGGAAGTCACATTTATCCTTAATACAGGTTTCTTCTGGGTAAAGGATAACAATATGCATGGTTCATTATCGGTGATAGGGCAGAAATACTCATTATTATCATATTCCGAATTAGTTACATATTTGGGTGGAAACAGTGACAATCTAAATAATCAGGTGGCGTGGCTAAGAGTACAGTACACATTTGAATTAATCCCGGAAGTTAAACTTTAATATAGAAAACATGAAAGCAGTAATAATATCTATCATTTTCTTTTCTATTCTCCATGTTAGCAGTTTTGCTCAACATAATCAGTATACGTCAACCAAGTTTGCGGTCAAAAATTCTTATGAGGTATTTATTGGCGGTATTATGAAAGCGAATGATGTTAACGGTCTACATCAACTTCTTAATGTGCCAATGAATCCCATTACAATTAGCTATAGTTTGCCTTTAAAATCCGAAACGATTACACCTTCATACGATAATATGCTTAGGACTATTCTGCAAAAGCTGCAAGAAAATAATGTATTAAAACCTAACTATCAGTTTTCATTTACGTTGAAGCAGATAGATTCTTATGAACAGCTAGCTTTATTTTTCGGTGAGGAAATTAATCTATCCGACTTATTCAAAATAACATCTCCTAATCCAATTCATAAAACAGTGGCAGTATTAGATATTAGTCAGAGTTATTTTTCCATTGCTATGGATATGCCTGAGGAGGAACTGAGCAACTCTCCGATAGTCCAAGAGCAATTAAGCGAACTTATTTATGTTGGTTCTATAGAATTTGGAAGACGATCAATTCTAATTGTTGAATCGGATCTTAATTATCAGGATGTAAAGGTTGCGTTGAATGAGATCTTAAATAAATCCACTACCAAGAAGGGAGATGTATCAGAAAAAAGCAAATCAATTATGGCTAGCTCAATAATCAGAGGACTAATTTTGGATCCTCTTGCCAATGAAAACATAACACCGGATAACCCTTTGGAGTACCTACTGGATTATATAAACTCTGATATCAGTCCAAATGATTTTGGGGTCCCCATTTTCTTTACAGCAGCCTGGTTAAAAGATAATTCTGTCTTTGTTAACAAGTTTACAAACTAATATTTTAAAAATTAGAACTTTCCCAAACACATATTGTGATACCTGCCTTATTATTAGCAGTTCTAATAATAAGTTCATGTAGTTTTGAAGAAGTTTTCTTTTATAGTGCCATCGATGATCCAGTATATAAATACTTCGCATATCTTTCAGAATAATAGCCGGGCAATACCAAGAAAAAACAGTAGACTCAAGCAATAAAGCGTGAACCTACTGTTTCCTTTTTCTGTATTTACTTCTATTTACTATAAGACGCCTTTACAAAAGGAGCATCCAGCAAATAGTCCAGACTCTTCTTGACACTTTCCTCTACAGGACAACTGTACCCTTCTATTTCAGCAACAATATGCTTTACGCCGGCAACCTTTGCATTTCTGAAGATAGCATCGAATCCGACCATACCACTATCTCCGATTTCTTTGTCATCTTTGATATGAAGCACGGTGAAACGTCCCGGATACTTGTTGAAATAGTCCACAGGACTGTGCTGCCCTCTGACAATCCAATATACATCCATCTGAAAAAAGACATACTCAGGATTGGTATTCTCAATCATATAGTCCAACATAACCGCTTGATTTTCTACTTTCTGAAATTCATGCGCATGATTATGATATCCGAATTTCATACCGTTCTGCTGACATCTTTTGCCTATTTCATTGAAATAGTCGCAATACATCTTCATCTCTTTCATTGTTTTAGGAACACCGATTCCCGGATTTACGATGTATTTCATGCCTGCTGCTTTATGAGCGGCAATGCTTTGATCCCACCATTTCAATGACTCGGAGAAATCTCCGGAAGCCACTTCCTTGTCCGACAATCCTCTGGAACAATGTGAAGACAGTACTTTCATACCAGCCTTTTCGACAGCATTCTTAAACTCTTCCGGAGTTTTGCCATAGAACTTGCCATTATCATAATTGGCGGCTTCGATGCTGGTGTATCCCATTTGCGCCAGATTCTTCAAAACTACGTTGAGGTCGGTTCCATTATTTATGATGTCTCTGACCGAATAGAGTTGTATGGCAATGTCTTTTTTCTTTTTCGCATCTGCTGCCTGCGGAATTGCCAGCAGCAGTGCGAACAGCACTAATAAATAGTTCGTTTTCATAAAATGATGTATTAGTCAAGAATCTTCACACGAATATTGCGGAACCATACGTCATCACCGTGATCCTGCATTCCGATAAATCCTTCGTGGTTTTCACCACCGCAATTATTCAGCAGTTCGAAAGCCAACGGCCATTTGTCCTGGCTGAATTTGCTGGCTTGCAAAAGGTCAGTCCATTGTTTGGTCCACAAGTGATATTCGAGTACATTCTCGTCATTCTGTCCGTGAACAACCGTACCTTTATAAACCATGATCTTAGCCTTGTTCCATTCACCGAAAGGTTTTGCATTCTGAGGAACTGCCGGAATCATGTCATATAAAGAAGCCGACTGACGGTTATTATCTTTCCCCAATTTAGCATCCGGATGATTGTCATTGTCCAATACTTGATATTCAGGTGCGGAAATATAAATAGGTTCGAGCACGTCGTTGCCGTCCTTATCTTTAGAAGTCACTTCCTGAGCTA
>PPYF01620677.1_pt1 | contig 51280 bp, 50 predicted proteins | sample 1559871 | NCBI WGS metagenome assembly PPYF01 (sample SAMN08240021, study PRJNA423297) | Human gut metagenome, whole genome shotgun sequencing project.
GCGTGTCGGCCAAGCCCACGCTGGACGAGCAAAGCTTACTCTATCCGGAAACAGTAGTGCCCTGCTACCAAGGCTAGCAACAGCTTGACAAGGAACATGGTTCCGTAGCTGCTGCCCTCTGTAGCAGGGCACTATTTTTTGCGTTATATCAGGCTTCGCTCGTCCAGACGAAAGCTGACCAACATGCCAATGGCTCCCCCTTTGGGGGAGCTGGCGCGGAGCGCCTGAGAGGGCTTACTCCACGCTGATCATATAGTAGTAGACCGGCTGACCGCCCCGGATGTGGCTGACCTCAACGTGGTTGGGGCATTTTGCCTTGACGATCTCGGTCACCTTCTCGGCATCCTCGTCGGAGACGTCGCAGCCGGAGATGATGGTGACGAAACTGGAATCCTTCTTGCACATACCGCGGGCCAGACGATAGGTGGCCTTGGTGATGTCGCTGGAGGTGGAGACGATCTTGCCGTTCTCCAGAGCCATGATCTCGCCCTTCTTGATGCGCTTGCCGTCGTACTCGCTGTCGCGGGCGGCGTAGGTGATGAGGCCGGTGGAGACCTTATCGGCGGCAGACATCATGTTGATGGTGTTGGCCTCGACGGTAGCAGAGGGGTCGAAGTTCAGCAGAGCGGTGATGCCCATGGGGACGGTGCGGGTGGGCAGAACGACCACCTGACGGTCAGCCAGCTTCTGGGCCTGCTCAGCAGCCATGATGATGTTCTTGTTGTTGGGCAGGACAAAGACAGTCTTGGCCGGGACGCTCTGGATGGCGGCAAGGATGTCCTCGGTGGCGGGGTTCATGGTCTGACCGCCGGAGACGACAGCGTCAGCGGCCAGGTCGGTGAAGACAGACTTCAGGCCCTCACCGGCGGCGACAGCAACGAAGCCATAGTCGCGGCTGGGGTCAACGGCAGCGTAGATGAACTCGCTGGCGGGGTCGGGCTTCTTCTCGGCGGAAGCCTGCTTCTCGAGGCTCTTGCCCTGCTTCTGGCGGGCCAGGAACTGCTCGTGCATATTCTCGATCTTGAAGTTGGTGAGGTAGCCGTACTTGATGGCCTCACTCAGGATCTTGCCGGGGTCGGCGGTGTGGACATGGAGGTTGATGACGTCATCGTCTTCGATGCAGACGACGCTGTCGCCGTTGGACTCGGCGAAGGCGCGCATCTTTGCGGCGCTTGCGCCCTCGTTCTTGTTGATGAGGAACTGGGTGCAGTAGCCGTTCTTGATGTCCTCGACCTTCATCAGGTCGTCGGTGAAGACGCCCTTGCCGGCGTTGGCGGTGGAGAGCTTGGCCTTGTTGGGGACAGCCTCGCCGCCGGCCACGATGGCCTCGCCGTGGAAGACCTTGCCCATGCCCTCGAAGATGATCATGATGCCCTGGCCGCCGGCGTCCACGACGCCAGCCTTCTTCAGGACGGGCAGCAGGTTGGGGGTGTCCTCCAGAGCCTTCTGACCGGCGGTCATCACCACGTCCCACAGCTCGGCCACATCCTCTTTGCCGCAGGCAGCAGCTTCCTCGGAAGCGACGCGGGCGACGGTCAGGATGGTGCCTTCGGTGGGCTTCATGACAGCCTTGTAAGCGCCCTCGACGCCCTTCTTCAGTGCAGCCACGATGTCGGCGGCGTCAGCCTCCTTTTTGCCCTCCAGAGCTTTGGAGAAGCCGCGGAACAGCAGGCTGGTGATGACGCCGGAGTTGCCGCGGGCGCCGCGCAGCATGGCGGAGGCAGCGGTCTTTGCGGCCTCGCCCACGGTGCAGCTGTCGTCCATGGCCTGCAGCTCACGGACGGCTGCACCGACAGTCATGCCCATGTTGGTGCCGGTGTCGCCGTCGGGGACGGGGAACACGTTCAGCTCGTCCACGCGGGAGCGCTGGTTGTTGATGTTGTTTGCGCCGGAAATAATGGCGTCGCGCAGGATCTTACCAGAAATCATTGCTTTTTACTCCTTATATCTTCCCGGTACCCCCGGGCGGGCTTTGTCTCATCAGGCAACCACGTCATCGACCGATACGACCACGCGGGCGACTTTCAGGCCGGTGGCCTGCTCCACCTCGTCCTTCACGCGGTGCGAGATGGAACGTGCGGCGGTGGAGATGTTCAGCCCGTAGCTGACGGCGATGTGCAGCTCGATCACGAGACGGCCCTCTTCCTGTGTGACACGGACGCCCTTGGCCGAGTCGTCCACGCCGCGCACGGCGCTGCGGACACGGTCGGTCAGATCACGGGGGGCCATTGCGGCCACGCCGTAGCATTGTTTGGTTGCTTCGCCCACGAGCGTGGAAAAATACTCGGCTGAGAAGCTGACATCTCCCAGCGGAAAACGGGAAGTGATCATAGTCGCTCTGCTCCTTTTATTCATTATGATACCCCGGTCCGCACGGCGGCGGGGCGGTGCGCGGGCCTGAGAAGGCGGCGTACCACTTTTATTATACAACTTTATGAGGAAGCTGTACAGCACATAATTGCTGACAGAAAGAAAAAAGTCAGGCGCGGCTTACCCGTCTCGGTCTGTTTCGACACCGCAAAGCCGGTATACTGAAAGACAGAGCCGCAAAGGGCCGCGTTCCTGTTGTTAGTATAGCACAAAATCCTTCGCAGTGCATCCATTTCGTGAATATTTATCCGACAAAACAAAAGATGATTGTGAATAAAATATAAAAGATGACGCAGGCATCTTTATCTTACTATGAAAAAGTGCTAAAATCTAAGGTGGCAAGAGTAAGACTGTATCCGGCACAGGATGCCGGGGCATTCGGCTGCCAAGGTGCTGAAGACAGGAATTTGCTGCGGCTGCACAGGAGCTGCGGCCCGGCGGCGGAAAAGTTTACAATAGGAGTTGTTTTCATGAATATTCTGTTTTTCCTTTCCCCCAAGCAGGACCTGATGTATGTGTACGATGACTTCACCCTCCGCCAGACGCTGGAAAAATGGGAGAACAACCGCTACGCATCCATCCCGGTGCTCAACCGCAAGGGAGAGTATGTGGGGACCCTGACGGAGGGGGACATCCTCTGGGGGCTGAAAAAGTTCCACGGCCTCGACCTTGAGGCGGCAGAGGACATCCCCATCCGGGAGTTTGAGCACAAGCGGGACTACAAGGCCGTCACAGTCACCACGAGCATGGACCAGCTCATCGAGGCGGCCATGAGCCAGAACTTCGTCCCCGTCGTGGATGACCGGGGAATGTTCATCGGCATCGTCCGCCGTCAGGCCATCATCCGCTACTGCTACGACCGCTCCCGCGCTGCCGCCGCAGAGCAGCGCAGAAAGCCCGAAAAGCAGGAAAAACGAGTCCCGGTCTCTGCCGGGGTGCAGTAAAACAGGAAAAGGCCCAGCCGCTCTGCATGAAATGTGCAGGGCAGCGGGGCCTTTCTATGCCTGTGGGAAGGGGAGAGTGGTGATTCAGCCCACGGTGAGGCTGGAATCGGTGAACCGGTGGGTCAGGACAGCCCCGGCGTCCTCGCCGCCCATGGCCAGCAGCTCGTCCACCGAGAGGGTGGTGGAGCAGAGGATGGTCTGGAAGGTGATGGTCTCGATGCCCTCAGCCCGCAGCTGGCGCAGCGCGGCCAGCGAGATGCGGAAGGAGGCTGTGAACCGCCCGACGCAGACGGTGAGGGTGTTGCCGCTCTGGGTGCTGGTGTAGGAGATGCGCTGGCCGTCCTTGTCGGTGACAGTCAGGCCGGGGAGGGGAGAGGCGGGTGCGGACGGGGCGGAAGAGCCGCTGTCAGAAGAGGAAGAAGACTCCTCGGGGATAACCGGTCCTTCCGGCTCCACAGGGCGGGGGATAGAGACCTGATCGATGACCTTGCCGTCGGCATCCTTCGTGATGATGTTCGCGCCCGGGTCCAGCTTGTCCTTGATGGTGTCGAGGTCGAGCTCACGGCCGTTCTGCAAGAGGGCCTTGCCAGTGGGACTACCGGCCTTGGCGGTCAGTTCGAGGCTGCCCGACAGATCGATGACGCTGCTGTAGATGCCGCTGCCGCCGCCGGTGCTGCCGTTACCGCCAGCGGCTTCGACCGTACCGCCGGAGATGGCGACACGGTCGAAGCTGCAGATGCCGTAGCCGCCGACTTTGCCGCCGTAGCCGCCAGCGGCGTTGACCGTATTGCCGGAGATGGTGACGACGCCGCCGCTGCGGATGCCGTCGCCGCCGTAGCCGTCTTTGCTGTCGCCGTTACCGCCCTTGGCGGTGACCGTACCGTCGGAGACGGTGAGGCCGCCGCCGCTGCGGATGCCGTCGCCGCCGACGAGGCTGCCGCCGTTACCGCCATTGGCAGTGACCGTACTACCGCCGGAGATGGTGACGCCACCGCTGCTGCAGATGCCGTCGCCGCCGGAGATGGTGCCGCTTCCGCCGTTGGCAGTGACCGTACTACCGCCAGAGATGGTGACGCTGCCGCTGCTGGAGATGCCGCGGCCGCCGTCGTCGCCGTTGGCAGTGACCGTACCGCCGGAGATGGTGAGGCTGCCGCTGCTGGAGATGCCGTTTGCGCCGCTGCCGCCTTGGGCCGTCAGGCTGTCATTTTCGCCGCCGGAGATGGTGAGGCTGCCGCTGCCGCTGCCGTAGATGCCGCTGCGGTAGATGTCGCTCTTCAGCGCGTTGTCGCCATCCAGCTTGATATTGGTGTCGCCCTCGCCGGTCACGCTTACGGCGGCTTTGTTCCGGCTGCTGGTGTCGATGTTCACATCCTTGAGTGTGACCTCGACCTTATCGTTCTTATCGTTGGTCTCGATGGTCACGGTGTGGGAAGAAGCGGTGTCCTTGTTCTGATTTGTGATGATGGTGTTGGTGTCGCCGTAGGTGGTATTGTTGTTCTGGGTGACGTTGTTGCCGCTCTCACCCGCCGAAATCGTAATGTCACCATTTTCGATGTGCCATATCTCTGCAAAGGCCGGGGCGGCAAGGGTGGTGAGCATTGCGGCAGTCAGGATAAACGCTGCTGCCCGCTGAGAGACCGGACGGGGCGAATCGATACCCCCCCGTATGGAGGGGGCGACTCAGAACACGCATCGCAAGCTTACGATAAGACAGCATACAAAAACCTCCTTTGAACGGTGAAAAGAAATGGTGAGACCGTAGAATATCAGGTTACTTTGAATATACCACATCTGCGGGGAAAAAATCAACAAAACCTGCGCGAATCGCCCTGTTTCCTGCGTGAATGGAGAAGTTCGGACAGATCTTGGCTCTCCCAAAGAACCTGCTTATCGCTGTGCGGAGGCTCTCGGGAGACGGGCTTGCCCTCTCAGTCTCGCTCTGCTCGCCAAGGCCGGGTTGCGGCTCCCAGCGTCTGCTTCGCTGCCGCTCGCATCCTGCTGGCCGCGGCCCCAACAGCTCCTCCCTGTTTCCGCCACTGGCGGCGGTCGTCGCCGTTGCCCCCAAAGGGGGAGCCCTTGGCAGGCCGGGCCACTTCCTACTGGACGCCTGAGGCCCGACAGGGCGCAAAAGGGCGGGCCTTGCTACAGAGGGCGGCGGCTTCTGGACAAGCGCACCTTGTCAAGCTGCCGTGAATCTTGGCAGCGGAGCACTACCGTTCCCGAGACATCGTGCTTTGCTCGTCCAGCATAGACCTGACCGGCACGCCAGAGGCTCTCCCTTTGGGAGAGCTGTCACCGAAGGTGACTGAGAGGGCAAGGACGCTGACGAAGAGGAATAGGCGCAGCGATAGCATCGCTCTGCCAAAGAGACAGCTTATCGCTGCATGGCGGCTCTCGGGAGACGGGCTTGCCCTCTCCGTCATCGCTTGCGCGATGCCACCTCTCCCAAAGGGAGAGGCTTTTGCATCCCGCAGAGAGCTTTTCTGCGCCTTTTTGCTCAAAAAACTTCCTGAAGATACATTTTATTGGACTTTTATTCTGCTATACTCCTGTCAGAACAAAAAGACACAGGAGGGAAGAGGAATGAAAGACATTGAGCTTCGGTATGTGGGCGGTCATGTGGAGGTGTATACGGGGGCGGGCGCGTTCCTGTTCTCGGCGGACACCCTGCGGGAGGCGATGGAAGAGCTGGACGCCGCCTGATGCATTCCCGGAAATACCGGAAAGCACCGGGTGGGAGTTAGAAAATACTAATGTAAAATGAATGTAAAATTCAAGAAAAAAACCGTCTAGGAAGGCCCGGAAATCTTAAAATTCCGGTCAAAAAAGTGATTTTCCTGTAAAATAATGCTTGTTGAGCCGGGGGGTTCGATGCTATAATAAAAAGGACGGCGTTTTGCGTATGGAGAGCTAAGCACAGCCGTCTTGTGCAATGGAGCAATAGGAAGATTTTAGGAGCATTGTTTTATGGACATTACACACATCACCTCTCTGCTGGGCGGTATTGCGCTGTTCCTGTATGGTATGTCGATCATGGGTGCCGGCCTCGAAAAGCTGGCCGGCGGCAAGATGCAGGGCGTATTGCAGAAACTGACTTCGTCCACCATCAAGGGCGTCATTTTCGGCACCCTCATCACCGGCGTCATCCAGTCGTCGGCCGGTACGGTCGTCATTTGCGTCGGCCTCGTCAACTCCGGCATCATGACCCTTACGCAGTCGGTAGGCGTTATCATGGGTGCAAACATTGGTACTACGGTCACCGGTCAGCTCATCCGCATGGCGGATATTTCGGGCGACAGCCTCATCCTGACCCTCATCCAGCCCAAGACGTTTGCGCCGGTGGTGGCGTTTATCGGCTGCATTTTTTATGTGTTCATCCGCAACGCGAAGAAAAAGAACATCGGCCAGATCATGCTGGGCTTCGGCATCCTGTTCACGGGCATGAGCCTGATGGACACCGGCGTGTCGCCCCTGCGTGAGAGCGCAGCGTTCCAGGAGCTGTTCGTCACCATGACCAACCCCATCCTCGGCGTTCTCGTGGGCGTGGTGGTCACGGTCATCATCCAGTCCTCTTCGGCCTCTGTGGGTATCCTGCAGGCGCTGTCCAGCACCGGCCTCGTCACCTTCAGCTCGGCCATCCCCATCGTGCTGGGCGCCCACATCGGCACGGCTTTCACCCCGCTGCTGACCATCGGCGGCTCCTCCAAGGACGGCAAGCGCGCCGCCCTCATCCACCTGTACTTCAACATCATCGGCAGCGTCATCCTGCTGGCGCTGGTCTATGCAGTCCAGTTCACCATCGGCATCCCCATGTGGGGCGATGTGATGAACAAGAGCAGCATTGCAAACATCCACACCATGACCAGCGTCATTGCGATGCTGTTCTTCCTGCCCTGCAGCGGCGTGCTGTCCAAGCTGGCCATGATGACCGTGCCGAACAGCGCGGAGGAGGCGCAGGAGCTGAGTATGCCTGTGCTGGATGAGCGTCTGTTCAAGAGCCCGGCTGTGGCTCTGCAGCAGGCGAAGAACGCGGTGGTCAAGATGTCCCGCCGCGCAGCCCGCAACGTGGGCCTCGCCACCCCGCTGCTGCTCAAGATGGACGAGGACGTCGTGAGTGCCATTGATGTCCGCGAGAACCTCATCGACCGGATGGAGGTGGACATCTCCAACTACCTCATCAAGCTGGCAGACCAGGAGCTGGGCGACGCGGAGAGCCATGAGGTGACCGAGCTGCTCAACTTTGTCACCGAGTGCGAGCGCATCGGCGACTATGCAGTCAACATCAAAGAAAAAGCGCAGGAGCTGACCGACAAGGAAGTCACCTTCAGCGAGAAGGCACAGCAGGAGCTGAAGCTTCTCGACAATGCGCTGGAAAAGATACTGACCCTCACCACGGACGCCTTCGAGTTCGACGACGCCCGGACCGCCAGCCAGGTGGAGCCGCTGGAACAGGTCATCGACATCCTCGTGGAGCGGCTTCGTGCGCAGCACATCAAGCGTCTGAAGGAGGGTGCCTGCTCCATTGATACCGGTGTCGTCTATCTCGATGTGCTGAACAATGTAGAGCGTATCTCGGACCACTGCTCCAACATCGCCGCCCGTCTGGTGGGCATGGAGGCAGGCGAGGACTACGACTCCCATACCCTCAAGAACATGATGCACCACAACCCCACCAAGGAATATATGCTCAACTACGAGCAGTGCCGCAAGGACTACCTCGTCCCGCTGGAGCAGCTCGAAGCCTGATTCTGATAAAGGATAAAAACAGTGCAGACCTCCCCGGGGTGGTCTGCACTGTTTTTGTTTATTCACCCAGGTCTTCCAGCAGCGCCCGGAGGGCCGTTTCGCCGGTGACGTAGAGGCCCTGCTTGAGCCGGAGGGCATCGGCCTCGGGCAGAAGATTGACGTAGATGCCGGTGCGCAGGAGCCGCTTGTCGGGCAGTCCGTTGTCGGAGCAGGTGTAGACGACCACCCGCCCGCCCTCGTCGCAGAGGTAGAAATCGGTGCCGCTCTGCCCGGTAGAGCCCTGCGCGGCCAGACCCGGCTCGGAGGCCGGCGTCTCTTCGCCGGAGTCGGCAGGGAAGGGGAGACTGGGCAGGGCCATCCAGAACAGGCTGAACACGATGGTAAAAATGCACAGCGCATAGAAAATGCAGAGCCAGACCTTGCGCATGGCAGTGGACTCCTTTCGGCTGAAATGGTGTTTCAGACGGTAGTATGTGCAAAAGAAAACTGCCTCAGACAGGAATGCAGAATTTTCACACCCGGATGCTGTACTTTGGCGGGGCAGATGTGCTATACTAGCATCGTATCCGGTCGATTCCCCCTTGCGGAAGCGGGCGGTGCGGACTATAATGTATTATTATGGCTGCGGGCAGTCTGGCCGCAGCAGGAACAGCGAACGGCATCGTCAGAGGATGCTTTGAGATGCAGAACAGTGAAAATTGCGATAGGAGGCGATCCTTATCTCAAACAATGAAAGACGGAGACTCCACAGTGATGGTGCGCTCCGGGAGCAGAACCGGCGGGTCCGTGAGCCCCGCGAACCGCAGGAGCAGGGAGAAAAGCGCGGCCATCCCGTTCTCGGATTCCTGGGCCGGACCATCGTCACTCTCGTCTGTCTGGGCATTATGGCGGGCAGTCTGGTGGCAGTGGGCGCTGTGTACTATGTGGTGCAGGCTACGGCCAGTGACGGCGACCTGCTGGACCTCGACAACATCGAACTGAGCCAGTCGAGCCTTGTGGTGGCCACCGACCCCGACACCGGCGCACAGGTGGAGTACGCCACCCTGCGCTCTTCCAACAGCCACCGCGTCTGGGCGGACCTCGAGCAGATCCCCACCAACCTACAGTATGCATTCATCTGCACCGAGGACAAAGACTTTTACAACGAGCCGGGCGTCAACTTCAAGCGCACCATCGGCGCGATGATCAATGAATACCTGCTGCCCATCTACAGCTCCAAGCAGGGTGCCTCCACGCTGGAACAGCAGCTCATCAAGAACCTGACCAGCGACAAGAGCGCCAGCGGCATCGAGGGCGCACTGCGCAAGCTGCGCGAGATCTACCGCGCCCTCATCCTGAGCCGCAGCTACTCCAAGGAGACCATTCTGGAAGCCTACCTGAACACCATCAGCTTCACCGGTACCATCCAGGGCGTCCAGACGGCGGCAAACGAGTACTTCGACAAGGATGTCAGCGAGCTGACCCTCTGGGAGTGCGCGTCCATCGCGTCCATCACCAAGAATCCCACCAACTATAACCCCTACACCAACCCCGAGAACCTCATCAACCGCCGGAACTTCCTGCTCTACAATATGTGGCAGCAGGGTGTCATCTCGGAGGATGATTACCGCAACGCCGCTGCCCAGCCGCTGGTACTGGCAGAGACGGACAACACGAAGAAGAGCAGCTCCACCACCTCTTACTTCACCGATGCCCTCTTCAACGAGGTGGTGAAGGACATCATGGCCAAGGAGGGCGTGGACGAGTCTACCGCCCAGAGTATGCTCTACACCGGCGGCTACACCATCGAGGCAACGGTCAACCCCAAGATCCAGACCGCGATGGAGAACCTGATGCTCAACACCGACGACGCCTACTTCCCGGCCGGCTGGCATGAGGAAGAGGTGACCAGCATCTCCGACGACGATGTGCAGGTCTACAATGAGGACGGCACCCCCAAGACCCGCACCGGCGACGACGGTACGGTCTACTATTACCGCAATGTCCGCACCCAGGCGGCGATGGTCACGCTGGACTATGACGGCAATGTCATCGCCATGGTGGGCGGTCTGGGCGAAAAGACCAAGAGCCTTTCCCTGAACCGCGCCTACGGCGTCACCCGTCAGACCGGTTCTACCATCAAGCCCATCGGCGCCTATGCGCTGGGCATCGAGTATGGTCTGGTCAACTGGTCCACCATGCTCAACAACTCGCCCCTCTACCTCAAGCAGGATATGGTCATCCGTGACGAGGACTACTGCCGCCGGAACGGCCTCATGGGCCTGACGGACAAGCAGCTGAAAGCCTACCCCAACGCATGGCGCAGCTGGCCCCGCAACTACGGCGGCAACTACGGCGACGGCTCCGACCTGCCGCTCTGGAACGGCCTCGCCCGCTCCCTGAACACCATCGCCATCCGCGTTGGCGACCTCGTGGGTGCGAACAACATCTTCAACTTCGTCTACAATACCCTGCAGCTCAGCACGCTGGACCCCGTCAACGACGTGGGCCTTGCACAGATGGTCATGGGCAGCCAGACCCACGGCGTCACCCCGATGTCGCTGGCGGCGGCGTTCCAGATCTTCTACGACGGCGAGTACACCACGCCTCACCTCTACACCCGTGTGCTCGACCGTGACGGCAACATCTATATGGAGAGCAACGACACCAGCTATCAGGCGCTGACGCCCCAGACGGCCTATGTCATGAACCGTCTGCTGAAGAACGTCCTGTTCTCCAGCGTCGGTACGGCCAGCGGCCGCTACCCCAACTCCAACGGCATGGAGGCCTTCGGTAAGACCGGTACGGCCAGCGATGAGAAGGACCTGTGGTTCGTGGGCGGCACGCCCTATTACGTCACCGCTGTGTGGTGGGGCTACGATGCGCCTTACGATATGACCAAGACCCTCGGCAAGCAGCAGGCCAAGACCCGCACCTGTGTCACGGCCTGGAAGGCCCTGATGGAGCAGGTTCAGGCAGACCTGCCCTATAAGGCATTCCCGGCGGCTGACGGCGTCGTGGAGCGCAGCTACTGCACCCAGAGCGGCCTGCTGGCCAGCGGCTCCTGCCCGAGCACGGCAGTGGGCTACTACCGTGCCGACGACCTGCCCGACGTCTGCAATTATTCCCACGGTCAGGCAGCTGTCGCCAGCGAACCCCTCGCGCCTGAGCCGGACACCACCAACCTGGACACCGACTGAGGCAAAAATCGTACTTTTCGGCACATCGGGTTGCAGATTCGGTGCGCTGAAGGGGTACTTCACGGCTCAAAACTGGATAATCTGACAAAATAGCATCCGACCTCTTGCAATGCAGGGAGTCGGATGCTATTATATTTTCTGCAAGAACACTTGTGTTTGAGAGGTGAACAAGTTGGAACGCCGTTTTTATCTGGTGGACGCGCAGGTCCTGCCGGAAGTTTTCCTCAAGGTCGTCCGGGCCAAGGAGCTTCTGGCCAGCGGAGAGGCACGCAGCATTTCGGCTGCGACCCGCAGTGTAGACCTGTCGCGCAGTGCATTTTATAAATATAAGGACTGCATTTTCGACTCGGAGAATGGCCGCGAGGTCATCACTGTCATGGCGACCCTGCGGGACGAGACGGGTGCATTGCAGAGCCTTCTGGCCGGCATCAGTGCCGCCGGTGCCAGCATCGTGACCATCAATCAGTCTACTCCGGAGAACGGAGCCGCGCTGGTGGCTGTCACCATCCGTACCGACACCATGCAGATGACCCCCGAGGAGCTGACGGAAAAGCTTTCGCGCCAGCGGATGGTCGTGGGCGTACACTGCGGATACAATCTGTGACAGTACATTCATAGAAAAAGGAACGAGGGCAGTATCATGGCAAAAATCGCGATTCTGGGCTTTGGCACGGTGGGCAGCGGCGTGTACGAGGTGCTCTGCCGCAACGCCGCAGGCGTCTCCCGCCGCGCAGGCGAACCGGTGGAGGTCAAGTACATCCTTGACCCCAAAGACTTCTCAGGTCATCCGGCTGCACAGCTGTTTATAAAGAATTTTGACGCCATTCTGGAAGACCCCGAAGTAAAGGTCGTCGTCGAGACCATCGGCGGCACCCGCTTCGCTTATCCTTACGTCAAGGCCTGTCTCGAGAGCGGCCGGAGCGTCTGCACCTCCAACAAGGAGATGGTGGCCACCTACGGCGCAGAGCTGCTGGCTCTGGCCAGGGCACACAACTGCGCCTTCCTGTTCGAGGCTTCCGTGGGCGGCGGCACGCCCATCATCACCCCGATGCACCAGTGCCTCGCGGCTAACGTCATCACCGAGGTGGAAGGCATCGTCAACGGCACCACCAATTTCATGCTGACCAAGATGGTGCGGGAGAATCTGGGCTTTGACGAGGCTCTGAAGATCGCTCAGGAGCTGGGCTACGCCGAGACGAAGGACCCCGGCGACGATGTGGACGGCCGCGACGCCTGCCGCAAGATCGCCATCCTGTCCTCGCTGGTCTGCGGCCACCAGATCTACCCCCAGAACATCCCCACCCGCGGCATCCGCGACATCACGGTGGATGATGTGGCTGCGGCAGAGAAGCTGGGCTGCGTCATCAAGCTCATCGCCTGGATGAAGCGGGGCGAGGACGGCAGCGTTGCCGCCGGTGTCGAGCCCTGCCTCGTGCCGAAGGCAAACCAGCTGGCCGGTGTCGATGACGTCTTCAATGCCGTCCTCGTCAAGGGCGATATGCTGGGCGACGTGGTCTTCTATGGCAAGGGCGCGGGCAAGCTGCCCACCGCCAGTGCTGTCGTGGCCGACGTGGTGGACGCCCTCAAGAACGGCGTCAAGGTCCACGACAGCCTGTTCTGGCAGCCCGCCGATCCGGTGGAAGGAATGCTCACCGACCCCGCTCCCGCCGCATACTATGTGCGTGTGGAAGGCATCGCCCCGGCGGTGGCCGAGGCCATCTACGGCAAAGGCCATGTGGTGGAAGAGCATTTCGACGGCTGCTCCTACTTTGTGGACAGCGCCGACGACAAGGCTCTGGCCGAAGCAGCCCGCAAGGTAGAGGCCATGGGCGGCAGCGTGAAGCTGGTGCTCCGCCGCCTGCCCGAGGACGCCTGAGTGCGAGAAAAGAGGGAACTGCGATGAAGATAAAAGTTTCCGTCCCGGCCACCAGTGCCAACATCGGCTCCGGCTTCGATGCGCTGGGTCTGGCTGTGACCTTGTACAATACCGTGACCTTCGAAGAGAGCGACCATCTGGACATCTCGGCGGCGGACGGCACCCGCATCCCCCGCGGCGAGACCAATCTGGTCTACCGCTCGGCCAAGGGTCTGTTCGATAAGGTCGGCAAGACCATGCCGCCCCTCAAGCTCGTCCAGACCAACGCCATCCCGATGGCCCGGGGCCTCGGCTCGTCCTCGGCCTGCATCATCGCGGGCCTGCTGGGTGCGAACCGGATGCTGGGCGATGTGCTCAACACCCAGGAGCTGCTGACGCTGGCTACCTCCATCGAGGGCCACCCGGACAATGTGGCACCGGCCCTTCTGGGCGGTCTGGCCAGCAGCGTTTTCGAGGACGGCGTCGTCTACTCCGTCAAGCGGGATGTGGACGAGAGCCTCTGCTTCGCGGCCATCGTGCCGGACTACAAGCTGCTGACCGAAGCCGCCCGTGCGGCCCTGCCCAAAGAGGTCACCCACAAGGATGCGGTGTATAACCTGTCCCGTGCGGCCCTCATCCCGGCGGCGTTCTGCGAGGGCCGTCACGACCTGCTGGCCATTGCCACCGAGGATAAGCTCCACCAGCCCTACCGGATGCCCCTGATGCCCGGCTCGAAGGAAGTCTTCGATATGGCGCGGCTCTGCGGTGCCAAGGCGGTGTACGTCTCGGGCGCCGGCAGCACCGTGATGGCTGTGGCCGAAAAGGCCAACGCCGAGAAATTCTACTCCAAACTGGAAAAGGGCCTCGAGCTGCTGGAAGGCTTGGACGGATGTGAAGCATTTACACTGCTGCGGCTGGATGCCGACAACACCGGTGCGACAGTGGAATGATAAACAGGACCGGAAGTGCAAGACCGCTTCCGCCCGGTGTACCCCTCACACACTGAGGGAGCAAAAAGAGGAGAGTGACAAGATATGGCGTTGATCGTACAGAAGTTCGGCGGTTCTTCGGTGAAGGACCGGGACCGTATCTTCAACGTGGCCCGCATCGTGGCCAACACCCACAACGCGGGAAATGACGTGGTCGTGGTAGTGTCCGCACAGGGCGACACCACCGACGACCTCATCACAAAGGCAGCAGAGATCACCCACAACCCTTCTGCCCGTGAGATGGATATGCTGCTGGCAGCAGGCGAGGAGATCAGTATCGCCCTGCTGGCTATGGCTCTGAACGAGCTGGGCTGCCATGCCACCAGTCTGACCGGCTGGCAGGCAGGCTTCCGCACCGACCGTGCCTACACCAAGGCCCGCATCACCAAGCTGGAGACCGAGCGCATCTCTTCGGAGCTGGAGCGCAACCGCGTCGTCGTCGTGGCAGGCTTCCAGGGCCTGAACAAGCTGGACGACATCACCACGCTGGGCCGCGGCGGTTCCGATACCAGCGCTGTCGCCATCGCAGCAGCGCTCCACGCCGACCGCTGCCAGATCTTTACCGACGTGGAGGGCGTCTACACCGCCGACCCGCGCAAGGTGCGCAACACCCGCAAGCTGGATGAGATCACCTTCGACGAGATGCTGGAACTGGCATCCCTCGGCGCACAGGTGCTCAACAACCGCAGCGTGGAGCTGGCTAAAAAGTATAATGTGGAGCTGGAGGTCCTCTCCAGCCTGAACCCCGTGCCCGGCACGGTCGTCAAGGAGGTTGTAAAAGACGTGGAAGGTATGCTGATCAAGGGTGTCGCAAAGGACACCGACGTTGCTGTTATTACGATCCTGAATGTTCCCGATGAGCCGGGTACCAGCTTCAAGATCTTCGGCCTGCTGGCCCAGAAGAATATCAACGTGGACATCATCCTGCAGTCCACCGGCCGCGACGGCAAGAAGGACATCAGCTTCACCTGCGCGGAGAGCGAAGCTGAGACTGCCATGCGCGTCCTGCGCGAGAGCGCAAAGTTCGACCAGGTCACCTGCGACGAGACCTGCGCCAAGGTGTCCATCGTGGGTGCCGGTATGCAGAGCCACAGCGGCGTGGCCTCCAAGATGTTCGAGGCTCTGTCCAACAACAACATCAACATCAAGATGATCTCCACCAGTGAGATCAAGATCTCCTGCATCATCGACCGTGAGGACGCCGACAAGGCTGTCAGCGCCATCCACGATATGCTGTTCGAGTAAGACGTGGCTCCAAAGCCGCCGTGCCGTGCGTCCTGCGCCGGTGCGGCGGCTTTTTGCGTACACAATTTTTTTACAGCCCCTGCCGTTTACACCCAGATAAAAGGGGTGTATAATATTATTATGTGCCTGTATCCAGGGCGAACGTCAAAAACAGGAAGGAAGCTGCATCATGGAGCAAAATCGACCCGCACCCCGCCGCGCTCTGTCGCCGAAAGAACGCCGCCGGAGACACCGTATCCGCCTCGTGCGCAACTGGACGGTCTTTCTGCTCAGCTGCGGCGCGGTCATGGCTGTGATGACCGGCGGCATCCTCTGGCTGCTGCCCAGGGCCTATGCCCTCATCGCACCGCCGACGGCCTTCGAGGCCCGGGAGTATGAGGGCGGCGCGGAGACGGACCTTTCGGATAAGCGCCTCATGCTGGTGAATGCAAACCTTCCCCTGACGGAAGAGCCGGCGCCGGAGCTGGCCGTGGCCGATGATGCCACCGGCGCTTCGCTGGAAGCCGAGGCCGCCGCAGCCTACCGCGAAATGGCCGAGGCCGCAAAGCAGGATGAGATCGAGCTGGTGCTGACGGCAGGGCATCAGGATGCCGCCGCCCGCCAGAGTGCCTATGAGGCCGCGGTCCAGAGCTACCGGGAGTCCGGCTGCTCGGAGGAAGAGGCCGCTGCTAGGGCTGCGACCGTCCAGCCTGCGCCGGAGGCCAGCGAATATGCCACCGGCTACGGTGCCGACATCCTCGCGGCAGACAGCATGGAGAAGGACACCGGCTTCGCGGACACCCGTGCCTATGAGTGGCTGGAAGCCTATGCCGCAGAGCACGGCTTCATCCTGCGCTGGCCGCAGGAGCGTCAGGCCGCCACCGGCATGGTGTTTGAGCCGTGGCACTGGCGGTATGTGGGCAGGGACAACGCCCTCGCCATCCGCGCCTCCGGCCTCTCGCTGGAAGAGTATCTGGCGCTGGAACAAACGAAATAATACAAAAGGACGATAGAACATTGAGACGATCCCAAATCGCGCCCGGCGTCCACCTCTCGTATGACGCCGCACAAAAATTCAACCGCTGCCGCATCAGCATCCACTTCGCGTTCCCGGCCCGCCGCGAGACGGCCACGGCCCACGCGCTGCTGCCACTGGTGATGGAGCGAGGTTATGCCGACTGCCCCGACATGACCCAGATGACCAAAAAGCTGGCCCGCCTCTACGGCGCCGACCTGACCGTGGACGCCCGCCCCATGGGCTGCAGCCACAACCTCTGCGTCAGCATCACCGGCATCAAGGACCAGTTCGCACTGGAAGGGGAGAAGCTGACGCAGGAGTACGCCGCACTGGCCCTCGGCACAGCGTTCCACCCCTATTTTGTGGGCAGCACCTTCGACCCCGAGGCCGTGGGCATCGAGAAGCAGATGCTGAGGAAGGCGCTGGAAGACGAAGTGAACGACAAGCGCCTTTACTGCCAGCGGCAGGCCAACCGGGAATTCTTCGGCGACAGCCCCGCCGGTGTCCGGCAGGAGGGCTACTTAGAAGAAGTGGACGGCCTGACGCCCGAAGCGCTGACCGAGGCATACTACGAGATGCTGCGGACGGCGAACATCGAGCTCATCGTGCTGGGCTGCGACGAGGCCAGCACCACCGCCGTGAAGGACGCCCTTCTGGCGGAGCTTTCGGCCATCGACCGCGCCCCGCTGCCCCGGGCGGAGAACATCGCCATGCCCCGGCGGGAGCCGGTGCGGAAGGTGGAGCATTTCGACACCACACAGGCCAAGCTCTGTATGCTGTTCACGCTGGGCCGGCCCATGCAGCCTGAACAGCTGGCCGCTGTCCGGCTGGCGATGGCCCTCTACGGCGGCAGCGTGACCAGCCGCCTTTTCCTGAACGTCCGGGAGCGCGACCATCTGTGCTACTACTGCTCGTCGTCCTTCCAGAGCTTCACGGGCAGCATGGCCGTCAACAGCGGCGTCGAGCACACCGACGCGGCCCGCGCTGAGCAGGCGGTGCTCAAAGAGCTGGCGGACCTCTGCGACGGCCCGATCACCGACGAAGAGCTGGAAGACTGCCGCCGGGGCCTGCTGGCCGGGATGAACGGCCTGGAGGACACGCTGGGCGGCATCGAGACATGGTACTATATGGAAGTGCTGCGGGGCGGCCCGGTGCAGACGCCGGACGACGCCCGCCGCGCCCTGCTGGCTGTGACCAGGGAGGATGTGCGGGATATTCTGAAGCAGTTCACCCTGTCGGTGAGCTGTCTGCTGACGCGGGAGGAGGGAAACGAGAATGGCTGAGAACACCCAGAGCGTGCTGGAACGCACCGCCGCTGACCAGTGGAAAGTTCTGCCCTCGGGACTGACGGTCCTCGTCCGCCCCATGCCGGGCTACTCCGGTACCCATGTCATCTACGCCACCCGCTTCGGCTCCATCGACCGGGATTTCCGGCTGGGGGAGCGGGAAGTGCATCTGCCCGCCGGTGTGGCCCATTTCCTCGAGCACAAGATGTTCGAGGATGAGGACGGCGACGCCTTTGCAAAGTTCGCCAAGACCGGCGCGAATGCCAATGCTTTCACGGCCTTCGACCGCACCTGCTACCTCTTTACGGCCACGGAACAGCTGGACGAGAGCCTTGACGTGCTGCTGGGCATGGTGGGGCATCCCTACTTTACCGAGCAGACCATCGCCAAAGAGCAGGGCATCATCGGGCAGGAGATAAAGATGTACGACGACAGCCCCGACTGGCGGCTCATCACCGGCCTGTGCGAGTGCCTGTATCACAGCCACCCCATCCGCAGCGATATTGCGGGAACGGTGGAGAGCATCGCGGAGATAACGCCCGAGATGCTCTACGACTGCTGCAGGGCGTTCTATGCGCCGGGCAATATGGTGCTGGCCGCAGCAGGCAACACCAGCATAGAGCAGATCCTGGCTGCCTGCGCCCGCCACGGCCTGATGGACGAGCGCCCGGCGGAAAAGGTCGAGCGCCTGCTCCGCCCCGAGCCGATGACGCTGGCGGCGGCCGAAAAGACCATCACCATGCCCATCGCCAAGTCCTGCTTCGGTCTGGGCTTCAAAGAAGAGCCTCTGCCTTTCGGCGATCTGCGCAGCGAGATGCTGTACGAGCTCATCCTCTGCTGTATCTGCGGCGGGATGTCGCCGCTCTACCGCCGCCTCTACGACGAGGGCCTGACCAACCCGGGCTTCGGCGGTGAGGTGCTACGGGTGGACGGATGCTGCTGCATCCTCTTCACCGGCGAGAGCGACCAGCCCGACACCGTCCGGCAGCTTCTGTTGGACGAGATCGAGCGGGTGCGCAAAGAGGGCGTAGACCGGGAGATCTTCACCCTCTGTAAGAACGAAAAATACGGCCAGCTCATCGAAAATCTGGAAAACGTCGAGGATTCGGCCAGCCAGATGGCAGATTTCGCGCTGGCAGGCCAGACTGTGGCCCAGCAGATCACCATGCTGGCGGGCCTGACGGCAGAGGACGCCGACGCGGCATTGCAGCACATCCTGCGGCCTGAGCGGATGGCCGTGATGTACATCGAGCCGGACGGCACCGCCGTTGAAGAGGACGAAGAAGAGGAGACGGAAGAATGACGAATCTGGTACAGTTCCCGGGCCTCGGCCTCAGCTTTGAGCTGAGCCGGGTAGCCTTCAGCATTGGCGACATGGATATTTATTGGTACGGCGTCTGCATCGCCTTCGGCCTCTGTCTCGCATTGGTCTTTGCGTTCCGCCGCTGCACGGAGTTCGGCATCGACGCCGATTCGATGGTGGATGTCATCCTCATCGGCGTGGTGCTGGGCATCGCCAGCGCCCGCCTGTATTATGTGGCGATGGCACCCTATAATTACGATACCATCTGGGATGTGCTGGCCGTCCGCGACGGCGGTCTGGCCATCTACGGCGGCATCATCGGTGCCTTTGTGTTCGGCGGCCTGGCCTGCAAATGGCGGGGCGTGCCGGTGCTGCCCATGTTTGACCTGGCCGGCATGGGCTTCCTCATCGGACAGGGCTGCGGCCGCTGGGGCAACTTCTTCAATCAGGAGGCTTTCGGCTGCAACACCACCCTGCCCTGGGGCATGTTCAGCGAAGCAACGGAAGATTACCTGATGGGCAGCACCGTCACGGTGCCGAAGGGCGTCACCATCGACCCCACCATGCCCGTCCATCCCACCTTCCTCTACGAGAGCATCTGGTGCTTCGTGGGTCTGGCGCTGCTGGCGGCGTACATCAAAAAGCGGAAGTTCAACGGCGACATCGCGCTGCGCTACCTTGTCTGGTACGGTGCAGGCCGCTTCTGGATCGAATCTCTCCGCACCGACAGCCTGCTGCTGGTGCCGTCGCTCGGTCTGCGCGCTTCCCAGCTGGTGGCGGCTGCGGCCGTCGTGGGCGGTGTGGCACTGGAAATTTTCCTGACCCGGAAATATAAGTCCAAGCCTCTCATGGTGACGCTGGCCCTGACGGCAGAGAACCGCAGTCTGCTGGCAAAGGTGCGCAAGGCAGAGCCGGAATTTACGGTGGAGAGGGAGGAGCTGGTGGCTTCCAGCCCCCGCAAGCTCTTCCTCGAGCGCACGAATGCCTATAACGAGCGGGTGAAGAAGCAGCTCAAAGAGAAACTGGCGGAGAAAAAAGACGCCTGATCAGAATATTTCGAAAGAGCCGCAGCGCAGAGAACCTTGCGCTGTGGCTCTTTTTGGTGTATAATATAGCCACAGAACATAAAGGGGGCATTACGATGCAGATCATTCCGATGAGAGAACTGAAGAATACCGTGGAGATCGAGCGCCGGTGCGCCGAGGAGAACGGCCCGGTCTTTGTGACGAAGAACGGCTATGGCCGCCTCGTGGTGATGGATATTGATTACTATGAGCGCACCATGCAGGAGATGGAAGAGCTGAAGCTGGTAATGGAGGGCCTGAAGGACGTAGAGGAAGGCCGCGTGGTGGATGGGCCGACGGCGATGGCAGAAATCAGGAGGGAATATGGACTGTGAGTACCATTTCGCCCTGACTCAGCGTGCGAAACAGGATGTCAGACAGAATGTCGGATATATCCGAAATGAGCTGGGAAATGAAAAAGCCGCAGGGATGCTGATGAATGAGCTGGATAAGTGCATAGAGCGTCTGTGTATTTTTCCAGAGAGCGGGAAGCTGGTATTTGATGAATATCTGCCGGGCATCCATGTGCGCAGGAAGATAGTGGGAAAGTATATTCTGTTCTATCAGGTGTTGAAAGAGGAAAAAGTCATCCGGATCCTCCGCATCGTCTATGGCCGCCGGGATATGGATGAGGTGCTGAAGCACGTGAACAGCTGAAAGAGGAGAAAAACTGAAAATATTTCCGCAAAAGCGGGAGTTTCCTCTTGAAATCCGCACATTTTTTTGCTATACTATTCTAGCCGCTTGGTGTGGGCGCCTCAAATGGCCCCTGTGAGGGCCTGCCTTTACGACCAGCGAGTACAACGAAAAGGAATGAACAAAATGTACGCAATCATTGTTACCGGCGGTAAGCAGTACCGCGTGGAGCAGGGCGACATCGTCTACATCGAAAAGCTGGACGTTGAGGCCGACTCCGAAGTGAAGTTTGATCAGGTTCTCGCTATTGGCGAGGAGGGTTCGGTCAAGGTTGGCGCTCCTGTTGTTGAGGGCGCTTCCGTTTCTGCCAAGGTCATCAAGAATGGCAAGGGCAAGAAGCTGAACATCATCACCTATCGCGCAAAGAAGCACAGTGCTCGCCGCATGGGCCATCGTCAGCCCTTCACCAAGGTTGAGATCACTGCGATCAACGGCTAAGTAGGAGGTATATTACAATGGCACATAAAAAGGGCGTAGGCAGCACCAAGAACGGCCGTGATTCTGCGGCTCAGCGTCTGGGCACCAAGCGTGCAGATGGTCAGTTCGTTCTGGCCGGCAACATCCTCGTTCGTCAGCGCGGCACTCACATCCAGCCGGGTGAGAATGTCGGCAAGGGCAGCGATGATACCCTGTTTGCTCTGGTCGATGGCACCGTTCGTTTCGAGCGCGTGGGCAAGAGCGGCAAGAAGTGCAGCGTCAAGCAGTAACTTCTTTCTAAAATCTGCAACACAGAGAGCCGGACCCTCGTGGCCCGGCTCTTTTTGATGAAAAAACAGGAGGGCCTGTATGGCAGCACAAACCAATTTTATCGACATCGCCACCATCTGGCTCCATGCCGGCAAGGGCGGCGACGGCGCAGTGAGCTTTCATCGTGAGAAGTTCGTGGCCGCTGGCGGCCCGGACGGCGGCGACGGCGGCCGAGGCGGCGACATCATCTTCGTCGTGGACGACCACCTCACCACTCTGATGGACTTCCGTTATAAGCGCAAGTACACCGCCGACGAGGGCGGCAAGGGCGGCGCAAGCCTCTGCCACGGCAAGAACGCCGAGAATCTCGTCATCAAGGTGCCTCTGGGTACGGTCATCAAGGACGCCGAGAGCGGCCTTGTCATCGCCGACCTGTCCGACCACACCCCCGTCACCATCGCCAAGGGCGGCCGCGGCGGCTACGGTAATGCACACTTTGCTACCCCCACCCGCCAGATCCCCAAGTTTGCAAAGCCCGGTATGCCCGGCGAGGACATTCAGGTGACCCTCGAGCTGAAGCTCATCGCGGATGTGGGCCTCATCGGCTTCCCCAACGTGGGCAAGTCCACCCTCATCTCCACCATCAGCGCCGCAAAGCCGAAAATTGCAAACTACCACTTCACCACGCTGGTGCCGACGCTGGGCGTCGTGTCGGTGGGTGAGGGCGCAAGCTTCGTCTGCGCCGACATCCCCGGCCTCATCGAAGGTGCCAGCGAGGGCATCGGCCTGGGCCACGACTTCCTCCGCCATGTGGAGCGCTGCCGTCTGCTGCTGCACGTCGTGGACGTCTCCGGCAGCGAGTGCCGCGACCCCATCGAGGACTTCGAGCAGATCAACGAGGAGCTGGCAAAGTTCAGCCCGGCTCTGGCCGAGCGTCCCCAGATCGTGGTGGGCAACAAGTGTGACCTCGCCACCGAGGAGCAGATCGACACCTTCCGCAAGTATGTGGAGGAGAAGGGCCTGACTTTCGTCCCCATCTCCGCCGCCACCATGCAGGGCGTCAGGGAGCTTCCGGGTCTGGTCTACAACCGCCTGAAGGACATTCCCGCTGTCCCCGTGTTTGCCCCCGAGTACAAGAAGCCCGAGGCAAAGGCCGGCGGCCGCGAGTTCACCATCAAGCGGATGGAGGCTCATGTCTGGAGCGTGGATGCACCCTGGCTGGAGTATATCCTGGCGGGCAGCAACGTGGACGACTACGAGAGCCTGCAGTATTTCCAGCGCCAGCTGGGCGAGAGCGGCATTCTGGACGCTCTGGTGCAGAAGGGCGTGCAGGAGAACGATACCATCCTCATCGGCGAGTATCAGTTCGATTATATCTTCTAAGAGGTCAGCAGTATGAACGAACCCGAAAAGATCGACCCCCGGGAGCTGAGCCCGCTGGCACTGGCCTTCGTAGGCGACAGTGTGCTGGAACTTCTGGTGCGGCAGCGGCTGGTGGAGCACCACCGCCTGTCGGCGGGAAAGCTCAACGCCGAAAAGGTCAAATACGTCTCGGCCCGGGCGCAGTTCCGGGAAGAGCAGCTGTTGGAGCCGCTTTTCACCGAGGACGAGCTGGCTGTCTTCAAGCGGGGCCGCAACGCCAGCAAGGCCAGTGTGGCCAAACACGCCTCCCCGGAGGAGTACCGCGCGTCCACCGGCTTCGAGTGCCTGCTGGGCTGGCTGTATCTGAACGGCCGGCTGAGCCGGGTGCATGAGCTGTTCGAGACGCTGTGGCAGTCGTTCGACCCCAACGAAAAATAACCGGAACACGCGAAAGCCCACTGCTTTCCGCACTGGGAAACAGTGCAAAGAGAGCAGCGGGCTTTTTGTTGTCCCGCCGGATGGTCCGTTCGGGCGGGGCGGCGCTCAGCGCAGAGGCTCAGCGGCTGTTGCGGGCGGAGTTGCGAGCCGAGTTCTTGCCGCCCTCGTCGTCGGCACCCTTGGTGTACTGATTGGGGTGCTTGTGCTCGTTGGTAGCAGAGTTCTGGCTGGAATTGGTGGTGCGGTTGGTGCTCTGATCGCTGGTGCGGTCCTGAGTCTGGTTCTTGCAGTTGGTGCTGCGTTTCTCACTGCGATTTTCCATCGTATCGTCGCTCCTTTCGATTTCGGGAGACGCTCTGCGCTCCCTGCCCATAGTTTGACCGGCTGCGGCGGCTTTATGCACCGCAGCTCGAAGGAGGTCTCATAAAAATGCCTGCCGAATATTTTGAAGCCCGGGAACGCGCCCTTCTGGGGGAGCGGTACGACACGCTCTACGCCGCCCCGCAGGAGACAGCGGCCCGCGGCGTGACCGTCTCTGCCCTCCGCACTACGCCGGAAGGATTTGCGGCCCGGGCAGATTTCCCGCTGCGGCCCTCGCCCTTCTGCAAGGCGGCGTTTGTGGTGGAACAGCCTGACTTCAAACCGGGACGCCACCCCTACCATCACGCAGGTGTCTTCTACTCACAGGAGCCTTCGGCCTCGTCGGCAGCGCCGCTGCTGGGCGTCAGGCCCGGGATGCGGGTGCTGGATCTGTGTGCTGCCCCCGGCGGCAAGAGCAGCCAGCTCGCCGCCGCTCTGCAGGGGCAGGGCCTGCTGGTGAGCAACGAATATGTCGCAGCCCGTGCAGAGATCTTGAAGAGCAACCTCGAGCGGATGGGTGTGTCCAACGCCGTCGTGCTCAACGAAACACCTGCCCGCATCGCAGCGGCCCTGCCGGAGTTCTTCGACCGCGTTCTGGTGGACGCGCCCTGCTCCGGTGAGGGGATGTTCCGCAAAGAGCCTGCCGCGCTGGCTCAGCACTGCGAAGCGCTGGTGAAGCAGTGCGCAGAGCTGGGCGCAGACATCCTCGACAGCGCCGCTGCGGCCCTCGCGCCGGGCGGCGAACTGGTCTACTCCACCTGCACCTTCGCGCCGGAAGAGGACGAGGGACAGGTGGCCGCATTCCTGCAGCGCCACCCGGAGTTCACGCTGGCCGATGTGCTGGGCAATGTGGATCATCCCTTCGGCAGCGAGGGCGAGGCCAACCGCACCGGTGGTCTTCCGCTGGACGTGAGCAAGGTGCGCCGCATCTGGCCCTGTCAGGGCGGTGAGGGACACTTCATGGCCCGGCTCGTCAAAGCCGGTACGCCCCGGGCTCTGCCGGCTCCCGGCGAGTACACCCCCGAAGAACAGCTCTGGCTGACCGCTGCCGCCGAGGCCGGCAAAAAGGCCAAGGGTAGCAAGCCACAGAAGGCTGCAAAGCCTGCGGATGCCCGCAGCGCCCGGCGGGAGAACAGCCGGGCTTGCCGGGAGGCCGTGCAGGGCTGCAGTTCCCGCAGCCGGGAGGCTGGGGCAGGGGATGCATCGCCCGCCCAGAGCCTTGCTGCATGGAGGGAGTTTGCGGAGGAATATTTCCCGGAGCTGGCAAAGCGCCCTGCCGTGGTGCATGGAGGCGGCGTCCTGCTGCCGGCGGCTTTCCCGCAGACGAATCTTCACGTTTTGCGTGCAGGCGTCTTCGTGGGCAGTGTGCAGAAGGGGCGCTTTGTGCCGGAACATCATCTGTTCACGGCTTTCGGCGCGCTCTGCCGGAACCGTGAGGAACTGACCCTCGCCGACTCCCGGACCGTGGAATATCTCTCCGGCCGGGAGATAGAAGCTCACACCGCTGCCGATGGATGGTGCTGCGTGACGGTGGACGGCTGGCCGCTGGGAGGCGGCAAAGTGTCCGGCGGCAGGGTCAAAAACCATTATCCCAAGGCACTTCGTCTGCTGTAAAACGTAGTTTTTGGCAGAATAAACCGGAAAACCATCGGTACAAGGCTTGAACGCCGATGGCTGTTGTGATAAAATAATAGAGTTAGATTTTGTGTGCTGCCACAATGCGGGCGACCACAGCCCGTCTGCCCGCAGGCGGAGATCACTGATAAAATACAGGAGGCTCTTTCCCATGTCTGGACATAGCAAATGGAACAATATCAAGCGCAAGAAGGAGAAGACTGACGGCGCAAAGGCAAAGGTCTTTACCAAGATCGGCCGCGAGATCAGCGTTGCCGTCCGTACCGGCGGCCCCAACCCCGCTTCCAACAGCAAGCTGGCTGACCTGATCGCCAAGGCAAAGCGTATGAGCGTGCCGAACGATAACATCCAGCGTATCATCAAGAAGGCCGAGGGCGGCGATAAGACCGAGTACGAGGCGATCACCTACGAGGGTTACGGCCCCGGCGGCGTGGCTGTCATGGTCGAGACTCTGACCGACAACCGCAACCGTACCGCTGCTGACCTGCGCCACTACTTCGATAAGAACGGCGGCAATCTGGGCGCTATGGGCTGCGTGGGCTTCCTGTTCAGCCAGAAGGGCGTCATCGACATCTCTCTGGAAGACAAGGACGCCGACGAGGCCATGATGGACGCGCTGGATGCTGGTGCTGAGGACTTCGATGCAGGCGAAGAGGCCGCTGAGATCACCACCGACCCCGAGAACTACTCCGCTGTCGTCAAGGCAATGGAGGAGAAGGGCTACGAGATCCTCTCCGACGACCTGGCCATGGTCCCCATGACCACCACCCGTCTGACCGACCCCGATCAGCTCAAGCTGATGGGCAAGCTACTGGATGCCCTCGAGGATAACGATGACGTCCAGAACGTCTGGCACAGCCTCGAGAACGAAGAGGACCTGCCGGAATAATGTTCTACAAGTCTGAATAAGGACGTAACAAAGCCGCTTTTTGTGCTGCAAGGCACGAAAGGCGGCTTTGTTGTTTTATGGCGGCTTGCGATAAAGGTGTGCCTGCTGGGGCATGGAAAATAAAAAGAACGGTACCATTCTCCCGTCGGCTATGTTATAATAAACAGAACAAAACATCACGGGGAGGGGCCGACATGGAGCAACGACGCATTTGTCCATATTGTATGCAGGAGCTGGAAGCAGGGGAAGAGCAGTGTCCCCACTGCGGCCGGGAGCTTGCAGGGCGCAACCCGGCGGGCAGTCTTCCGGCAGGCACTGTGCTGGCAGGCCGGTATACCGTGGGCGACATCCAGAGCGTGGACGGCGAGGGTATCCTCTACCGGGGCGTGGAGAACAACGGCCCCTTCCGGGTGACCATCAAGGAGTATATGCCCCTGACGCTGGCGGCAGAGCGGGGAAGGGACTGCATCCTCCGCCCGAAGCCGGGCAGCGAAGTGCTGTTCAAGACCACCCGGATGGATTTTGCCGACCTCTACCGCTTCATCCAGCGCATCACCCCGGCCAACGGCCTGGAGGCCGTGCTGGACGTCTTTGAAGAGAACAACACGGTCTACGCCGTCATGGAGAACCCCGGCGGCTGTCCGCTCCAGAAGTGGCTGGAGGAGCACGGCACCGTGACGCCCCAGCAGGCTCGTGCCATGCTGGAACCGGTGTTCAACGGGGTGGAGGCCATGCATCAGGTAGGCCTCGTACACCGGGGCATCTGCCCGGCCAACATCCGCATCATGGACAATGGCCGCGCCCGGCTCACCGGCTACGCGACGGTGGGTCTGCGCACGGCAGGCAGCGGCCTCCACGAGCAGCTGTACGAGGGCTATTCCGCCCCGGAGCAGTATTCCACCGCCGAGTTCGAGGGCCGCTACACCGACGAATACAGCCTCGCGGCGGTGTTCTACCGGATGGTCTGCGGGCTGAGCCCCGTCCCGGCGGCACAGCGCCTCGTCTCCGACTCCAACCCCAAGGCCCGCACGGTGACGCCGTCGGTGCCGGCTTACGTCTCCGAAACGCTGTATCTGGGACTCCGGCTCAAGCCGGTGGAGCGCATCCAGACGGTGCAGCAGCTTTTCCGCGCCCTCTCGGAGCGGGAGTATGCGGAGGAATTGTCCCGCAGCATGGAAGCGCTGGACCCGCCCGCCCCCGCGCCGCAGGAGCCGAAAGCGCCCGCGAAGGCTGAGCTGCTGAGCGTCCGAAATCTTCTGGCGGGCATCGTCATTCTGCTCAGCGTCCTCATCCTGCTGACCCTCTGGGGTCTGCTGAGCCATCAGAGCGAGAAGCCGCCGGAGGTGATTGCTCCGGAGTCCGTCAGCGAGGCGGCAAGTGAGCCGGCAAGTGAGCCGGTGAACGAAAACATCACCCTGACGCCGGATCTCGTGGGCCGCGACTATGACGCCGAGGTGCGCAACAACCGCAGCTATATCGACGAGTATCTCTTCTACGTCACGCTGGAATACAGCGACACGGTGGAGAAGGGCCGCATCATCCGGCAGTCGCCGGAGGCGGGCGAGGTCATTCAGAAAGGGGACACCGTCAGCCTCGTGGTCAGCCGAGGCCCCCAGATGATGGAGATGCCCGACATCATCGGCCAGACGCAGGACAGCGCCGTGCAGGAGCTGGCCACCAAAGGTCTGAACGCCACCTGCTTCACCGTGATCAACGACGGCTCCGAGGCGGCGGGCTGCGTCGTGTCGGCCAGCGAGGACGCCGGGAGCATGGTGGAGGTGGGAACTACCATCGTGCTCTATATCGCAGGGGATGTCCCCGCCGATGCCCCGGCGGGATCGGAAGCGCCTTCGGATACCGGGACGCCCGCCGGCGGGGATGCCGCGCAGGGCGGCGTGGAATACGATACGGATTAAACAAAAAGAGGCCGTTGGCTTCAACCTCTCCGTCACGGCTTTCGCCGTGCCACCTCCCCTATCGAGGGGAGGCTTTGGCATGGCGGAAAGCTTACCTCTTCGCCAGAGGCTCCCCTCGGTAGGGGAGCTGTCTGCGAAGCAGACTGAGAGGTTGTCCAACAGCCTCTTATTTTTATTTCAGAAGCTTCAGAAAAAGCTCTTCATGAACGCAATATCGCTGGCGGCGCGGGCCGGGACAGCCTCTTCCCGCAGGACGGGAAGGACAGGCTGGGGCAGGGCGCGCAGCATCTCGAAGCCGCCTTTGTAGTCCACACAGGAGTCTTCGAGGCTGGTGGAGTAGAGGGTGCCGTCGGGCTTGAAGTTCTGACCCTTGAAGTGGACGGCCACGATCTTGTCGCCGTACCAGCTGCCGACTTTGTCCCAGAGGCGGCGCTGTGCGTCCACCGAGGCGCTCTCGGGGCCGACGTAGTTCGCCAGATCGCAGATGACCCGCAGGTTGGGGCTGGCGATGGTGTCCAGCACCATCTTGACGGCCTCGGGGGTGTTCATGGCGTGGTAGTAGACGCACTCCACCGCGAAGAGCACACCCTGCTCCTCGCAGACGGGCAGGATCTCGCCCAGGCTGCGAAGGAGTGCTTCCTGCGCTTCCCTGCGGCTGACGGTGGGCTGCTTTGCCATGTTGGTGGTCTCACTGCCCATGCAGCCGGCCCGGAGAGCCTTTGCCACCGGCACCTGGCTCAGGGCTTTCGCCACCTCGGCGCGGCGCTTGTCCTCGTCCGCATAGCTCAGCTCAACGTAGGTGCCGTCCACGGCGATGGACACGCCGCTCTTCTGGACGGCGGCATTGGTGGCGGCCACCAGCTCGGGGGTCACGTCTGCATAGTTTTTGACGCCCTCCACGGCCTTGGTGTAGGCCAGCTGGGTGCAGCGGAACCCTGCGTCCCCGATGGAGCTGAGCAGTTCCTCCACGCTGCGACGGCCAAAATCGTGGCCCCGTGCGCCGACGATGAATTCAGACATCCCGCATCCTCCTTACGCTCAGCCGAACAGACGCTCGGCAAACATTCCGAACTCCTTGCCCCACCAGTACCAGTCGTGGGAGACATCGCCGCCCCAGACTTCGAGGTGGCAGGGGAAGCGGACTTCGCTCAGGGTGTCGGCCAGAGCCTGGGTGTCGGCGAGGGCATCGCCCTCATAGCCGCCCTGACCCACGCAGAGCAGCAGGCTGTTCTCCTCGGCCCTGGACAGAACATTCCTGTCGCAGATGCCGTTCTTGTGCAGAGCGGCGAGGGGGCTGCTGCGGAGGACGAGGTCGTCCTCTGCGCTGCCGAGGAAGCGGCCCATATCGTAGAGGCCGGAGAGGCCCATTGCACCCGCAAAGGTCCGGGGACGGCGCAGGCGGCACTGGACGGCCTGATAGGCGCCGGTGTCCACGCCCACGCACCAGATGAGGGGCTTCTCTTTGCGCTCGGGGGCATTCAGCTCCGCGATGCGCGCGGCCAGCTCGCTGGTGAGGTAGACGAAATACTTCTCCTGCATCTCGGCCCGGCGGCGGGGAGACTCATTGCCGGCCAGCAGGCTCTCGCCGTCGATGCTGTCGGCGCAGAAGAGCTGGATTTTGCCCTCGTGCAGCAGACGGGCCGCTGCGTCGGGCATCCCGTTGTTCTCCCAGTCGTAGAAGCGGCCGCCCCGGGCGGGCAGTGCCAGCACCGGCACACCGCCGTGGCCGTAGACCTTGAACTCCATCTCGCGGTCGAGCACCGCGCTCCATTCCTTATAATAAGTGCCTTCCATCATGAAAATGCTCCTCCTGTCAGATGAATTGATTGCGTGCCGCGTCGTAGGCATAGCCCACGGCGGAAAGTGCCTTGCACAGGGCGTCCTTATCGGCGTCCATGTCGTCGCAGAGGGCGTCGAGGCTGGGGTAAAAATCGCGCAGTTTCAGGTTGACCACGCTCAAAAGCATGATCGGGTCGCTCGGCAGAGCCATCGTTTGTTTCCTCCCATGTTCCGAGATAAAATAAAAAGCCGGCCACTCGACAAAGTGACCGGCAATACGCATCAGCTTAGACAGCGCGGGTGACTTTGCCAGCGCGCAGGCAACGGGAGCATGCGTAGATATACTTGGGAGAACCCTCCACGACCGCCTTGACACGACGGACATTCGGCTTCCAGGTACGGTTGGAACGGCGATGAGAGTGGGAGACCTTGATACCGAAGGTAACACCCTTGCCGCAGCATTCACACTTAGCCATGGTACTTGCACCTCCTACAGTGAAGTATGGAATCAAAATAATCAGCTTGACTATTTTACCAGAACTGCCGCCAAAAAGCAAGTCCCTTTTCGATTTTTTTGCGGCTTTTTTTCGTCTACAGCCCAAACGCTTGTCTAAAGGCGAAAAAAATAGTACAATAAACGCGTATATCTTATAGAAAACAGGAGAACACCATGACCCCAAGAATGTTTTATACCCTCGCACGGGTGCTGGCCGCCCTGACCGTCATCCCTTTCCACGAGGCGGGCCACGCGCTGGCCGCATGGCTGCTGGGCGACCCCACAGCCAAGCAGCAGGGGAGACTGTCGCTGAACCCCTTCCGCCACTTCGATCTGCTGGGAACGCTCTGCATGGTGTTCGCGGGCGTGGGCTGGGCAAAGCCGGTCTCCACCGACCCCCGCAACTTCAAAAACCCGAAGCAGGGCATGGCTCTCACGGCGCTGGCCGGCCCGGTGGCGAACCTCATCCTGGCCTACCTTGCGATGGTGGTCTGGAAGCTGCTCTATTATTGGGCGCCCGTCAACGATGCGACGATTTTTCTGGCGCTCTTCCTGCAATACTTCGTGTATCTGGATGTGAGCCTCGCGGTGTTCAACCTCATCCCGGTGCCGCCGCTGGACGGCAGCCGCGTCCTGCTGGCTGTGCTGCCCGAGCGCATCTACTTCGGCATGATGAAGTATGAGCGGGTCATCCTCATCGTCCTGCTGGCGGCGGTCTGGGGCGGCTTTCTGGACGGCCCCCTCAGCGTGATGAACAATGTGGTGTGGGACCTGCTGGACAATGGCACCCAGTACATCGACACCATCGCCTACTCGGCCTACTATGCGTCTGCAGGGGCGGTGATCTGATGGCGGAGGAGCTTACCTTCCATCTGGAAGAGTTCGAAGGCCCGCTGGAACTGCTGCTGGCGCTGGTGTCAAAGCACAAGATGGACCTGCACAATATCCCCATCCTCGAGCTGATCGACCAGTACACCCGCACCGTGGAGGCCGCGCAGGCCGCAGACCCCGACATTTCCAGCTCCTTCATCGAGATGGCGGCCCACCTCGTGGAGATGAAGAGCTATCTGCTGCTGCCCCGGAGCACCGAGGGCGAGCGGATGAAGCAGGAGCTCACCGGCCAGCTCATCGAGTACGACCAGTGCCGCCGGATGGCCTCTGTCCTCCGCGCCGCTGCGGAGGCGACGCCTACCTTCGTCCGACAGCCGATGCAGCTGGAACGGGACGAGACTTACGCCCTCAACCATCTGCCTCAGGTGCTGGCCGACTGCTGGGAGAGCCTGATGGGCCGTGCGCCTGTCCGGCGGATGCCGACCCGGGCCGTCTTTGAGCCGCTGGTGACAGCCCCGCAGGTGTCGGTGAGCGGCCGGGTGGTGTACATCCTGCGCCGCCTCATCGCGGGAGGTGCGGCCCGGATGAGCCAGCTTTTCGCCCGCAGCCAGAGCCGAAGCACCAACGTAGCTACCTTTCTGGCCCTGCTGGAACTGGTGCGCGGCGGACGTGTCACCCTCGGCCCCAAGGGAGAGCTGACCATGCAGCGCGGACGCCTGCCCCGTGAAAAGGCAAAGGAGGAAGAATGAACCAGAAACAGATAAAAGCTGCCGTAGAGGCGATGCTTTTTGCGGCGGGCGACCCGGTGAGCGCCGATAAGCTTGCCGCCGCCGTCCAGCTGCCCCAGACCACGGTGGAGACCGCGCTGGAAGACCTGCGCGTCCGTTACGCCCGGGAGGACTCCGGCCTCTGCCTGCTCCATCTGGACACCCGCTGGCAGCTGGCGACCAGGACCGAGTGGGCCGACTGCATCCGCCGTCTGCTGGACGCCCGGCGCTCGGTGCCTCTCGGCCCGGCGGCCATGGAGACGCTGACGGTCATCGCCTACAACCAGCCCGTCTCCCGCGCCTTCATCGAACAGGTGCGCGGCGTGGACTCCTCGTCCAGCGTCAGCGGCCTGCTGCAGAAGGGCCTCATCGAGGAGGCGGGCCGTCTCGATCTGCCCGGCCACCCGGTGAGCTTCCGCACCACGGATGTTTTCCTGCGGTGCTTCGGCCTTTCCTCGCTGGCAGACCTGCCGCCGGTGCGCGGAGATCAGGAAGGGGAGGCGGCGACATGATGGGAGTCCTGATGGCTCTGGGCTGGCTACTGCTGACCCTGCTGAAGATCGCAGGCGTCCTGCTCCTGATCCTGTTGGTGCTGCTGGCCCTCGTCCTGCTCTGCCCGCTGTGCGCGGACGTCTGCTGGGAGGGCGGCGTCCTGACCGTCCGGGCCGGGGCGCTTGGGCTCACCCTGCCGGTGTTCCAGTGGCCTGCGCCGGAAAAGCCCGCCGGAGCCGAAGAACCGAAAGGCTTCTGGGGAAAGCTGAAAGCGAAGCTCCGCGCCCGCCGCGAAGAGCGCAAACGGAAGAAAGCCGCCGCAAAAGAGGCGAAGAGACCGAAAAAGGAGACCGCTCCGCGCGAGAAGGCGAAGCTGACGCTGAACATCCTCGTGACCATCCTGCGGGGTGCCGGGCGGCTGACGAAAGCCGTCTTCGGCTCACTGCGCGTCACGAAGATCCGGGTCTGCCTCGGCGTCCGGGGCGAAGACCCCGCCGAAGCTGCCCGCGCCTATGGCAGGCTGAACGCATGGCTCTACCCGTCCCTCGGCGTCATCGACCGCTTCGTCTACCTCGATTTCGACGAGCTGCGCATCCTGCCGGACTTCGGCAGTGCCGAGCCGACGGTGTCCGACCGGGTGTCGTTCCGCCTTAGCGCAAGGCTGCTTTTCATCGTTGCAGCCGCTCTGCGCGTTTTGTATGAGTTCTGGCGCGAAAAAGTGCTGGACGTCTTCCTGTGAGGCAGGATGCAGGAATTGAAATGGACGGCAAAACGTGTTATACTAATAAAAAGGAGGCGATTGCTATGACGACTCTCAGCATTCAGGTCGATGAAAAAGTCGAAAAGGAAGCAGAAAAGCTCTTCTCTGATTTTGGCCTTGATATTTCTACCGCAGTAAATATTTTTCTGCGTCAGTCGATTCGGGAAAACTGTATTCCCTTCAATATCCAGAAGGAAGTTCCAAATGCGGATACGCTCGCAGCAATGAAGGAATCCGAGGATATGATAGCGCACCCGGAAAAATATAAGAGCTATCATGATGTGGATGAAATGATGAAGGACTTGCTTGCATGAAATACGAGATCAAGCCGTCGTCTCGCTTCAAGCGGGATATGAAATTGGTCAAGAAACGCGGCTACGACCAGCGCTTGATCGAAAATGTCATCAGAACGCTCGCTGCCGGTGAAGAACTGGACAAAAAGTACAGAGACCATCTTCTGCTCGGTGACTATGCCGGTTTTCACGAATGTCATATTACGCCGGACTGGCTGCTGATCTATCAGATCTACGAGGAAGAACTTTATCTGCTGCTTTCCAGAACGGGGTCACACAGCGATCTGTTCTGACCTGAATGGGAAAAACGGCATACAGACAGAACGTCCTGCAAATTTTTGCAGGGCGTTTTCTTTTGAAAGACTGGACGTCTTCCTATAAAGTGTGTTACAATAATATCGTATGGTGTATACTCCTATCCAGAGGGAGTTTTCCCGGAAAATAATAGTAGGAGGCCGATTTTATGGCTGAGCATCCGATTCAAGGTTTAATGAACGTCACGATGGACAAGATCCGCCAGATGGCAGATTCCAACACCATCATCGGCAAGCCCATCAAGACCGACGACGGCACCACCATCCTGCCGGTGTCCCGCATCTCGTTCGGCTTTGCTTCCGCAGGCACCGACTTCGACGGCAAGAACGCCGCCAACAAGGATCTGTTCGGCGGCGGCTCCGGCGCGGGCGTCAACATCCAGCCGGTGGCTTTTCTGGTGGTGAAGGACGGCTGCGTGCGCACCATCCAGCTGTCCGACGGCTCCAACACCGTTGACCGCGCCCTGACCATGCTGCCCGAGCTGGTGGACAAGGTCAGCGCTCTGCTGAAGAAAGAGGAGAAGAAGGACGCCGCTGCGTCTGCCGCTCCCGCAGCAGAGTAAACTTTAACCTACGCCGCAACTGCGGACTTCCGACCCGCAGTTTTGATACTGAGGCTGCTGTAATTAACCTCTCAGTCTGCTTCGCAGACAGCTCCCCTACCGAGGGGAGCCTCTGGCGAAGAGATTAAGCTTTTCGAAATGCCAAGGCCTCCCCTCGATAGGGGAGGTGGCACGCCGCAGGCGTGACGGAGAGGTTTTGCCGCAGCCCTATTTGAGCGCCGGGAGGCGCACAAGGAGATATTTTATCATGGCAGAAGAACGCATTCAGAAAATCATGAGCGAGCAGGGCCTGTGCTCCCGCCGCGCCGCCGAGCAGATCATCGCCGAGGGCCGCGTGAAGGTCAACGGCCACCCCGTGAAGGTGGGCGACAAGATGGACCCCAACCGCGATGTCCTCCATGTGGACGACGAGCGCATCTATATCCAGAAGAACCAGCAGATGTACTATCTGGCTCTGTACAAGCCCCGTGGCTATGTCACCACCGCCAGCGACGAGCTGGGCCGCAAGACGGTCATGGAGCTGGTGGCCGACATCCCGGCCCGCCTGTACCCCGTGGGCCGTCTCGACAAGGACAGCGAGGGCCTGCTGCTGATGACCAACGACGGCGCTTTCGCACAGGCCGTCACCCATCCGTCCGGCGGCATCTCCAAGCTCTACCGCGTCACTGTCCAGCCCCGGGCCGATGAGGCACAGATCCTGAAGCTCAGCTCCGGCGTCGTGCTGGACGACGGCACAAAGACCATGCCCTGCGCCATCAACGTCGTCACCGACGAGCCGGGCCGCACCGTCATGGAGATGACCCTGAAAGAGGGCAAGAACCGCGAGATCCGCCGGATGTGCGAGGCCGTGGGCCTCGAGGTCATCCGTCTGAAGCGGAACGCCGAGGGCGTCGTCAAGCTGGGAATGCTCCAGCCCGGCAAGTACCGCGAGCTGACCAAGGCAGAGGTGAACGGCCTGCGCGCCGCAGCCGCCAAGGGCCGCGCCCAGACCCGCTCGGCCGCTTTGCAGTCCAAGGCTGCTGCCCGCCGTCCCCGCGGCCCTGTGGGCGGGAACAAAGCCGCTGCGGGCAAAAAGCACAAGTGAGCATCATGCCTGAAATTTCCGCTCTTTTTGCCAAATTTGTAACATTCTCTGAAAAAAAGGAATGGAACAAGGCTTGAGAATCTTGGAAAAATCGGGTATAATATACCTAATTTTGAAACTCACACAGATAAGCAGGAGGTCTTACCATGGCTTCAAAGAGTACCAAAGGAGAAATCCTCGCCAAGTTTTTTGATGACGGGGAATACACCGCTCTGTTTGCGGACGGTGCGGTGAGCGCTGCCAGCGGCTATGCTGCCGGTCAGCAGGCTTACGCCGTCTTCCAGAACGGCGAGGCTGTTTCCGTCAAGGACGTTGAGAAGAACATCAAGGTTCTCGAGCTGGCTGCCCAGACGGGCTGCCCGGTCGTCACCTTCTACGACTCCGTCGGCGCAAAGCTGGCTGAGGGTCTGGACGTGCTGAATGCAGCTGCAAAGCTCAACGCAACCATCGCAAAGGTGTCCGGCGTCGTGCCTCAGGTGGCCGTCGTTCTGGGCGTCTGCGGCGGCACCAGCGCTCTGAGCGCTGCCAACGCAGATGTCTGCATCATGGCTGAGGGCGCAGAGCTGTTCTTCACCGCTCCCTTCACCGCCGCCGCGAAGGGCGACAAGGTCGCTGACGCCGGTTCTGCCGCTGCTGCCGCAAAGGCAGGCGTGGCTGCCATCGTGGCTGCTGACGCTGCCGAGGCTGCTGAGAAGGCTGCCCACATCGTGGGTCTGCTGCCTGCCAACAACCTGACCGGCCCGGCCATCTTCGAGTTCGAGCAGCCCACCGCTGTCCTGAGCGCCAACGCCGAGCCCGCAAAGGCTGCTGCTGCCCTCATCGATAAGGACAGCGCTGTGGAGATGTACGCCGGTTTCGGCAAGAACGTCTACACCGCCTTCGCTACCATCGGCGGCAACGCCGTGGGCGTCGTGGCCACCGGCAAGGAGCTGTGCCACAACTGCGTGGCGAAGGCTTCCCGCTTCGTCCGCCTGTGCGACGCATTCAGCGTCCCCGTGCTGACCATCGTGAACACCGAGGGCTTCGTTCCCAGCACTTCCGATGACATCGCCGGCGGCATCCGCGAGGCTGCCCGTCTGGCTGCTACCTATGCCGACGCTACCACCGCCAAGGTGGCTCTCATCGCCGGTAAGGCTGTCGGCCCCGTCTACACCGCACTGGCCGCTGCTGACCTGAAGATCGCTGTCAAGGGCTGCACCATCAGCGCTCTCGAGCCTTCCGCTGCCGTCTCCGTGCTGTACAAGGACGAGATCGACGCTTCCGACAACATCGTCGCCGCTACCAAGGCCAAGGCTGCTGCCTACGTCGCCGAGGTGTGCAGCGCTGACGCTGCTGTGGCCGCCGGTTCTGCCGACATGACCTGCGAGGCTGCCAACGCCCGCGCAAGCGTCGTGGCCGCGTTCGAGCTGCTGAGCACCAAGCGTGCTGCCCGTCTGCCCAAGAAGCACGGCAACATGGCTCTGTAAGAAAACGTACATCTAACGATTTAGATTGATTCAGGAGGACTCTTCCATGAAGTACTACAATATTTCCGTCAATGGCGTTGCTTACAGCGTCTCTGTCGAGGAGACCGCTGCCGGCGCTGCACCCGTGGCTCCTGCTGCTGCACCCGCACCCAAGGCCGCTCCGGCTCCCGCTGCCGCTGCTGCTCCTGCCGCACCCGCTGCTCCTGCTTCCGCAGGCGCTGTTGAGGTCAAGGCTCCGATGCCCGGCAACATCCTGGACGTGAAGGTCGCCGCCGGCGCTTCCGTCAAGGCTGGCGACGTGCTGGTCATCCTCGAGGCCATGAAGATGGAGAACGAGATCGTTGCTCCTCAGGACGGCACCGTTGCTTCCATCAATGTCCATAAGGGCGACACCGTCAACTCCGGTGACACTCTGGTTTCCATGAACTAAGAGAGAGGTGACAACAATGGCTAAAAAGCCCATCAAGATCACGGAAGTCGTCCTGCGCGATGCCCATCAGTCCCTGCTGGCCACCCGTATGACGATGGACGAGATGCGTCCCATCCTGCCCGAGATGGACAAGATCCCTTACTTCTCCGTCGAGTGCTGGGGCGGTGCGACCTTCGACAGCTGCATCCGCTTCCTCGATGAGGACCCCTGGGAGCGTCTGCGCATCCTGCGCAAGGAGCTGCCCCACCAGAAGCTGCAGATGCTGTTCCGCGGCCAGAACATGCTGGGCTACCGCCCCTATGCTGACGACGCCGTCGAGTACTTCGTGAAGAAGTCCGTTGCAAACGGCATCGACGTCATCCGCATCTTCGACGCACTGAACGACGCCCGCAACCTGCAGACCGCCATCAAGTCTGCCAACAAGGAAGGCGCACACGTTCAGGGCTGCATCAGCTACACCCTGAGCCCTGTCCACAACAACGAGTACTACGTCAAGTACGCAAAGACTCTGGAAGAGATGGGTGCAAACTCCATCTGCATCAAGGACATGGCCGGTCTGCTGACTCCCTACACCTGCTACGAGCTGGTCAAGGAGCTGAAGAACACCCTGTCCATCCCTGTGGACATCCACAGCCACTACACTGCCGGTCTGGCTTCCATGTCCCTGCTGAAGGGCATCGAGGCCGGTGCTGACATCGTCGATACCGCCATGAGCCCCCTGAGCGGCGGCACCAGCCACATGGCTACCGAGAGCCTCGTGGCCGCCCTGCAGGGCACCGATTACGACACCGGCCTCGACCTCAAGCAGCTGAACGTCGTGCGCGCATACTTTGCAAAGCTGCGCGAGAAGTACATCGCCAACGGCCAGATCAGCCCCAAGTCTCTGGGCGTGGACGCCAACACCCTGCTGTATCAGGTGCCGGGCGGCATGTTCTCCAACATGCTCAAGCAGCTGAAGGATGCCGGCAAGGAAGACAAGCTGGACGAAGTGCTGGCTGAGATCCCCCGCGTTCGTGAGGACGCAGGCTATCCTCCGCTGGTCACCCCCACCAGCCAGATCGTCGGCACCCAGGCTGTCTTCAACGTCATCCTGGGCGAGCGCTACAAGATGGTCACCAAGGAGTTCAAGGGCCTGGTCCACGGCGACTACGGCAAGACTCCCGCTCCCATCAGCGCCGAGTTCACCAAGAAGATCCTGGGCGACGAGAAGCCCATCACCTGCCGCTTTGCCGACACCCTCGCTCCCGAGATGGACAAGCTGAAGGCTGAGGCTGCAAAGTGGGCTACTCAGGAAGAGGACGTCCTGACCTACGCCATGTTCCCGCAGGTCGCTCCCAAGTTCTTCGAGAAGCGCAACGCCAAGGCTCAGGGCGTGGATGCAGACCATGCAGATTTTGCAAACAAGTCTCACCCCGTCTGATAAAACAGCATAAGGCTTTTCAAAGCCCCCCGCAGAGATGCGGGGGGCTTTTTGCGCTCTTTTACTTGCAAAAAAGCGGTCATCAGAGTAGAATAATAACATATGTATCGTAACATGGGCCTGTATACCCAAACGCGGATACATATACCGTAATTTGTCCGCATATCCACCCATCAACAGAGAGGAAACGTGGAGCATATGATCCTGAGCATGACCGGTTTTGGCCGGGGGACTGCTGTATTGAATGGCCGTGAGATCACGGTCGAGCTGCGCAGCGTCAACTCCCGGTATTTCGAGTATTCGTCCCGCATCCCCCGCAGCTGCAGCTACATGGACAGCCGCCTGAAAAAGCAGCTCAACGAGCGGGTCACCCGCGGCAAGGTCGAGCTGAGCATGACCATCCAGAACGTGGAGGCCGCCGACGCAGAAGTGACCGTCAACATGGAGCTGGCCCGCAGCTACCAGAAGGCCCTGCGGAACCTTTCGGAGAAGCTCTGCATCAAGAACGACGTCACCGTCTCGACGCTAACCCGCTTCCCGGACGTGCTGGCCACCCGCCACGCCGACGTGGACGAGGAACAGCTCTGGGCCGACGTCTCCGCCGTGACGGCTCAGGCGCTGGACAACTTCATCGCCATGCGCGCCGCCGAGGGCGCCAAGATGAAGGCCGACGTGGAGAGCCGCCTGTGCTTCCTCGAGGAGCGGGTGGGCAGGGTGGAGACCCTGAGCGCAGGCCGCGTCGAAGCCTACACCAGCCGCCTCTACGAGAAGCTCAAGACCATCCTCGAGGACCGCAGCATCGACGACGCCCGCGTCCTGACGGAAGCCGCCATCTTCGGCGACAAGACCGCCGTGGACGAGGAGACCGTCCGTCTGCGCAGCCACATCGCCCAGTACCGCTCCATTCTGGAGCTGGACGAGCCGGTGGGCCGCAAGCTGGACTTCCTGACGCAGGAGCTGAACCGTGAGACCAACACCATCGGCTCCAAGTGTCAGGACCTGGACATCACCCGCACGGTGGTGGACATGAAGGCGGAGATCGAGAAGATCCGCGAACAGATCCAGAACCTCGAATAAAAACAGTACGGAGGAGTTCAGATGAAGCTCATCAACATCGGCTTTGGCAATCTGGTCAGCGCAGGGCGGGTGGTGGCCGTCGTCAGCCCCGACTCTGCGCCGGTCAAGCGTCTGGTGAAGGAGGCGCGGGAGCGGGGGATGCTCATTGATGCGTCCTATGGCCGCAGCACCCGGGCCGTGCTCATCATGGACTCCGACCATGTAGTCCTTTCGGCCCTGACGCCTGAGACGGTGGCAGGCCGCGCTGCGGGCCAGCCGGAAGGAAAACCGACAGAGGAGCAGTAAAAAATGGAAAACGAAAAATACCTGTTTGTCGTCTCCGGTGCCGCCGGTACCGGCAAGGATAGTGTGGTCAAGGCCCTGCGCGAGGCCCACCCCGAGATCGAAAAGACCGTCTCCGCCACCACCCGCGCACCCCGCCCCGGCGAGCAGGAGGGCGTGGACTACTACTACCGCACCCGGGAGCAGTTCCAGCACCTCATCGAAACCGACCAGGTGGTGGAGCACAACTTCTACAACGGCAACTACTACGGCACCCTCCGCGAAGAGGTGGATAAGCGCCTCGAGGCGGGCAAGCTGGTGGTGCTGGTCATCGACGTCCACGGCGCGGCCAATATCCGCCGGATGTTCCCGGGGGCTACCACCATCTTCCTGCTGCCGCCCTCCGTGGAGGAGCTGGAACGCCGCCTCCGGGGCCGCGGCACCGAGACGGAAGCCAGCATCCTCGAGCGCCTCGACACCGCAAAGAAGGAGCTGGCCCAGCAGGAGAAGTTCACCCTTACCCTCGTGAACGACGAGGTGGACGCCTGCGCTGAGAAGCTCTACGGCATCATCCGCCAGCGGGCCGGCCTCGACAGATAACAAGGAGCCGCGAATGCCAAAAACGGTAGGCGTTGCCGTGAGCAACGCGACCTTTCACTTCGACAAACTCTATACCTACGCCGTCATGCCCGACCAGCAGGAGGCCGTCCGCCTCGGCAGCATGGTGCTGGTACCCTTCGGGCGGGGGAGCAAGGCCCGGATGGGCGTGGTGCTGGCCTGCGACGAAGAGCCGGAGCATGCAAAGCTCAAGTACCTCTTCGATGTGGCCCCGGCCTCGGCCTGCCTGACGCCGGAGCTGCTGCGGCTGGTGCATTTCCTCAAGGAGCGCACCTTCTGCACCTACTACGAGGCCGTCAAGGCGGTCATCCCCTATGGGGCGCAGTATAAGCCCGCCCTCGCGGCGGACGGCGTGACGCCGGTGCTCCAAAAGCAGCTCACCCGCCACACCGAGAACAGCTATAAGCTGGTGGGGGCTTTGCAGCAAAAGCCCAAACCCACGGCCAAGCAGCTGGCGGCAGTGGCCCTGCTGAGCGGGGGAGAGCGCACCCAGAACGAGATGGAGGCCCACGGCATCACCAAAGCCGTGCTGGACAACCTCTGCGCCAAGGGCGTCGTCGAATGCAGCAAGGTGAACAAATCCATCGACCTGTATTCGTCTATCCCGCTGAAAAACGAGCCCATCACCCTGACGGCAGAGCAGCAGGAGGCCTATGACGCCCTGCTGCCCGGCCTCGAAGACACCGCCCCCCACTCGGCGCTCCTCTACGGCGTCACCGGCAGCGGCAAGACGCTGGTGTTCTTAAAGCTCATCGAGCGGTGTCTGGCGCTGGGACGCCGCGCCCTCGTGCTGGTGCCGGAGATCAGCCTGACGCCTCAGATGATCCTCCGCCTCAAGAGCCGGTTCGGGCGGCGGGTGGCCGTCCAGCACTCGGCCCTCAATCACACCGAGCGTCTGCTCCAATGGCAGATGATACAGGACGGCGGCGCCGACATCGTGGTGGGGACGCGGAGCGCCGTCTTTGCCCCGCTGGAAAACATCGGCCTCGTCATCATCGACGAGGAGCAGGAGCACACCTACCGCTCCGAGTCTGCGCCCCGGTACGCCGCCCACGAGGTGGCCCGGCAGCGGGCGGCAGAGAACGGCTCCCTGCTCCTTCTGGCCAGCGCCACCCCCAGCACCGAGAGCTTTTACGCCGCCCAGAATGGCCGCACCCAGCTCGTCCGGCTCACCCAGCGCTACGGCGGCAACCCGCTGCCCAGCGTCCAGATCGTGGATATGCGGGCAGAGCTGGCCTCGGGCAATCCGAGGGAGATCAGCCTTGCGATGGAGGACGCCATCCGGCGCAACCTCGACGCGGGCAAGCAGACCATCCTGCTGCTCAACCGCCGCGGCTACCAGACCATGGCCCAGTGCGACGACTGCCGCGAGGTGCTGAAATGCCCCAAGTGCAGCGTCCCCATGGTCTACCACAAGGCGGGCCATAAGCTGCTCTGCCACTACTGCGGCACCCAGCTCGACCCGCCCCCCAAGACCTGCCCTGCCTGCGGCGGCAAGCTGCTCTACCGGGGCTTCGGCACCCAGAAAGCCGAGGAGGAGCTGGCCCAGCTCTTCCCGGAGGCAAGAGTGCTGCGGATGGATCAGGACTCCACCGCCGCCAAAGACGCCCACGAAAAGCTGCTGGCGAAGTTCGCCCGGCATGAGTACGACATCATGGTGGGGACGCAGATGGTGGCCAAGGGCCTCGATTTCGAGGACGTGACCCTCGTGGGCGTCCTCGGCATCGACTCGCTGCTCTTTGCGCAGGGGTTTCGGGCCTACGAGACGGTGTTCAGCCTCATCACCCAGGTGGTGGGGCGCTCCGGCCGGGCGAAAGACCCGGGCTTCGCCATCATCCAGACCACCGACCCCGACAACCCCGTCCTCAACCTCGCCGCCGCGCAGGACTACGACGCCTTCTTCGAGCAGGAAATTGCATATCGCAAACTGGGCCTCTACCCGCCCTTCTGCGGGCTCTGCGTCGTGGGCTTCTCCGGCCCGAAGGAGATCGAGGTGGCCCGGGCCGCCGCCCGGTTCTCGGCCCTCTTAGGCCGTCAGGCCGCGCAGCAGCCGGACTTGCCCCTCCGGGTGCTTGGCCCCACCCCCGGCAACATCGAAAAGATCAACGAGAACTACCGCTACAAGCTCACCATCAAGTGCCGCGCCGACCGGCGCTTCCGCGACCTTGTCCGCCAGACCCTCGGCCTCTACGAGCAGGAAAAGCTGCCCGCCAAGGCCACCGTGGTGGTGGATATGCATTCTGACGGTGATATTTGATAAGATTATCTGGAGGTATACTTCATGGCTATCCGCAACATTGTAAAAGAGGGCGACCCCATCCTGAACAAGGTCTGCCGCCCCGTGACCAACTTCGATGACCGTCTGGCTACCCTGCTGGACGATATGCGCGAGACGATGATCGCCGCCGATGGCGTGGGTCTCGCAGGCCCCCAGGTGGGGATGCTGCGCCGCGTCTTCGTGGTGTGGGACACCACCGACGCCCCGGAAGAAATTCCCGAAAACTACGAGTACAAGTTCATCGACTTCGTCAACCCGGAAATTCTCGCCGTGTCTGAGGACGAGGAGACCGCCTACGAGGGCTGCCTGTCCTTCCCGGGCCACAACGGCGCCGTGACCCGCCCCGTGGCCGTCAAGGTCCGCGCACAGGACCGGAACGGCGAGTGGTTCGAGCTGGAAGCCGAGGACCTGCTGGCCCGCTGCATCCAGCACGAGAACGACCATCTGGACGGCATCACCATCATGGAGTCCAGCGAGTTCTTCTATGAGGACACCGAGGAGGGCCGCGCCGCTGCCGCCAAGAAGAAGGAGAACGACTGATGCGCATTCTGTTCATGGGGACGCCGGACATTGCGGCGGACTGCCTGAAAGCCCTGTATGAGGCGGGCCACGACATCTGCGCGGTCTACACCCGGCGCGATAAGCCCGTGGGCCGCAAGCAGGTGCTCACCGCACCCCCGGTGAAGGAAGTGGCGCTGGCCCACGGCACCCCCGTCTTTCAGCCCCGCACCCTGCGGGACGGCGGCGAGGACGAGAACATCCGCGCGCTGGCTCCGGAGCTCATCGTCGTGGTGGCCTACGGCTGCATCCTGCCGAGATCGGTGCTGGAAGCGCCGAAATACGGCTGCATCAACCTCCACGTCTCCCTGCTGCCGAAATATCGTGGCAGCGCCCCCGTGCAGTGGGCGGTGCTGAACGGCGACGCCGAGACGGGCGTCTCCATCATGCAGATGGACGAGGGCCTCGACACCGGCGACGTGCTGGCCTGCGAGAAGATCGTCATCGACCCCGAGGAGACCAGCGGCCAGCTGTTCGACCGGGTCACTGCCGTGGGCGCACGGGTGCTCTGTGAGACCCTGCCTGCCATCGAGGCGGGGACGCTGAAGGCGGAGCCTCAGGCCCACGAGAACGCCTCCACCGCCCCCATGCTGAGCAAGGAGATGGCCGAGTTCCATCTGACCGACAGCGCCGAGCACATCCACAACTGGGTGCGGGGCATGAACCCCTGGCCCGGGGCATGGTTCGTGACGGCGGGCGGCAAGAAGGTCAAAGTCATGGAGAGCCGGGTGGCGGAAAGCCACGGCGAAGCCGCCGGCACTGTCCTCGCCACCAAGCCCCTGACCGTGGCCTGCGGCGAGGGCGCGATCCAGCTTCTGCACGTGGTGCCGGAGGGCAAGAAGCCCATGGACGGCACCTCCTTCGCTGCCGGACTCCGCCTCAAGGCGGGGGACAGCCTGTGAGCGGCCCGAACCCCCGCGCGGCGGCGGTGGCGGCGCTGGTGCGGCAGGAGCAGGACGGGTTCTCCAACCTCATCCTCGACGCAGAGCTGCGCCGCCAGAAGCTGGAAGGCCGCGAGAAAGCATTTGCCAGCGCGATTTTTTATACCGTGCTGGAACATCAGGGGACGCTGGACTATATCCTGAGCCGGTTTCTGCCCAAGGGCCTCGCAAAGCTCGACCCGCAGGTGCGGGAAATTCTCCGCGCCGCGCTGGCGCAGGCCCGCTATATGCAGGTGCCGGCCTCGGCGGCGGTCAATGAGGCCGTCAAGCTGACCCGTACTTTCCGGAAAGCCAGCGCCTCCGGCCTCGTGAACGCCGTGCTGCGCCGGGCCATCGGCTATGACCTCGGCTCTGCCGTCTTCGCCGACGAGGTGGAGCGGCTGATGGTGCTGGGCTCGGCGGGCCGGGACGTGGCAGCGTTCCTCCACCAACACTACCCCGACGAGGCGCTGGACATCCTGACCCACACCGCCGACGGCGGCCTGACCAGCCTCCGGGCCAACCCCCTGAAGGGGACGCCGGAAGCCCTCTGCGAAAAGCTGCTGGCCTCGGGCGCGAAGACCGCCGCCCCGGGCCTTGTGCCGGGCAGCGTCTTAGCCCGCTTCGAGGGGAGCCCGGCGGAGAGCGGGCTTTTCCGGGACGGATATTTCCATGTGGAGGGGCAGGCCAGCCAGCTTGCCGCCCTCTGTGTGGAGGCAAAGCCCGGCGATACCGTCCTCGACCTCTGCGCTGCCCCCGGCGGCAAGAGCCTGCTCCTCATCGAGGAGATGGGGGACGAAGGGCGGCTGGTGAGCTGCGACGTCAGCGAGAACCGCGTCCAGCTCATCCGCAAGGCCGTGGAGCGGATGGGGTTTGCCCATGTGGAGCCCCGGGTCTCCGACGGCACAAAGCCTGACGCCGACCTGCCCATGGCGGATGCCATTTTGGTAGACGCCCCCTGCAGCGGCCTTGGCATCCTTGCCAAGAAGCCGGACATCCGGTACAAGACCCTCGAAAAAGCGCGTCACGATGAATTATTGGCCACCCAGTCGGCCATTCTGGATACAGCCGCCGCCCACCTGAAAGAGGGCGGGCGTCTGGTCTACTCCACCTGCACCATCGACCCTGCCGAGAACGAAGAGCAGGTGCGGGCCTTCGTGGGCCGACACCCGGAGTTCCGGGTGGTGACGCCGGACGTCCGCTTCCCGGCCGGGATGACCGTGGGGGACTGGGGTGCGCTTTCCGTCCCCACCCGCACCGGCATGGACGGCTTTTTCCTCTGCGCGATGCAGAAACGTGATTCCTGACAAAAGGAGATTTTCATGGAGACGAAACGCTGTATATCCTCCCTGACGCTGGAACAGCTGACAGCGGAGCTGAAAGCGATGGGCCAGCCCGGCTTCCGGGCCAAGCAGATTTTCCACTGGGTCCACCAGAAGCTCGTGACCGACTTTTCGGCCATGACCGACCAGCCCAAAGCCCTGCTGGCGAAGCTCGAGGAGGCATTTTACATCGCCGCGCCCATCATCGAGCGGCGGCAGGAGGCCAAGGACGGCACCGTGAAGTACCTGCTGCGGATGGCCGACGGCAACTGCATCGAGACCGTCGTCATGCGCTACCACTACGGCAACACGGTCTGCGTGTCCACTCAGGTGGGCTGCCGGATGGGCTGCCGCTTCTGCGCCTCGACCCAGGCGGGCCGGGTGCGCAACCTCGAGGCGGGCGAGATATGCTCCGAAATTTACACCGCCCAGAAGGACATCGGGGAGCGCATCTCCCACATCGTGCTGATGGGCATCGGGGAGCCGCTGGATAATTTCGACGAAGTCATGCGCTTTCTCGAGAACATCTCGTCCCCCGAGGGCGTGAACATCGGGATGCGGAACATCAGCCTCTCCACCTGCGGCCTCGTGCCGAAGATCGACCAGCTGGCCGAGAAGAAGCTCCAGCTCACCCTCTCCGTCTCTCTCCACGCCCCCAACAACGACATCCGCAGCGGCATGATGCCCGTGAACGACGCCTACCCCGTGGAGGTGCTGATGCAGGCCGTGCGCCGGTATCAGGAGACGACGGGCCGGAGAGTGAGCTTCGAGTACTCCATGGTGCGGGGCGTCAACGACTCCGACGCCTGCGCCAGGCAGCTTGCCGGCCTCATCCGGGGGATGGGCGCTCACGTCAACCTCATCCCCATCAACCCGGTGGACGGCAGCCCTTATTCGGCTACCGACGCCGCCAACGTCCGGCGCTTCCAGCAGAAGCTGGAAAGCCTCGGCGTCAACGCCACCGTCCGCCGCCGTCTGGGCAGCGAGATCAGCGCTGCGTGCGGCCAGCTCCGCCGCGACGAGATGAACGGCAAAGTTTGAGAAGGAGAATCCTATGAAACTTGCAGGAAAAACAGACGTCGGCAGCGTCCGCCCCGAGAATCAGGATGACTACCGGGCAGGCGAGCTGAACAGCGACGCGGCCTGGGGCCTCGTGTGCGACGGCATGGGCGGTGCGCGGGGAGGCCGTGAGGCTTCCGTGAGCGCCTGCGACGTCATCGAGCACAGCTTCCATGAGCAGTACGCCCAGTGCCTGCCCGGCGACGAGGAAAAGTTTTTGAAGCGGGCGCTCATCAACGCCAACCGCTTCGTCTTCCAGAAAGCCTCCCGGGAGGAGGAGCTGGCGGGCATGGGCACCACGGCGGTCTGCGCCCTCGTGCGGGGCGGCAACGCCTTTATCTGCCACGCAGGCGACTCCCGGGCCTACCTCGTCCGGGACGGCAGACTCACCCAGCTCACCCACGACCACTCCTATGTGCAGGAGCTGGTGGACTGCGGCACCATCACCGCCGAGGAGGCTGAGCATCACCCCCAGAAGAACATCATCACCCGGGCGCTGGGCGTGGACTACCGCCTCGACCCCGAGTTCACCAGCGTGCCGGTGCAGAAGGGCGATATGCTCCTGCTCTGCACCGACGGCCTCACCAACGTCCTGCCCAAGGAAAAGATCGAAGAGATCTTCACCAAGGGCGGGTTCTACGACATCCCCGACCGGCTGGTGGACGCCGCCAACGCGGGCGGCGGCCCCGACAACATCACCGCGCTGCTGCTGGGCGTGGAGCCGCTGGAGGTGAAGCATGGATAATCTCATCGGCAAGACGCTGGACGGGCTCTACACCATTCAGGAGCTCATCGGCGAAGGCGGCATGGCCAACGTCTACAAGGCCGTGGTCTCTGCCCCCGGCGGGCCTGTGCCGGAAGGCACGGTGGTGGCCGTCAAGGTGCTGCGTCAGGAGCTGATGCATGACGCCGACCTCGTCCGCCGCTTCAAGAACGAGTCCAAGGCCATCTCCCTGCTCAACCACCCCAACATCGTCAAGGTCTACGACGTCTCTGTCAGCGAAAACTTACAGTATATCGTTATGGAGTGCGTGGAGGGCATGACCCTCCGGGAGTACCTCAACGAGCGGGGCGGCAAGATCACCAGCCGGGAGACCGTCCACTTCATCGCCCAGATCCTCCGCGCCCTCGACCACGCCCACCGCAACGGCGTCGTCCACCGGGACATCAAGCCCCAGAACATCATGCTGCTGGACAACGGCCAGCTGCGGATGATGGACTTTGGCATCGCCCGCATCTCCCGGGCCGAGAACCAGATCCAGAGCGGCAAAAAGACCATGGGCAGCGTCCACTACATCAGCCCCGAACAGGCGAAGGGGGAGGAGACCGACCCCAAGAGCGACATCTACTCCGTGGGCGTCATGATGTACGAGATGCTCTCGGGCAGGCTGCCCTTCGACGCCGACGACATGGTGGAGGTGGCCCGCAAGCAGATACGGGACACCCCGAAGCCGCTGGCCGAGCTTGCCCCGGACGTGCCGCTGGGCCTCGTGCAAATTACGGAGCGCGCCATGGCGAAGCTGCCGGTCAACCGGTATTCCAGCGCCGCAGAGATGCTGGAAGCGCTGGATGCCTACGTGCAGGACCCCTCCGTCACGTTCCAGTATCAATATGTAAAGGAAGAACCTGAAAAGGTGGTGAATGACCCCATGCCGCAGAAACGCAGCATCCGCAGACCCCCGGAGAAACCGGCGGCGAATCCCGCCCGCCCCAAAGCTAAGGCGAAAAAGAAGAAGCGCAGCGGCTTTATGCCGGTGCTGCTGGGCATCACGACGGCCTTTGCGCTGGCCTGTGCGGCCCTGTGCTGGACCATCCTGAACGATTCCAGCAACATCATGACCGACCGCGCCGACATCGTGCTGGGCGATTTCAGCGGCATGACGCAGGACGAGGTGAACGCCTCTGAGCAGGTGGCCTCCGGTCAGGTGGTCGTCAACTGGGAAGAGGAGTACAACAACGACTACGCCGCAGGCCATGTCTACAAGCAGTCGCCGGTGGCGGGCCGCACCGTCCGCGAGGGCCAGAGCGTGACCCTCACCGTCAGCCTCGGCATCCACTACGTCACCGTCCCCGACCTGACCAACTACGTGCAGGCCGACGGCGAACAGCAGCTGAAGGACCTGGGCGTGTCGGTGCTGGTCACTCAGGCCGTGGATGAGTCGGTGGCCGCAGGCTCCATCATCCGCACCGACCCCGCCGCAGGCAGTCAGGTGGCCGCAGGCACCACGGTGGTGATCTACGTCAGCCGCCCGCAGGTGGCCACCACCACCAAAGTCCCCAGCCTCATCGGCATGAACGTGGACGACGCCCGCACCCTGCTGGTGCAGCGGAAGCTGGGTCTGGGCAGCCAGACGGAGCAGTACAGCGACCAGCCCGTGGGCAGCATCATCAGCCAGAACCCCGGCGAGGGCGCATCGGCCAAGCTGAACGCCCGCGTCAGCGTCGTGGTCAGCGCAGGCCCTGAGCCTGCACCGGAACCCGAAGCACCCAGCGAGAGCACCGCCAGCAGCGACGGCTCCGGCGGCTGGTTGGGCGGCCTCTTCGGGGGCAGCAGCTCTTCCAGCGAGAGCACCGGCGCCAGCTCGTCTTCGTCCACCGGCGGCGGTCTCAGCGACTGGTGGACGTCCTGGCTGGGCTAAAGGAGAAGGTATGACAGGTTATATCACAAAAGGCATCGGCGGATTTTATTACGTTAAGACGTCGGAAGGCATCGTGGAGTGCAAGCCCCGGGGCATCTTCCGCAAGCAGAAGATCACCCCCGTGGCGGGCGACGTGGTGACGCTGGAGACCGAGAACGGCGGGGCGGTCATCGCGGCCATCGCGCCCAGGCGGAACGTCTTTGTCCGCCCGCCCATGGCGAACCTCGATGTGCTGTTCCTCGTGGCAAGCACCACCCAGCCCACCCCCAGCACCCTCGTGCTGGATAAGCTTTCGGCCATCGCGGTGGACAAGGGCGTCCAGCCCGTCATCGTCTGCACCAAAAGCGACCTCGCCGAGGCGGAGTTTCTGCGCAGCGCCTACGAAAAATCGACCCTGCCCTTCATCCGCATCGACTACGCCACCGGCGAGGGTCTGGACGACATCAGGCACTGGATCAATGGCCGTCTCTGCGCCTTCTGCGGCAACTCCGGCGTGGGCAAATCCACCCTGCTGAACGCCCTCCTGCCCGACGTGGAGCGTCAGACCGCCGCCATCAGCCAGAAGCTGGGCCGTGGCCGTCACACCACCCGCGAAGTGACCATCTTTGAAGCCTTCGGGGGCCGCATCGCCGACACCCCGGGCTTCGCCAGCCTCGAGGCCAGCCGGGCGGGCTTCATCCCGAAAGAGGCTCTGGAACACGCCTTCCCGGAGTTCGGGCCTTACCTCGGCGCGTGCCAGTTCACCGGCTGCTCCCACCGCTCCGAGAAGGGCTGCGCCGTCCGCGCCGCCCTCGCGGAAGGCAAGCTCTCCCAGACCCGCTACGACAGCTACTGCGCCATGTACGATGAGGTCAAGGATGTGAAGGAGTGGCAGAGGAGGGGGTTGTAATGTCCCGCTGTGTTATCATTTCCGCCTGCCCGGTCAGCGCCTCGCTGGCGTCGGCCCTGCGGCCCGGCGATACCATCATTGCCTGCGACGCGGGCTACCGCAACTGCGGGCCGCTCCACTGCCGTCCCGACATCATCGTGGGCGACTTCGACACCGCGCCCTGCCCGGCGCAGGAGGGCGACGACACCATCATCCTGCCCCACGTCAAGGACGACACCGACACCGAGTACGCGGCAAAGCTGGCCTCCGAGAAGGGCTTCGACGAGGCGCTGCTGCTGGGTGTACTGGGCGGCAGACGCCTCGAGCATACGCTGGCCAACCTCTGCACCGGCCTCGGCCTCGAACAGCGGGGCGTCCGGGCCACCCTTCTGGACGAGCGCAGCCGCATCACCTTCGTGATGCCCGGCGAGACCCGCCGCTACCCGAAGGGCGGATATTTCTACCTCTCGGTCTTCCCGATGGAGGGCAGGGCAGAGGGGGTCTTGGAGCGGGGCTCCTTCTACGAGCTGACCGACGCCGTCCTCACCGCAGGCTACCCCCTCGGCGTCAGCAACGAGTATGCCGAGGGCTCCGACTGCATCACCATCTCCACCCAAAAGGGCGCGCTGGTGGTGGTGGAGACGGTGCCGGACGGGCCGATCCTGAGCTGAACCGGAACATTCCGGGCGCAGCCCGCCTATAATGGCGTATCAAGCGACGAAAGGTGGTCGGCTCTATGCAGGTGGTCGTTCTCAAAAGCCCCAAGTGCCTGAGAGGCTTGCTCCGGAGGCTGTTCGGCATCCGAAAAGAAACGCAGGACTGAAAGAAACGGAAAGCCGCTGCGCGGAGGCTTCTGTAAACTTTCTGTGCAACGCTTGACTTTTGCGGGGAATGGCATATAATAAAAGTAGCAAAAGAAAAAGCAAATACGCCATCGGCGCACCCAAAGGAAAGACCCCCTCCCGGAGCTGCAATCTCCGAAAGGGGGTCCTTTTTAGTGCTTACGGCCCTTCAGCCATCCGTC
>PPYF01129377.1_pt1 | contig 51245 bp, 30 predicted proteins | sample 1559871 | NCBI WGS metagenome assembly PPYF01 (sample SAMN08240021, study PRJNA423297) | Human gut metagenome, whole genome shotgun sequencing project.
AGTCGGGATTCTTGTACACCGCCCGGGCGATCAGGATACGCTGTCTCTGCCCTTGGCTCACTCCGTTTCCCTCCATGCCGATCTTCGTATTATAGCCCAGCGGGAGCGAATCGATGAAATCCCGGATATTCGCCACCGTCACGGCATGCAGCAGGCGTTCCTTGTCTACCACCTCCTCCCCGGGGGCGATGTTGTTAGCTATCGTATCCGAGAAGATAAAACCATCCTGCATGACCGATCCCGTCTTGCTACGCCATACGTGGGGATTCAGGTTCCTGAGAGAGGTATCGCCGATCCTCACGTCCCCCTTGTTGGGATTATAAAAACCGAGCAGGAGTTTCACGATCGTCGTCTTCCCGCTCCCGCTGGCCCCCACGATGGCGGTCACCCTGTTATGCGGTATCGTCAGGTTGATATCCTCCAGTACGTAATCCCTGTCCGCCCCGTCATAGCTGAAGTTGAGGTTCTCCAGCCTTAGCGTCCTGTCGTCGGGCAAGGAGTTGAGTTTCATGTCTACGGTCTGCTCCTCGTCCTCTTTTCCATGAATCTCACCCAGCCTCTCCAGGCTGATCTTCGCGTCCTGCAAGGAGCGTGAGAAATCGATCAATTGCTCGATGGGAGAGGATAGCTGCCCCACGATGTAGGTGACGGACATCATCATGCCCAATGTCATATCTCCCTGCACAACAGCCCGGGCGGCGATAAAGGAGATAAGGATGTTCGTGGTCTGGTTAAAGAACACCGTTCCGAGCTGTTGATATTGTTGCAGGGCCAAGCCTTTAATCCCTATCTTGAATAGCTTCACCTGTATCCGTTCCCATTTCCACCGCATCTTGGTCTCGCAGTTGTTGAGCTTTATCTCCTGCATACCGGTGATGAGTTGGAAGAGGTTGCTCTGCTCCCCCGCCGCCTGGTTGAAGCGTTTGACATCCAATTCCCGCCTCCATCGCATGAAGGCGAGTACCCACGCCACGTACAGGCCGTTGCCTACCAGGAACAGGCTGAGGATGTTCCAGTCGTAATAGGCGAGCACGAACCCGAAGACGATAAAGTTCACGAAGGAGAAGAGCGTATTGATGGAAGTCCCCGTCATGAAAGCCTCAATGCGGTCATGATCCCCGATCCGCTGCATGATATCGCCCACCATCTTCGTGTCGAAGAAATGCAGGGGCAGGCGCATGAGCTTGGCGAGGAAGTCAGAGATCAACGCTATGTTAATACGGGTGTTTACGTGCAGCAATATCCAGCTCCGGATGAAGTCCACGGACAGCTTGGCTATAAAGATCACCAGTTGCGAAATGAGGATGAGGGTTATGAAGCCGAGGTTGTTGTCCCGTATACCCGTATCCACGAGGCTCTGTGTGAGGAAGGGGAGGGTTAGTTGCAAGATGCTGGCGGTAAGCATCCCAAGCACCAGTTGAGCCATTTCCTCCTTATAGGGTGAGAGGTAGCGGAAAAAGAAGCGTATATTCCATTTATTTTCTTCTGTATCATCTTCTGTATTGTAAAATTTGGGTTCTGGTTCTAGCAAAAGAGCTACTCCTGTATCTTGTCCATTTACTTTTGTATTAATCCAGCTGTGTTCAAATTCTTCTTTAGTATATGTTACTAATCCTGAAGATGGATCTGCAATATAGAATTTATTATGGCTAATTTTATAACACACTACGAAATGGGCTTGATTCCAGTATAGAATGCAAGGTAATGGAGATTCTTTTACTAATTCTTCTGTTGTGAGTTTTACTCCTTGAGTTCTAAAGCCTATAAGTTCAGCGACTTCACTAATGCCTAATAGCGAAACACCTTCACGTGTAATATACGAATGATTTCTAAGATATTGTAGTGTATAAATACGACCATAATATTTAGCAATCATACGAATACATGTAGGGCCACAATCCATTGTATCATATTGATAAAAATAGGGAAATCTGTTCAACATAATATGTATACAGATAAATTTATATAGCTATGAGTTCATTTTAAAAAGTATGTATTAAGTATGAGTAAATATATCAACACTTAAGGCATTCTATTACTTCTTCATTAATTTCTTTTGGTAATTCAATGCTTGAAGATATCATATTGTCAAAATGTGAATTTTCCCAAGTGTTGTTTCAGTGAAACACATATACATATATTTCGGGTTCGTTTTCAATTAGTGCTATGTGATGTTTTGATATTAACTGTTTTATAACAGAAACATCCTCTCCCTTTTCAATCGGAGGATATGGATATAATGTAAGGATTTCCTTTTTACATAGTATACTTCCTTCCCAAGCGTGAATAAATGATAAATAGGATTTTTTTAAAAAGTCGTCATAGATAATCCATCTTAATAATATAGATGCTGATTTTTTCATTTTTAGTAAATATTTTAGTTGTATTTCTAATCTTTCACAGCTATACCAGTCGTCATCATCCCATTGACAAATATATTCTCCATCTGATTTTTGGATACTTATGTTTCTCAATTCTCCTAATGTTAATTTAGGGATAGATAATGATATCATTATGATTTTTATATTGTTAGAAAATGTATGTGAGTCTATGTATGCTTTTGTTAGTTTGTCTAACTCTTCATAAACAATTACTAATTGTTTATTATTGTATGTTTGATATTCAAAGCATTTTATTACTCTTTCAAGTATATTGGGTCTATTATGTGTTACACATACACATGATATTAATGGGCACTTATTTGTCATACATTTATATATTTTAAGGAGTTATGTATTACGATTCAATTGTTTTTAACAATTCACATTTAGACTTTGTTGTTTGAAAATATGAATGGAATTTTCCATTCAAATCTCGAGGATGTGTCAAGTGATATAAGGGACCATTAGAACGATATATTTTTAGCTTATTATTTATCGATCTATAATAAAATTCGCCATCTTCCAATCCCCATCCATAAAATTCTTCGTTCATTTTTCCTATTTCATTGAATTTGTTAAGATCTATTATAAAAGCACCACCTACAGCCCCAATATTGCCTGATGCTTGATATAATAGGTTCATTTTTTCTTTATTATTATCAAGTATTGATATCTTTTTATTTACCATATAGTAACTTCTAATAATATATGACATATCTAAAAAAGTCCCATTATATGGATATGCCAGATCGAATTTACCAGATAATAAATTTGAATAACAATCTATTATTTGTGTATGGTTAAGTATAACATCAGCATCCCAAATAGCAATATATTTAGTAGAGGCTTCTTGTGATAGTATATTTATATATTTGGTTTTATGAAATATATCATCATGATCTTGATAGAATAAATAAGACACCTTGCGCTTTATCAACTTTTCTAGAATCCCATTATTATACTTTGTAGCTTCCAATACTATTATTTTTACATGGTAATAATTGGTTATATTATCTATTGATAATAGCAAATTCTCAAGTCTAATAATAGAGTCTATTCGTACAGGTATGAGAAATGTTATATCCTCTAAAAAGTGTTTTCTCATATTATATTTCTTGATATAAGGTCTAAAAATAATCTACTTCCTGGATATCCATTAAATAATCCTGAATGCATATATCTATAATTATTATCAGTTATTATAAGGTCCCATGCATGAGATTCTTTTATCATATTTTCATATAATTTTGAACTAATACTTATGCTGTTTTTTATATGCATATTTATATTTTTTGTTGCTAAATATAATATAGGTAATCCATTGTGAAAAAAAATATTCTTCTCCTGCATCTCTTTTTCTAAAATATCTTTAATATTTATTTGTTTAAATAAGAGATAAAAATGCATATTCCATTGTTTGCTTTTGTAATATCTGTTAAGCTCTAAAAGGCAGGATGTTTTTATTAATTTGAAAGAGTTTAGAATAGGTATTTGCGAAGTAATAATATGCTCATGTTTATTGATTAGTCTAAATATTTTGGTGTTATATATATTTAAAGATAAAATCTTACTAACAACATATATGAATAGTCCTAAATTGTATTCATCTATTAAGAATATATTTGGTTCATAAAAGAATGAACAATCAATGCTGTTATACAAGACGTTTACAATATTAATTATTAAATTATTATATATGTACAATTGATTTCTATTTGCATCTATTATTCTTTTATATAAATAATAAAGAAGTAGTAATAATTCTTTTGAATTGTAAATATCTCCAATCTCATATGATGATAACTCTTTATATATTACATTATCTAGTTCTTTTGTTATTTCATTTATATTACCCTTTATAAATCGGTTCTTATGTAAATAATTAATTCCTAACGAAATGCCAGACAAGCCATCATTAAATCTAGCAGAAGTGTTTGCACTTATATTGTTTATAAGACTTTCTAGTATGTCATTGGCATAATTGAAGTAGATCTCACTACGATGTATCCTATACATATTAAAAAAATATATAGAAATACCTATTTTTCCGCTATAAATCCCGTTATGGAATTTATTCATAGAGTCATTGTATAGAATTGTGTCTAATTCTGAAATATTTATATCGCTGTATCCCATATGTGTGTATGATTGTATTATTACTCCTGCTTTATGATGTGATCTAATTGTTTAGGAGATATGTTAATACCTATTATTTTCCCTGATTTAACTAAAATATTATAAGGAATAAATCTTATAAAATATTCCTCTCTTATTTTCTTGTTTTCATTTGATGATATGATAAAATTTTCCCAGTTTCTTTTCAATTTTCCGACTTCTTTTTTCCACAATAAAATATCATCATCTATTGATATTGTAATGATTTGAATTTTAGAAAGTGACTCTTTAGAAATATTCTGTTCTATATTACTCATCCTTGTTAAGCAAGAAGAGCAATAAGATGCCCAAAATTCTACATAGGTATACTGTTGGTTTTTAATTACATTAAGAAAATTAACGGTGTCATTATTTAGATTTATTAAGTGCATATCAAGTAATTGTTGATCATAAAGTCTATTCATTTTTTTTTCAAGTTTAATATCATCTTCTTTTTTTTTCAATAACTCAACAATAAAAGGATCTAATTTTATACTCAATTTAAAAACAGAATCCTTAAAAGCATTAAATTGATTTTCCGGAAATGCCATAATTTCTCTTTTTATTACACTTTTTCCTATGCAATTATTTATATTTCTAATAATGTAATTTGAAAGATAGGTATATAAACTATCATTTAGCATTATGTATCTTTTATTTAAGTGCAATTTATTAGGATCGGAATCATCTAAAATTTCTTTGATTGATCCAAAATAGTAACTACAGCTATCGATATAAGATTTATATTCATTATTTAGTTTTGATCCTTCTATTTTTATATTACCAAGTGCCAAATATACATTTATATTGCCATTATCCAGTATTACCTCATTGTAAAGATCATCATTGTTATTTCTTTTAATGTGTAAAATTGAAATATCATTAGGATTTGATTTACCATAAAATTGGAATTGCGAATTTTTAATAACAGTTTGGAGTGTTTTATATTTTGTATCATGTTTGTAAATGTATAGATAAACGCTATCCTTGTCAAAAGTTGAATCCATAAAACCTTTTAATTCAAATTGAGACATCATTTTTGTCGGTATATAAAGCATAAAAAACACTATAAATACTTTGTATTTAGTGATAACATTTCTTTTAGGTTCTGATATATAAATATCAGAACCTTTCTTGATCAATCGTGATTTCATTTACGAATGATTAATTACTAAATTATCTGCACCCACAATCACCAGCACCATTAAGGCGTGTACATGCTAAAACTTTGCATGCTCCAGAAAAGCATTGGCCTGCACATGAACCAGAGCCTGCTAGAATCATTTCCATCTCTTCTTGGCTCATTACTTCAGAACTCTTAATCAGTGAAATTTTTTTTAGAATTTTTGTTTTCATAAGACTTTTAATTAGTTTGTTGAACAATAAAATACATTAATATATAAAATTATAAATGATATTTTAGATCTTCAATTTTGAAATATTTAGGTAATCGATATCCGTTAATTATTACAGTTGGAGTTCCTTGCGGCTTTGCTTCTTTTATCCATTTTTTGTGCTTTTCAATTTCTTTTGAAATTTCTGGTGAGTACAAATCAAATTTGTATGATTTACTATAATTGTATAGCTCCATCTCATCAATAAGCCATTCTTCATATTTCTTCTCTGAATTACTATTATTAAGAAAAAAATGAGCTTCTCCACCTTTAAACCAATCGTTATATATTTTGGCACAAAAATCAATATCAAAATACATATAAACATAAATCAAGAAACGATTACTTATTTCTAGGCTTTCATTGAATGACGTAAATATATATTGAATTAATATATTATTCATTAAGTCTTTCAAATTATCATTAACAGCCTGATGGATTTTCGCACAAGGATGACAATGTGGATTTGAAAAAATAGTAATTATATTTGTACTTTTTATATTTCCAAAGGTCAATTTGGAAAAAACAGAAGATGTATCTTGATAATACGTTTGATTTGATAATAATATATTAAATACTTCACTAGAAGCTTTTATACTATTAAGTTCTTGGATTAACGGAGTGACTTTTCTACTCTCATTTAATACTTTAATAAATATATGGGTTGATAATACTGCTACTATATATACTAATATTGTAAATAACAAATTCTCAAAATTTATTCTTCTAAATGAGTTGAAGTTGTTAAAAGACAAATTAATAATAAACAAGATCCACATTTGTATTTGTACATTCACACATAAGACACACCATTTATGTGCTCTGTATTTTTGGTACCATATACTCCATATTGTATATGGTAGACAAAAAAGATTATAAATGCTTATATATTGTACTAAATCTTTTGAATATAGAATGATTATTATATTTGAAAGAAAATAACCAAAACCAATCTCACTCCAGCTAACATTCAATATTTTAGCTGATTTTGATTCCAGTATATCGTTACAGTTGCCTTCTTTTATTATTGTGCAGATTTTATTTACATATGCACTATTTATTTTCAGTTGCTTACTTAACAAAAGAACACTTAATATAATTCCCGTTGAATTGCTAAGCAACAATAACGTATTATTTGTATTAATAGTAAATCTTTCACTTGTTAAAAAGCAAGCCATTAGGAACAGCGATATAAACAAGATGCTTAATAACGAATGTTGAATAACATTCGTTTTATAATGTTTATAATAACTTGGCTCTATAGATTTCTCGTCAATATCACATATCAAAGTGACTCCAGTCCATAAATTCCAAAACTTTGATAGTGGAATCTTTAGATTTTCACCATTTGATATGTAAGAGATTTTATCTTCTTTTACTTCGTCTACAACTACAAATTCATCACCAACATAAGCAATAAAAGGTGTTTCTATATTATTTAAATCATCTTCTCTTTTCCAGACAGTAATTCCTATATTATCAATATTATATAAATTTAACATCTGAGAAATTCCTAATAAATTGTTTTTATTAGGATGCTCATTGTATATTTTATTTGCAAATGCATTTGTGTGCTTAACCTTTGCTGATTTAAGATAGGAAACAAATACATTAGAACCTCTATTAAACATAGTTTATATTATTATTAATCAAATATGTATTCTTAATTATCTAATAAACTATCATGTGGAAATATATAGTTAATATTTGTAATAGCTATTAATTCTCAAACTTACCAACTAGACATCCTAATTTGTGAGTCAAAATAACTTGGTATGTATTTGAGTCTACCTCACTTAATGGTATACTGAACACTTCGCCTATATTTCCGGATATTGTATTCTCATATATTATAATACCTGCCTCATCCGTAACATAGATAGTCAAATCATCCAATGCATCTACTAATTTCACACTTAATACATTTTTCTCTATAGATAATGTTGGGGGTAACGCCGTGATAGAGCGATAATCTTCATCATCCCACTCTCCATGTATAGGGATGTCATCTCCATACGCTAATGAAATGGAGAGGAAGAATCCAAAAAGGATACACAAGGTCAACAAATGTGCTTTCATGTTTCTAATTTTTATTTTGATATCAAAGAAATGATAAAAACATGAGAGTAAAAAGAACAAAAAATGAACAAACATTTTTTAACTCAATATCTTTGTTCATGTTTTGTTCATTTTTTCACAAAAAGAACTATAAATCAGCGATATATTTATCAAAATCCTTGGTTGATCCACGACTCCCTGTCAGTTTCTCATACAATCGTCTACGATATATAGACGCATTTTCAAGATCTAGCAATATACCAATCATTGTCGGTTTTACCTTGATCTTGGTCAAATAGCAAATCTTTTTTTCGGACGCATTTAGCCAATTTGACTTTTCCAATGCGATTGCAAAGCCGGGATTATTTCCATCCACAGAGGCGAAAAGGGTATTCCAGTCTTCTTCTGTCGGTTTCCAATCGGCAGGGGAGTGAAAGTTGTGATACAATTGTGTAGCTTGAAATTGTTTTAAAAGGTCCTCTCTGTTCTTCTTCCACTCGCTTAAGGCAAGACATTTATTATTTAGCGTTTCTACCTCTTGTTCCAGACGTTTTTTGATGCGAGATAGGTTCTCTAGCCGTTCCTTCGTTTGCGCAAGCTCCTGGTTGTCTTTATTGGTACAGGTATCTTGTAGCAAACTATCTCTAAGGGTTGACAATTCTTGGATGGTTTGTTTATTCTTACGGATTTGGGATTCGTTCTCTTCTAATTGTTTTACCAATATTTTTTTCTTTTGCGTGTAATGGATGAAATAGAGAATTATACCGCATAAAACGACCAAGAAACCTATTATGAATATAGTGTATCGGTATTTCATGTCGGAGGCGTAAAGTCGCATATTACATAATTCCCGTTCAATTTCGGTATAATCATAGAGGGCTTGGTTCTTTCGTATCAATTTGGTTCGTTGTTCCTTTTCTATGGAATCACGCAACGACTCATATTGCTTAGATAATAACGCCGCTTGCTCCCACTGTTTTTGTGCCAAAGCGATCTCTTTTAAGTGAAAAAATCCTCCGGCACGTGTGGTCGGTGATTGGGTGGAATCTGCGCAGGCTTGTAAATAGAAATGGGCAGAATCGATTTGACCGCTTTCTTTATAAAGCTGCCCCAGCACTAAATATACGGGATATTTGGCTTGTGGTTTTGCTACATTCTGTAAGGATCTTTGTAATAATTCGTACGCTTCCTCAATTCGCTTATCTCTCATATAAAGAGATGCCAATTCCGTATAAACGGAAGGAAGAATCTTCTCTCCCATTAAAGCGATCGCTTTTTGATTGCTGATGATCGCACTGTCTCGATATCCCAGCATCGAGAACGTTCTCCCTAAATCTCGCAATGCGAATACTTGGCCCATGGAATCTCTTAGGGTACGGAAATCCTCTACCGCCTTTTTCTGGAAGGGCAATGCCTTATCGTAAACCTCCTGGTATGTATAAAGCATACCTATATGATTGTTAATTCTGCCGAGTAAGGCATGATCCGTAATTTGCTCCTCATCCCTCAATGCCTTTAGGTAATATTCCTGCGCTTTCAAGGGCAGGTTCAAATCCTGGTTGACCCGCCCCCGGTAATACCAGGCTTTGGCTTTCCGCTTCGAGTCATCCGTATTCTCGTAATAGTCCGTGGCGATAGTGATCAAGGAATCTGAAGCATGTTTCGCACGGGTTTTGTCTTCTGCTTCTGTTAGCAGCAAATAATAATGTGCCTTATCTTTTCGGGATAGGTTTTCTTTGTTCTCTATTTGTTCAAGGAGCATTAACGCGCTATCCGGATGTTGGGGCATAAGGTTCTCTACTTTCCAGAAGTCTATGATTGGGTGGCCTATTCCATCGCAAGAGATCAATATAATATGTATTAGTGCTAACAGGGTAACAATGTTTTTTTTCATTCGCATATTATTTGTTGCCGATAAAGATAATACAAAAAGGCGAGGGTGGCAAGCCTTTTTCCGAAGATATACATCAATGCCACTTGAAGTATATCTTCTCTGGACATAGGATATATACTTCATCGGCAAAGTAAGTATGACCTCAAAAAAACACGTACGTGTTTTCAAAAAAAGACGTACATGTTTTCGGAAAAACACGTACGTCTTTTTTTAAAGGCTTTATAGAGTCTGATTCTACCTAGTACTTGAAGCTTCCTCCCCCCAAGAATTCACGGAGCAAGGAAGTTCCCGGCAACTCTTCCGTAGGGATATAATTAAAGTAGCGAAGGAAACGAAGCAAACGATATGCCTCGGCATTCGCTTTATTGCTCTCGGGTACTTGCGCTAGGATCGGTTCCGCATATTTCCGCAAAGCGGCCAACTCATACAACATAGCGCTATTAAACATAGCGTCCGCATTCTCCTGATACGGAAAGATCCATTTATCCTCACCCCGGCGCACGCTCGGCCAACGGTTGATCGTATCTTCCGCCGAATATCCCCTAAAGCGATAATCCCGGATAATACGGCGCAGCAGGCGATTGTCCGTCGTCGGTATCCAATTATGGTTATCCAAAGAGATAGAGGTCAAGACCGAGACATATACCCGATATTTATATTTATCATCGATAAACTCCGTCAGTTCCGGATTCAAAGCATGAATACCTTCTATTACCAAAATCGAGTTCTCACGAAGTTTTAACTTCTTTCCCTTGAAAATCCTTCGGCCAGACTCAAAGTTGAAACTAGGCAGCTCGATCTCTTCCCCAGATAACAACTTCTTCAAATCCTTATTAAAATAAGGTAAATCCAGCGCATACAAAGATTCAAAATCATACTCGCCATGCTCATCTTTCGGTGTATCTTCCCGATTCAAGAAATAATCATCCAAGGAAATTCCTACCGGATGAAGCAGGTTAGTCGTCAATTGTACTTGCAAACGCTTGCAAAACGTAGTCTTTCCCGAAGAAGAAGGGCCGGAGATCAAGACGATACGGATGCCCTCTTTATATCCATCGGCGATCTTTTCGGCGATCTTGGCAACCTGTTTTTCCTGCATCGCCTCAGAGACAAGGATTATATCCTGAGAGCGGCCTTTCTCTATCGCTAAATTCAAATCCCCCACATTATCTAAGCCGACAGTCCGCTGCAATGTAAGGTGTTCCTTATAAGCCTCGAACATCTTATCCTGCTTGATGACAGGCTGCAATTCCATCGGATCGGTCTGCTTCGGGATACGGAGCAAAACGCCATCCATATACGGTTCCAAGTCAAACAATTGGATATAGCCGGTCGAAGGGGTTAAACAGCCATAAAAGAAGTTGATATAACCTTCCAACTCATAATAAGAGGTATAAGGCAATCCCGCCGTCTCTATTAAGCGAGCCTTATCATTCATACCCCGCTCCCTGAACAATACGGCGGCATCCACCGTACGGACACTCTTATGGAGGAAAGGAAGATCCGCGTCAATCAACTCCCACATACGTTTCTTGATCTTCTCGATCGTCTCCAGATCGATGTTCTTGCCGTTATGGATCACGCAATAGTAACCTTTCGACACCGGATGTTCCAGATTTAAGATCGCCGTCGGCCAAATATCATACACCGCCTTGGAAAATATATGGCAAAGCGAGCGGACATAGGTTCTCAATCCGGATAATTGAGTATAGTCGATAAATTCGATATCCTTCGGTTGCCAGCAACGGAAGTTCAAGCTTTCCGTCTTATTATTCACTTGCGCGTTCATCGGCCTGTACCGAAGCGGAGCGCCAACCGCCGTATAAATGTCCAACAACGAAGAACCAATGGGTACATCCTTGTAGGTATTATTATTTTTGCAGTAAATTGTTATTGTCTCAGACATACTATCTCAGTTATTATTTGTAAATTCGCCCCCTAAAGTTAGGAATATTAATCGGATATACAATCCACTTAAACGTAATTTAAATGGACTATTCTTTTTTTGATTTTCTCCGGCTGATCGGCTCCTTGGCGCTGTTCTTGTACGGAATGAAGATCATGAGTGAAGGGTTACAAAAATTTGCGGGTGACAGTTTACGGCGAATACTAACCGCGATGACCACGAACAGAGTAACCGGTATGCTCACCGGGGTGTTAATAACGGCTCTTATCCAATCATCATCGGCTACGACGGTTATGGTCGTGAGTTTCGTGAATGCCGGACTCTTGACATTGACCCAATCCATCGGAGTCATTATGGGTGCCAACATCGGAACCACGGTAACGGCATGGCTTATCTCCGCCCTCGGTTTCAAGGTCGATATCGCCGCATTCGCCCTTCCCCTTTTAGCTTTCGCTCTCCCACTCTTCTTCTCAGGAAAAAGCTCTCGTAAATCAATTGGTGAATTTGTTTTTGGTTTCGCGTTCCTGTTCATGGGCCTTCAAAGTTTAAAGGCAAACGCCCCGGACCTCGGAGCGAATCCGGAAATGCTGGCTTTCGTGCAGAATTATACGGATATGGGATTTTTCTCCATCATCTTGTTCTTATTTATCGGAGCGATCTTAACCATGATCGTACAAGCCTCCGCCGCCACGATGGCTATTACATTGATTATGTGCGCCAACGGCTGGATCGATTATCATTTGGGAGTCGCTTTGGTATTAGGCGAGAATATCGGAACCACGATTACGGCCAACTTAGCCGCATTAACCGGAAACACACAAGCACGACGAGCCGCATTAGCGCACCTTGTTTTCAACGTTTTCGGTGTCATGTGGGTTTTGGTGCTCTTCTACCCTTTCACGAATGCCGTCTCATGGTTTGTTACCCATGTAATGAAGGTCAGTGATCCGGCTGTGGCGGTATCCTTTAAACTGGCAGCGTTCCACACTGCATTCAATATCAGTAATACTTTCATTATGATCTGGTTCGTAAGCTTGATCGAAAAGACCGTATGTACGCTTATCAAGCCCAAGGTGGAAGACGAGGAATACCGCCTTCGCTATATCACGGGAGGTATGTTATCCACCGCTGAGCTTTCCATCCTACAAGCTCATAAAGAAATCTCATTATTCGCCGAGCGTACGGCTAGGATGTTTAATATGGTGAAAGAATTATTCTACGAGAAGAATGAGGAGACCTTCCTCAAGACTTATAGCCGCGTCGAGAAATACGAGAATATCAGCGACCGCATGGAGATCGAGATCGCGAATTACTTGACTGAAGTATCGGAAGGCCGTTTGAGTTCTGAAAGTAAGGAAGAAATCCGTATCATGCTACGTGCCGTCTCGGAAATCGAGAGTATAGCGGATTCTTGTAATAACCTTGCCCGAAGTATCAAACGCAGAAACGAGTTCAAATCCGAATTCACGGAGGAGCAAAACAAGCACTTGGATCATATGTTCGAGCTGGTATCCGGGGCGTTAAATCGCATGAACCTAATTTTGCATAAACCGGAACTCGTACATGATGACATCAATCCTTCTTATAACATAGAGAACGAGATCAACAACTATCGTAACCAGTTGAAGAGCCGGAATATCGAAGATATCAACAATAAGCTGTACCAATATCAAGATGGCGTTTATTACATGGACATGGTTAGTGAAAGTGAAAAGCTGGGCGATTATGTATTAAATGTTGTTCAAGCGGTTATCGAGAAGAAAATATAGCGTATATTTGTCCTTAACAATATCAACAGCCCTTTTCCGTTATTGAGAGAAGGGCTGTTTTTAATATATATCCACTATGAATTATAAATATTATACGATCGTTATCCTTGGCCTTTTAGCATTCTCCGCTTGCGAGAAAGATGATATTGACATTCCGGCAACCGACAATGAAGTGAATCAATGGATCGAGCAAACAATGCGAGAGAATTATCTTTGGTATTCCGAGTTACCGGATAAAAGTTCCTTGGACATTAGTCTTGATCCGGAGGCCTTCTTCAAGGGCCTGTTATCCGATAAAGACGGGAAAGATCTTCCTGAAGGCCATCATTACTTTTCCCAATTAGAGAAAGCGACCGTAACAAAGAGCATTTACGACGCGAACAACTCATATGGATTCGATTTCGCGACTTCCAACCTTAAAGACGGAGGCAGTACCTATAAAATAGCCATTGTCCTTTATGTATTAAAGGATTCACCCGCCGAAGAAGCCGGATTGAAACGGGGAGACTGGATACTTGGCGTAAACGGCTCCTTGGGTTCTATCCAAGACTATGATGTATTGAGAAGCGGAGGCAGCGTATCCCTCCAACTAGGAAAAGAAATAGGAAACACCAAGGGATTCGTCTCCACCCGAAGAGTTACCTTGAACGCATCCCGAACGGTAGAAGACACCCCATTCCTAAAAGATTCCGTATACACATATGGCAATAAGCGAATCGGCTATTTGATGTACAACCATTTCGCCTCCGGACCGGATGAATACGATTATAGCGACACTAGTTATAATCTTTATTTGCAACAACTCTTCGAAAAATTCAAAAGCCGCAACGTCAATGAGTTCGTACTTGATTTACGCTATAATGGGGGTGGGCTTGTCAATTGCGCCCAATTACTGGCTTCGCTATTAGTCCGTGAAAACGTTTTAGGAGAACGTTTATGTATCATGGAGTATAACGATAAAAACTCCAATAAAAATGAGACCTTGCCTTTGCTCAAAACGACCGAGGTCATGGCGGGAAACTTAAACCTACAACGGCTATTTGTTTTGACAGGTTCAACTACGGCTTCTGCCTCCGAACTTATCATTAACTCGCTACGATCTTATCTAGACGTTCGGGTTATCGGTAAGCAGACTTTTGGCAAGACCGTCGGTATGACGATCTACAATGAATCTAAAAAATATGGCTGGATACTTTCTCCCGTCACTTTCCATATTTATAATAAGGATCGGGAAGCTGATTATGAAGACGGATTTCATCCCGATGTAGCTATCGATGAATTCAAGAGTGATCTAGCTGAATTCGGAGATTTGAAGGATCCTTTATTAGGACAAGCTATTTACGAGATAACCGGCCAGTCACCACTCTTACGATCCGCTACCCCGAGGGGCAACCGGGAAATCCAATATAATCCCCCGTTGTCCTATAAGGATAACTTATTACTGATTCCAAAAGACTAAAAACAAGATATATGGAAAGCGCATTTCTTAAAATCATAAACGCAAAAGTATTAACTCCTTCGGGCCTCCTACCAAACGGGCAAATCATCATCTCGGATGGGAAAATAGTGGAGATCACCGGGCAAAACCGGGAGATTCCTCATGCGGAGATCATCGACGCAAAAGGATATTATGTGGCTCCCGGCTGTATCGACACGCATGTACACGGCGGCAACGGACATGATTTCACGGAAGCTACCCCGAAAGCGTTCTATGCGATCACAAGAGCACATGCTTTACAGGGAACAACGGCTTTATATCCTACATTGGCAGCTGCCCCTATCGATACCTTCCGGGAAGCGATCAAGACCTGCGAGCACATCATGAACCACCCGGAACAGGGAGCCCGCATCATGGGATTACATCTCGAAGGCAACTATTTGAATATGGCTATGAAAGGCGGACAAGACCCTAATTATATTTACCCGCCCGATCCCCAAGAATATAAGGAATTACTAAACAGTACCCAATGTGTTAAACGCTGGAGCGCCGCCCCCGAGCTTGACGGGGCTTTGGAATTCGGTAAATATGCGTCAGCTCATGGTGTGTTGGTTTCACTAGCCCACACCACAGCCGATTATCTCCAAGTGAAAAAAGCATACGAAGCCGGATTCACCCATGCTACCCACTTCTACAATGCCATGACTTCCGTCCATAAAGACCGTGAGTATAAACATGAAGGAACAGTAGAAGGTATTTATCTCATGAAAGATATGACCGTTGAAGTTGTAGCCGATGGTATCCACGTACCGCCGGCAATCTTAAAGTTGGTATATCAAATCAAAGGGGTAGAACGTACGTCCTTAATCACGGACGCAATGGCCGCCGCCGCTTGCGATAACGGTACGGAACATTTTCCGGACTCCCGGGTAATTATCGAGGAAGGCGTATGTAAATTAGCCGATCGCTCAGCTATCGCGGGAAGTATAGCTACCGGAATCCGTTTGATCCGTACCCTAGTCGAGAAAGCGGAAATTCCATTGCACGACGCTGTTCGTATGGCTTCCGAAAGCCCAGCCCGCCTAATGGGTCTTTTAGACCGTAAAGGAACATTGGAGAAAGGAAAGGATGCCGATATCATCATTTTCAACAACGATATAGAGATTCAAGAGACCTTCATCGAAGGTAAACGGCTCTCCAAAGAATAAGAAATCCAATAAACAATGACTTCTCCTATCTTGTTTTTAGATAAATAAGGGCATGAATGTATATGGAAAACGTAAAAGAACATTACTGGAGATACTCATTGATCACCATTATATTAGGACTAGGGGTAATTCTATTTTTTAAGATTACCCCGTTTCTTGGAGGTATACTTGGAGCATTCACCATCTATATATTGCTGCGTGGACAGATGTTCCATCTGACAGAAAAGCTAAATATGAGACCGGCTTTTGCAGCTTTACTGTTACTGGGGGAAACAATCTTATGTTTCTTAATCCCAATCACATTGGCGATCTGGTTGGTAATCAACAAAACTCAAAATATTAATTTAGACCCGACTGTACTGCTAAATACAGGCCAACATATAGCGGATCTAGTTCAGGAAAAGACCGGGTTTGATGTACTGGATAGAGGAAACTTATTAAAAGTGGCCTCTATACTCCCACAAATCGGACAGTTTTTAGTGGGTAGCATAAGCAGTTTCGCCGTAAATGTCATCGTCTTGATTTTCATTCTGTACTTCATGCTGATAGGCGGAAGAAAAATGGAAAACTATCTATACACCTTATTCCCCTTCAGTGATCAAAACAAGGATGAGGTACTCAACGAGATCAATATGATCGTAAAATCAAACGCCATAGGTATCCCTCTTTTGGCGGTTATACAAGGTATCGTAGCGGTGATCGGTTACTTTATCTTTCAGACTCCCGATCCGCTGTTATTTGGGTTTCTCACTTGTATCGCTACAATCATTCCCATTGTAGGGACCGCATTGGTCTGGGTTCCGTTGGCGGCTTATATGGCTTTAAACGGAGATTGGGTACATGCCTTGGGATTGGCTATTTATGCCTTGCTTGTCATTACGAACGTCGATAATCTGATTCGTTTTATCCTACAAAAGAAGTTGGCGGATATACATCCGTTAATCACCGTCTTCGGAGTCGTAATCGGGTTGTCCTTATTCGGATTTATGGGGATCATCTTCGGGCCGTTGTTATTATCCTTATTCCTTCTTTGTATAGATATCTTCAAGAAGAGCTATTTGGATAAATAAAGAGTATCTACAGGACAGGGTATCTTAAAAAGTCATACCTTTACACTACATTTTGAGTAAAACAAATTAATATGTCACGTAGAACAGTAAACAATTGGAAGCCTATCAAGGGGCAACCTCTCACCGAATTAGACAAGAAAATCCTATATATCCAAAATAAAGGACATTTAGTACCCACCCGCAAGCTTATCAAGACTCCAGAGCAGATTGAGGGCATCCGCAGAAGTAGCGTGATCAATACAGGGGTGCTGGATTTAATCCAGAAGGAGATTAAAGAAGGTATGTCTACAGCTGTTATCGATAAATTGGTGTATGATTATACGGTAGGGCATGGAGCGATTCCAGCCCCCTTAAACTATGAGGGGTTCCCTAAAAGTGTATGTACCTCTATCAACGAGGTCGTTTGTCACGGTATTCCCAGTGAGAAGGAGATCCTAAGAGACGGTGATATTATTAATGTGGATGTCTCAACGATTTTAGATGGTTATTATTCGGATGCGTCCCGCATGTTCATGATCGGGAACGTATCTCCGGAAAAGCAGAAATTGGTACAGGTCGCCAAGGAATGTCTGGAGATCGGTATGAAAGCGGCGAAGCCGTTCGGATTCGTCGGTGATATAGGCAACGCTATTCAAAAGCATGCGGAGAAAAACGGATTCTCTGTCGTACGGGATTTATGCGGACATGGCGTCGGTCTGGAATTCCATGAGGAACCGGAAGTTTGTCATTTCGGACGAAAAGGAACTGGGATGCTTTTAGTTCCGGGTATGGTCTTTACGATCGAGCCTATGATTAACATGGGTACTTGGAAAGTATTTATCGACGAGGAAGACGGTTGGACGGTCATCACCGAGGATGAACTACCCTCCGCCCAATGGGAACATACCTTCTTGATGACAGAGACAGGATTGGAAATTCTTACCTATTAATATCTAATGCAATTAACGCTTCCGGGCCTTTTCCCGGGCTACCTTTTCCTTTTCCCGCAAGGCTTCCTTGCGGGCTTTTTCCTTCTCTTTCAATTTTTGCTTGTATAAGCGTTCCTTCTCCTTGCGCTCTTTTTCCTTCTGTTTCAAGCGTTGCTTATAAGCACGTTCTTTTTCCTTACGAAGGTCCTCACGAGCTTTCAGTTTCGCCTTACGGTCGGCTTCCGCTTGTTTCAGCTTGGCTTTGCGGTCAGCTTCCAGCTGTTTCTCTCGATCAGCCTTCGCTTTCAACAGGGCACGTTCTTCCTCCGCTTGCTTCTTGAGAAGTTCTTCCTGTTCTTTCGCTTTCTGCTCACGTAATTCCTTATCCGCCTTTTGCTGGGCCTCGAAAGCCTTACGAGCCTCTTCCTTGCGGGCTTCTTCTTCGGCAGCTTCCCGTTTACGGATCTCTTGGATTTCTTTCAAGGTCATGCCTTGATCCTCAACCGCCGGCTGAACAACAGGAACCGTATCCTTACGAAGGGTATCGACAGGCTGGATTTCCGGTTTGTCAAACGCAGGGACCTCAATCGTATCCGGGACGACTGGTATAGCGGGCTGTCGAACAGGTTCTTGAACAGGCCGTTGTTCCTCCTCCGGCTCTGTAACAGGTTGTTTTTCTGGTTCAACTTCTGGTTTCAATTCATCTGCCTTTTCCGGCACTTCGGCTTCTTCCTCCGTGATCATTTCATCTTCAGTCGCCTCCTCCTCCTTAGCGGCTTCCATACGGGCTTTCCAACGACCTGCCAGATCCGGTAATTCCTCACCGAAGCTCTCATCGAAGAAGGTGATATATTCATCCAAGGTCTTGCCACGCATCAAGGTCTCATAATTATCATCAGAGATCGGTAACACGGCAACCGCTTTATTCAAGGCCGTAGCATAACCATCCTTACCGTATATCATCTTATAATATTGGATAATCTCATCAAAACTAATAAATCCTTTAATCGCCAGCATACTGATCGGGCCGGCCTGCTCCAAAGCCAAATCAAACTCTTTCACCATGAAGTTCGCAAAGTTATAAGCGGCGACAGCGAATAGCAACTGATTCTGATCTACGCTACCCGTAGGATATACCAAAAGCATCTGATAAGGCATATTCCGTTCCGGATTAAATACACGGGCCGAATCCTCGGCAGATAACATACCATCCTCGCCCAAACCGAATCGTAAGTTCCAACTCATACCTTTCACACCGCCCTGCACCAAGGCACGTCCCCGAAGAACACCTTTCAACATCTCCCCGGCCAGTTCCGTGACATCTGCGTTCGGATACTTCTCGACCAGCGCTTTCAAGGCATTCTTAAAGCCTTCCGCATCCCCGGCCTGCACATATGATAACGCATCCAAGAACATGAATTTAGGCATCAATGTAGCCAATGGATATTTCTCGCTTACGTACCGGAAACTCTTACGTACATACGCTGTATCGCTCTCCAGATAACGGTCGTAAGTAGCTTGATAGATCGAGTCTTGTACCACATCCATCATGCGGATATTATACTCGTAATTCGGATCAGCCACAGCTACCGCATAATCGCTTTCCGGGAAGGCGTTCATTAGTTTATTCTTATACTCGGTAGCCAACACTGTATTTCCAGTTTTCAGGGCCATCAAATATACTTGATAATAGCTCTCCAAACGGTGCTCATTATCCGGGAAACGGCGTTCCAAATTCTCGAATGCCTCGACAGATAAGGGGATATCCTCCAACTTATCCTTATAGATCATCGCCATATTGTAAAGACCGTCTATAATAATAATGTTAGAAGCGTCTATATCCTCTTGCGTGAAAGGTAGCTGCTGTAGGTAATACTCACGGGTATGCGGATCATCGGCGGCAACAGCCGACAGGTCACCGCCTATCGAATCGGTCGGCAACGGCTCACCGTCCGGCCCTACCATTTGGGTGGAATCTCCCTCGGCCAGCATCTCCTCATCCAGATTCTCATTAAAGGTAGAGAGTTCCTTCTTACGGCGGCGCCAGTGATCTTCCAACGGACGACGTCCCCATTTACGCTGGAACTGTGTCTTTCCTTGCGCTACGGTCTGAGGATTATAGAAATAGAAAGACGCTCCACCGGACGCATTCGGCAAGACAACAGCATTGGTTTCCGTACCGGGACGGTCGATTCCGGTGCCTTTCGCTTCCTGCTCGGCCAGATAAGCCTCCTTCTCAGCCAAGGCTTTCGCCTCTTCCTCCTCTTTCTTTACCTCCTCAATCTTCTTATCGATAATCGCTAACCGCTCCGCTTCCGGCAATTTAGCCAAGGCTTGCAAACTGTCTTGAAGATGGACCGCTTCTACATGCACAACCAATTCATCCAGAATCGCCGACAATTTAGAAACCCGTTCATAATCCCTGTATTCCTTTTGAATTCCGGCTAAGGCTCCGCTAAAGCAAGGTTGCGCTTTCACGTAATCCCGCATCGTAAAATAGATATCTCCCAGCTTTATCTGGCAGATCGCCTTATCCATTCCATTCAATGTACTCTTATCGATACCGAGTTGATAGTTCTTTATGGCATTCACCGTATCTTCCCGGCTGAGGTATACATTTCCTAAAGCATAGTATACTTGATCCAGATAATCCTTATTCTTCTGGCTTTTCGCCATTTTCTCGAGCATCTTCACCACTTTCAAATAATTCGTACCCGAGAATACTTCTGTCTGACGGATAAGTGAGGCAAATTCCAACTCATACGGAGGATTCGAACGGGCTACCTCACCAAAGGTCTTATAAGCCAAGCCATCTAATTCTTGATCCGCATAGATTTGTCCCAAAAGATACTTCATCCGGGTACGTTGCTTCCGGTTTTTCTCCGCCTTGATAGCGGTCTTCAGATAAGGGATGGCATCCTCGAACTGCCCGTTCTTGATCAAATAATCGGCATACACCGCCGCATATTGCTTCAAGACGGAAGCAGGAATACCGTTCTTGTTCATCTTATCCAAGATATCCTCGGATTCATAGAACCAACCCATCTCGGAATAACAACGGGCTTGCCACAAACGGGCCTCGGCCACGACCTCCTCGTCCTTCGCGTAATGACGGGCTATATAGGAAAAGGTAGCGGAGGCTTGCAGGAAATCGGCATTGTAGAATTGCGCCTGTCCCATGATCAGCCAACTATTCTTTAAGAAAGGGTTATACTCCTCTTGTTCTTGGATAGCACGTAGTTTGGGATTATTCCGCCAGCCCGGTTTCTTGGCCGGTTTCGCTTTTATGGAGTGTAATTTAATAGCTTTATTACTTTTCTCGATCGTCCGGTCGAAAGGGCCGCCCGGCTCGGCTTTGTCTTTAGGCTGGGCGCTAATCGGATACATATAGATCCTGTCGGAATAGTTCTCTTTATATCCGTCCTGTTGGCTTTTCAGTGCCTCGTCAAACGCTTGTTTTCCATTGAAATAAATATTATAACGGGTCGTAAAGGCATGATAAAAACGGCTCGCTTTCGTGTTCTTCTTCGTGCTGCACGACCAAAGCAAGAGTACCGTTAATAACGCCACTATGTAATAAAACCCTTTTTTCATTCTTTAATTAACGCCGTAACAACGGTTTTATTGCTTTCAAGGCCAAAAAGAGGACCACCAAAAACAAGATGATAAACGCACCGGAAGGCACGTTCAGGAAATAAGAAAGAACCAGTCCGGACACGCAACCCAGAAAGCCGATCGCGATACTTCCCCATATGATCTTCTTGAAGTCGGAAGTAAACAGGTTTACCGTTATTTGAGGCAAGGTCAGCAAACTCATCAATAGCATAATCCCTACCAAACGGATCGAAAGAACAATTGTCATGGCGATAAAGCACATCATCGTATACTCGATCCATTTTACCGGCAGGCCTTGCGTGACAGCGAAGTCACGATCGAACGCCACGTAAACAATCTCACGGAGGAAAAGGGAGAATATGAGTATCAACAATACCACCAACCCTAAAATCCATAAGATATCGGCCGTAGAGATCGTTAATATATTACCAAATAGATAGGCGGATAGATTCGGGGCGTACCCCGGGGTAAGGAAGATGAAGATCACTCCCAAAGCCATACCCAGCGACCATACGCCCGCTATAGCGGAATCCTCCCTTACGTTTTGCGTCTTGCTCGCCCACTCCACGCCAAAAGCGGAGAGGATGGAGAACAGCATCGCCATCAAGATCGGGTTTGTTCCCAGATAAAAACCCAAGCCCAAACCTCCGAACGAAGCATGCGTGATCCCTCCGCTGATAAATACCAACCGGCGGGATACGATGTAAGTCCCGACAATCCCACAAGCGATGGCGGTTAGCAAGCTCCCGATCAAGGCGTTCTGAAAAAAGGCATATTGCAATAAATCCATATGATTCGTTTCCTAAATTAATGAGTACGGCGTTCGCCAATGATCAGGAATGCCTCATCCTTCAAGGCATCCGGCAAATTGATCCCTCGCAATTGCAGGCTACGGAGCCAACCGGCCACCTCCACTTCCCGGAGGGTATAAAGCACTTCACTAAACTCCTCAACGGCTTCCTCATCGTAAGCGTCCGCTTCCACTCCTTGGAACCGATCCAGTTCCTCATCGTTATAATATTCGATTTTCTTGCTGACGGCGGCTAATAAACTATCCCGCTCGCAAGTCTCATGTTGTCCGCAGCAAACCTCCGGAATCTCCTGTGCCTCGGGGATCTCCGAGATCTCCCCCCGTTCCAGCATCTTCTGAAGTTTCTTATTCCGGAAATACCCGGCGATAGCGGCTACGACACCCAGACCTATAAGACTTATGACAATGTACCACATAATTCAATTGAAAGTTGAGAATTGAAAACTGAAAATTAAAGGGCTGATTCCCTAATAGAGAAACCAGCGGCCTTAAGATCTTCCCAATAATGGGGATAACTCTTGCTGACCACTTGCGGGTGGGCGATCTCTATCCCCTCGGGACGTACCAAAGCGGCGGGAGCGAATGACAAAGCCATCCGATGATCCTCGTAAGTGGCGATTACCGGATGCGACTCCGGTTCCCTGCGTTCACCGTTCCACTCCAAGATGCTATCATTGCGATCCGTCAACACATAACCTAATTTACGAAGCTCTGTCTTCAATGCCTCGATCCGATCCGTCTCCTTGATCTTCAATGATTGAAGTCCCGTAAAGCGGAAAGGGATATTTAATAACACGCAAGTCACCACAAAGGTTTGAGCCAAATCCGGTTCATTCACGAAGTTATAAACCAACTTCTCACAGATATTTCCAGTATGCTTTAACATGACTCCACGTTTCGTATAAGTAGTGCCCACTCCCAATTGAGCGAATAACTTCGCTCCGGCGGCATCTCCCTGCAAGCTATTCTTGAATAAACCTAACAATTCGATCTCAGCATTTTTCGATAACGCCATGATCTCATACCAATAAGAAGCGGCACTCCAATCGGATTCCACCGTAAAACGAATCGGCTTATACTCTTGGGGGAGCACCTTGATCGTATTCTCCGTCCAAGAGGCTCTCACTCCATATTGCTCCATCAATTGCAAGGTGATATGGATATAGGGCCTAGAGATAATGGCGCCCTCCAAATGCAACGTAACCCCATTTTCTGTTAACGGGGCGATCATCAAGATAGCGGATATATATTGAGAGCTGACATTTCCCGGTAGCGAGATCTCTCCGCCTTGCAAGGCGCTTCCGAAAATACGCAAAGGAGGATAACCCTCCTTCTCCATGTACTCGATCCGGGCGCCTAAAGCGTTCAGCGCATCCACCAACACCTTGATCGGACGGTTCTTCATGCGTTCGGTTCCCGTAATCGTCCATTCGCCCACCACCTTCGAGAGGAAAGCAGTAAGGAAACGCATCGTCGTACCCGCCGCACCCACATTAAAATCCCGATCGTTCGAGTTCAATGCCTTTACCATCAAATTTGTATCATCGCAATCGGATAAGTTCTCCACATCGTATGCGCTATAACTTAGCGCATTCAAGATCAATGCCCTGTTACTGATACTTTTAGAAGCGGGAAGCTTTACGGTAGTCCGGATAGCGGAACCCGGAGCATCTATCTGATAATTCATCGCTTTCGTATATTCAAGATTCAAGAGGCAAAAGTACGAAAATTAGCGTACATATGGAGTATAACAGCGGGAAACTTTCTTTATGCTTCTTTTCGAATGCGAATCGTGACAAGGCATTCGTTTGAATCGCCCCAACCAGTAGACGTAAGGGGCAATAAAACGCCCTTTTAAGTGAGAGTATTCCCGTTTTTAGGCACGAAAGGCGACAAAAGCCTACACGTATAGTCGCGTTGGGCGACACCAATACTGCCGTTAGGCATTATAAACAGTCACGAATAGGGTTGTCAGTAGTCGTGAATAGGCATCGTAACCCGGTTAGAACCCAGTCGTAACCCTATCGGATAGCCCGAAGAAGTCAATGGATATGAATTAGGATGAATTATTTTCGCTAGAATGAAAGGCGGTTTTTCGGTATTGTATTATCAATGAACGAATTATTGTTTTATCCTTGCGTATTTGGCAATGAGTCGTACATAGTCCCGGAAAAATCGGTTCTCCGGGACTTTAGTTTACAAAATGTCAGAATGTCAAATCGCCAAACGGTCTTATCACAAGGCCTTCATCTTCAAGAAATGCTTCCAGAAAAAGAGGATCTGGTAATCAATAGAATTATTCCAGTATTGTGAATCATGATTACCCGGACGAGTGATAAAGTCGTGGTCGATGCCTTGTTTTAATAACGCCTCGTGGTAGTTCTTATTCACCTCCAAAAAGAAATCGCTGTCACCGCAATCGAAGATCAAAGCGATCTGGTCTTTCCTCAAGGTTGGAACCAAATTGATAACCGTGTACTTCTCCCAGTTTTCCGGATATTTCGCCTTCTCACCTATTTGCACGCTCATCTCCCAGTTTTTCGGGAAAGGGCGGATATCCACGCCACCGCTGGTACTTCCCGCCGCGGAGAAAACATCGCTATGACGAAGGCCATTCCACATAGCGCCATGTCCACCCATGCTCAAGCCGGTAATAGCACGTCCCTTACGATCGGCCACGGTCTTATAATGGGAATCCACGTATTTCACCAACTCATTCGAGATGAAAGTCTCATACCGTACATCAGCGTTCAAAGGGCTATCCCAATACCACGTATTCTTACCATCCGGGCATACGAAAAAGATACCCTTCTCATCAGCGATCTTAGGTAGATCCGGCTTGATACCGACCCATGTACGAGCGTTACCGCCATAGCCATGTAACAAATAAATCACCGGACACGCTTTCGTCGCGGCCACATCCGGACTTACCACGACTACCTCTATACTTTTATCCATCGAAGGACTTTTCACTTGCAAAGTATCTACCTTCGCCGCCTGTAAACCGAGCGGAAGCAAACAAACCAACGCTACCGCTACCTTTTTCATCCAATTCATATCAGTGAATATTAATGATTAATTCCCCGTAGCCTTGTTTTCAAGGAACTACGGGGACAAATATACAGATTTTACAGCCAAAAACTTATTTACTTAACGAGAAAGGACGATCCTCTTTCGCGGTTCCTCTCGTCTTCTCCGGTTGATTGCCCATTTGAAGCTCCAGCACGCCCCCATTCACGATATCGCTGTAATGGATATAATTACGTGTATGTCTCTTCCCGTTCAAGGTAGCGTTTTGGATATATACGTTATCCTTACTATTCCCTTTCGCCTCGATCACGAACTTCTTGCCATCCTCCATCGTAATCGTAGCTTTCCGGAATTTCGGGCTACCCAATACATACTCATCCGTCCCCGGGCAAACACTGTAGATTCCCAACGCGCTCAATACGTACCAAGAAGACATACCGCCTTGATCCTCATCACCCGGATAACCATTTTCCGAGCTATTATATAACCGATCCATCACCTGACGAATCCAATATTGCGTCTTCCAAGGCTGGCCTGCGTAACTATACAAGTAAATCATATGCTGGATCGGTTGATTACCTTGGGCGTACTGTCCCATCTTCGCCAATTCCATCTCCAGCATCTCATGAATTTTCGTTCCGTATGTTCCATATTTCACGATACCGGGTAAAGCGAAAACAGAGTCGATCTTCGCCACGAAACGCTCATCACCTCCTGTCAAATCGATCAACCCTTGGACATCATGGAAAACCGACCAATTGTAATGCCAAGCATTCCCCTCGCAATAAGGACCGCCCCATTCGAAAGCATCGAAATCCGCCCAACTACCATCCAATTTACGACCTCTCATAAAACCGACAGATGGATCGTACACATTCTTGTAATTATAAATCTGGCGGGCAAAGACCTCCTCATAAAACTTATTCCCAGTCATTTTCGCCAACTGATACGCACAAAAGTCATCATAGCAATATTCCAACGTCTGTGCCGTAGATCCCATGGATTCCGGATAAGGTATATATCCCAACTGATAATAATCCTTCCAACGAACCCGTCCGTTGGCACCGCCCCAAGGTCCCTTATTCATCGCCTCATGCGCATACGCTTTCAAGGCTTTCTCCGGATCGAAAGTGCGGATACCCTTCACCCAAGCATCCGTCAATAAAGAGATCGAGTGATTCCCTACCATCCCGCCGGTCTCACTCGGGAACGACCAAGAAGGTAACCATCCACATTGCTCCTGAGCGTCTAGCAAGGCTTGCATATATTGCCCCTGCATCGTAGGGTGCAAGATATTGGTCAGCGGGAACTGGGAACGGAAAGTGTCCCAAAAACCATTATCGGTAAACATATATCCATCATGAATCTTCTCATCGTACGGACTATAGTAGTAAGGAGAACCATCCTCTTTCTCCTCATAAAACTTATGGGAAAACAAATTGGCACGGAACATGCAGGAGTAGAAGGTTTTCATATCCTCCTCGGTTCCACCTTCCACCAACACACGATTCAATAGCTGGTTCCATACATCAGCAGCCGCTTGCTTCGTCACTTCTACCGATGAGTGCTTACCTAGCTCACGAGTCATCGTAACCTCCGCTTGCTCCGGACTGATATAAGAGGTAGAGACCTTGGCCTGTACCTTAGAGCCTTTCGCAAATTGTACATAGGCACCGATACCTTCCCCTTCCCGGCTCAAATTATTCTTCTGGATCGTATTCTTACGATTCTCCCATGTACCATAGCTAACGAAAGGTTTATCAAATTGAATGATAAAATAATTCTTATGTGTCTTCGGAGAGAAAGCCCCATTGTGTACATAGCCGGTGATCCGGTGGTTCGCTACATCGATTTGTACCTGACTGGTTTTCGTATAGCCATCCAGTACGAGAAAAGCGTCTCCCTTCGCGGGAAAGGAAAAACGGAAATGAGCGGAACGGGTAGTTGGCGAGAACTCCGTGGTAATACCATTCTCCAACGTAACCTTATAATAATGAGGCTTGGCAATTTCTTTATCATGAGAGAACGGAGTCGCCCGTTTGGACTCATCAACAACCAATTCCGATACAGGCATCAAAGAAAATACCCCGTAATCTCCCACCCAAGGGCTACATTGATGCGTCGGTTGGAAACCCCGGATCGTAGTGGCCGAGTATTGGTATTTCCAACCATCACCATTCTTCCCGGTCTGTGGAGACCAGCTATTCATGGGATAGGGAACCGCCGTAGTCGGGTAGGTATTTCCCCAACTCAATTCGTAAGTCGAGTTTGTTCCTTGCAAAGTATTTACGTATTGTACCAAGTCTTTCTCCGCAAAAACAGGGAAAGAGAGGGTTAAACAGAGGGCTAAAGCCGCCCCCTGTTTATAAAAAGTATTGAGTTTCATGTTATTTTATTTACTGATTAATTATTCACGCCCCAATTTGTATTCGGCTCGGGGCCCATCTCCAATTCTAGTACGCCACCTTTCATGATATCCCTATAATCAAGATAGCATCTCGTATAATCCGTCCCGTTTAATTTAGCGGATTGGATATAGGTGTTTTCCGGGGTATTTCGGTTGGCTCGTATGATAAATGTATTCCCTTCGCCAACCTGAATCTCAGTCTTCTCAAAAACCGGGCTGGATATCTCATAGCGAGTATCTCCCGGACAAACCGGATACAAACCACATGCCGCCAATACATACCAAGCGGACATCTGACCGACATCCTCGTTTCCAACCAAGCCTTCTACCTTATTCTTATACGCCTTATCGCAAATGAAACGAGACCATTTCTGGGTTTTCCACGGCTGTCCCAAATGATTATACAAGAAAGGCACATGATGAACCGGCTCGTTCGCATGATTGTAATAAGCGTTCCACAGGAAATCTGTTGGTGTCTTGTCGAACATCGTATCCAGATCGGCGATCACCCGTTCCGTTCCTCCCATCAGTTCCACCATACCCGGAATATCATGAGGCACAAACCACCCCTGTTGCAGCTCATTGCATTCCATACAGCCGTACCATTCCTTCAGCTTACCCTCTTCCGGCCAAGCCTCAAACCGGCCATTCGCTTCTCTCGGGCGGAAGCTATGTTTCTCCGCATCATATAAATTCCGGTAAGACTGAGCCAACTTCGCATAATAAACCGCATCCTCCTGTTTTCCTAATGATTTCGCCAACTGAGACATACACCATTCCGTATACGCATACTCCAAGGTTTTGGAGATACTCTGCGGATTCGGGGTATAGCCCAACTCCGCATTCCCGAACATTCTCGAGGTTTTATCCGCATACCGATAAGCCTTTTCCATATCCAAGCTACAAATACCTTTCGCATAGGCATCCGCCAAGACCGATATAGCCGGATTTCCTAACATACAACCGCTATAGGCGTTCAACAACTCCCAGCGCTCATAGTACTCACGGCCACTCTCCTCTGCCATCGTTGTCAATGACTTCAACAAATCGTTCACCAATACCGGATTAATAATCGTTTGCAAAGGCATCTGACTACGGAACACGTCCCAACCGCTAAAGATCGTACGTTTCGTGAACGTATCCGACTTATGCGCTTTTCCGTCCGCGCCCATATATTGACCATCCACATCCGTGTAAATCCTCGGATCGATCATTGTATGATACAAGGAGGTATAGAAGATCACCTTCTGCTCATCCGTTCCACCGCTGACATCCATCTTAGCCAAAGCCGTATCCCATAACGAGCGGGCACGAGAACGTACCGCATCAAAATCCCAATCCTTGATCTCCGCTTTCAAGTTCTTTTCCGCACCCTCCAAGCTTACAAAGGAAATACCAGCCTTGAAAAGAACCTCCTCATTCGCCTCAGTCTCAAACTCCGTAAAGAACCCGAGGTGCTCGCCCTCATATGCCTTTGGTCTCTCCGAAATCTTTGCGTTCGCTGTCAATATCTGGAAAGCCGGACTCTCCACGAATTCCCGATGCCGATCCTGCCCTGCCGGGATATCCACGCTCCATACACCATAATCTTTCAACGGTTTGGAAAACTGCGCATAAAAATACACGGTGTATCGGGAAGAACCTTCACCATTCCCCCAGCCTCCACCTTCCGGCGTACATTCCATTCGTCCGGCGATCGTATGGTCATCTATCACTTGAACCGCCTGATACGTAGAAGTACCTCCTACACGACGGGCTAAGTCCAACTGGATGCGGGACTGCTTATTCTCGGGGAAAACGAATCTCAGCATACCGCTATGAGGAGCCGCTGTCGCCTCCGCTTGTATCTGGTAATCGCTCAGCAATACCTTATAATATCCAGCCTTGGCCTCCTCGGAAGATTTATCATACCGGGAACGATACCCGGCTACGCCCCCCTCTTTTCCTGAGTTCGTGCGCAGATCGCCCACGGTAGGCATTACCAATAAATTACCCAGATCACCATACCAGCCGATACCACTCATCTGCGTAAAAGCGAATCCCTCGATCGTCTCATGCTCGTAGCTATATCCGGAACCATTGTCGCCCCCCGTAATCGTATTCGGACTTACCTGTACCATACCGAAAGGGGTAGTCGCACCGGGGAAGGTCTTCCCCAAGCCATGGTAAGCACCGGCCGCCTCCGTATTCGTACTCGCCCCGATAAAGGGATTTACATAATCAGAGAAATGAACCTCCTCGATAGTCCGGGTCGGACCGGAACAGGCAGTTCCCACCAACGCAAGCGATAACGCCGTGGTCGTTATCCATCTTAAATTTCTTACTAGTCGTATCATTTTTTTATAAGTTCTATTCTACGTACCTTCGGTTGGGCGATCTGATACATACGATCCACCAACATATCGATTTGTTGGCTCCAAGCCTCCCGGATCTCCGGATACATCATCTTGGAGTAGTTATCCAGATGGCCGGCCAAGAAGATATTCGTATGAAGGTTCGCCCTTAACGTATCCATAGCGGCGATATTATCCTGAAATAACATGCCCTTCCGCTTCAAGATATAAAATTCCGTCCACGCATATTCCCGGAAACGTTTCTCGATATTCCAACGTTCCTCATTCAAATGCATGACCCGAACGGCCTGCTGATATTGCGGTGTGTTCGTTAACGCCGCTAAGTTAATACCTTTTGCCAAATCCTCGGCCGAAAACGTAGAAATTGAATCCCCGTCTATCTCCAACCTATACGCACCTTTCAATCCATCCACCCGCAATACCTCTTGATTAAGATCCTCCATAATCGGAGCGTATAAGGTCGCCTCATATTGCGTATGTTTTTTCTCCCAGCCCCGAGAGATCGTATCCATCGGATAAGGTAAAGACTTCGCTAAATAGGTAAAAGAGACCGTACCCTTGTCTGATACTTTCAATTCATTCACGAAACAATTCTCGTTCGCCAGCACCACACGTCGGGAAGCATCGATATCAACTTTAGCGACCGGTTTACCCGCCAATCCCTGAGACTTCAAGAAGAAATAGGCCATCAACATATTACCGTGGTTATCCGGATGAATCCGATCTCCTTGCATTAAGGTAAACCGCGGATCTTTCGCTTGCTGTACCCTGTTCACCTCCAATACCGGGTTGTGGAAATCCACGAACGCCCAGTCATTCTTCACGGCCGCCTCTCTTTGCAGACGGATGATTTTCTGGATCGTAGCGTTCTTTCCAAGAAAAGGCTTATTTTTCTCATTTTGCCAAGTCTCGTCGTACGGCGTGCCACCGATCATGATCACCCTTGTATCTTTGTGAGATTTCATGATCTTCTGCATCGCCTGAAAGGTCGTATCTACCCGATACATTTGCCGCTCCACGAAAGCCGTAGGATTATCGCCGTTATATTCGAAATAACCACTATCGTTCATACCGAAAGTAGCCGTAACCACCGTCGGATTTTTACCATATACATCCTCCTCGATCCGTTCCAACATATCCCAAGAACTGTCACCACCGGTACCGGCGCTATACATCCGCATCCGCATATCCGGGAAATGAGTGATATAGTACAACCATATATAAGAATGATAATGTCCGCCCTCTGTTATGCTATTGCCTAAAAAAACAACCCGGTCACCCCTTTGAAAAGGGGAAGGAGTTTTCTGCGCATTGCCACACACAAACACAGAAAGCATACACGCCAAACTAAAAAGCCATCGATTAGTTCTCATCTTATTTACTTTTGGACACTTAGAAGTTCAATTGTTTATCCGATACGGCCACAGCCACGAATGAATCGGCACAGCCATAATACAGATACCATTTATTCCGGTAATAGACCAGACCTTCCACGAATACGGTACCCGCAGGGTATTGACCGCTTTTTTCAAAATCATCCGTCGGTTGCAAGAAAGGCTTATCCAAACGACCGATCAATTTTGTCGGGTTATTTACATCGAACAATGCTTGTCCGGCACAATAAGAGTTCGCAGGATAAGCGGTATCCCCTTTTTCTCCCGGTTCGTTTTTACCGTTATACAACAGAACGATGCCATCCTTTGTCAAGATAGCGGGAGGTCCACATTCGGTCAACTGGCTATCAAAATAGCCGGAACGGGGAGAGAACAATTTAAGCAACTCACCATTCTCGTCCAACAGTGGGTCCCAATCTGTTAAATTATCGGAGGTAGCCGCATATACATTCTTCTCCCCCCAGTACATGAAATACTTGCCATTCACTTTCGCAATGACCTGCTTATCTCCCTTTAAAGTCGTGACTAACGATGCGGATTTGGTCGCCTCATCCTTGAATTTGCCATTATAGGCTTTCTCAAAAGCCGGACCGAACTTCGTCCAGTGTTTCAAATCCTTTGAGGTCGCCACCGCCAGACGAGGCACCTTGCGGTTCCATTGCGTATATAGCAAGACATACGTACCATCCTCGGTCATAGCAATACGAGGATCTTCCGTACCTCCGGGACATTCGTTCTCTACTTGATTATCTTTAGCCGGATAAAAAGCAGGCTTCGTATCCCTCTCGAAATGGATACCGTCAGTAGAGGTCGCATATCCCAAACGGGAAGTCCGGGAACCGATTCCCTGAGCGGAGTTATCTTCCGCACGGTACATCACCACAATCTTCCCATCGTAAATCGTAGCCGCCGGATTAAATGTGTCACTCTCCTCCCATGCTACAGAATCTTCCCGCATCGGGCAATAAAACTTAGTTGGTAACGGCTTAATTACCGGATTCACTCCTGTCGGACGCTCAAACCCGTCCAAGCACCAAGCTGTTTCCGATACAGCTTCCGCCGTCTGGTCTTTCTTTTGAGAGCCGCAAGCTACGGTAACCAATCCCAATAAGCCGAAAGTAGAGACTAATAATGTTTCTTTAATCATGTTATTCGTAGTATTAAGTTATATTTATTTTCCATATGAAGGGGGAGCTATCCGAGTTCCCCACGTCTTATCCGGCTTCCCGGATAATTTATATTCCAAGGTCGCCCCCCGATATAAATCCGACCAATCGATCCAAGTGCCCTCCATCTTCTTTCCATCAAGACTTAAGGAATGGATATACTCTTTTTTCTCATCCCCCCCCTTGATAATCACGTCTCCCTCGGGCAAATGTAAAACAATCTTACGGAATACCGGACTATTCACAGAGAAACCTCCCACTCCGGGAATCTCTGGAAACAAACCGATACTGGCAAAGACATACCATGCTCCCATCGATCCTAAATCGTCGTTGCCCGGCAAACCGTTCACACGGCTACTATATTGTTCGTTCAGTATACGCCGGATCACTTGTTGCGCCTTATAAGGAGCCCCCGCCCAATTATAAATCCAAGGGATTTGGAAACTAGGCTCGTTACCGGAGGCGAACCATTCATCTCCATAACTAGCGTCCAAACGTCGGAACATCTCATCCAAACGCTTCTCCGCCGCTTCCTTTCCTCCTATACTATCGATCAACCCTTGCAAATCATAAGGTACCATCCAGAAATAATTCTTATATGTCGATTCCCGCCAATCCGCATCATAACGTTTCCACGAACCATCCTCGTTTCGGGACTGCAACCAACCGGTCTCCTTATTAAAAAGATTCTTCCAGTTCATCGCCCGTTGCGTATACCAATTACAAACCGGCTCATCATTGCAGGCTTGCAAGGCGAAACGGCCAATCGCAAAATCAGAAGATGTATATTCCAGTAAGATCGAAGCGTCGTAATACCCTTTCTCCAAATACTGTTCCAAGCCCGGTCGAGTCAAAACACCTTGGGAATTAGCCCCCGGCACTTCTGCTCCATAACGCATAGTCCGCAGTAAAGTTCGAGGATCATAGTTGCGAGCTCCAAACGCATACGCATTGGCTACAAGAATCGGAGTCGGGTCCCCCTGCATAACACCTGTCTCTATATTCGCCAGTACCCAACGAGGGAAGCCACCACCGGATTGCTCGGCAAATAAGTAATGAGACATAACGATATCCGAGGTCTCCTCGGGAGCTAGCATAGCGATCAAAGCAGTCTGCGTACGATACGTATCCCAATTACTGAAAGAGGTATAGAATTTTCGGGCTGTCTTATGCACTTGGCTATCCGCCCCCATATATTCCCCATTCACGTCGCTACAAACATTCGGATGGATTAATGAACGATATAGATGCGTATAGAATTGCATCTGGCGATCCTCGTTATCTCCCTCTACCTCTATCTTCCCGAGGTATTCATTCCATTTATCTTGCGTCGCCTGACGGACCGCAGAGAAGTCCCAAGCGGGATTCTCAACCCTCAAATTCTCTCGGGCATTCTCCACCGAGACATAAGAAACACCGATCTTATACTGCACCGCCTGATTCCCCTCTTTCAACGGAAAAGTAAAATACACCCCCGAGTGACTGCCTTCCGCAAACGTATGATTCGCATGTAGTCGCTCCTCCTTCCATGTACCAAAACTCTCCGCATCCGCATCGAACTCAGCCACAAAGTAAACTTTATAGGGAGTTGGGATTCCACAGAAAGCACCACCCTCCGCATATCCCTCGCAACTATGAGGACCCGTAATCTTAATAGCGGCTACTTGGATAGAGGTAGCGGCTACTCCTCCTCCGATAATCACGGTACCCTGCTTTTCCTTGGAAGAAAACGTATAACGAGCCATACCCGTACGTTCCGTAACGGTTAATTCCGCACGTATAGAATGATCTACGGTGGCTGCGTAATAACCGGCCGTTCCGATCTCCTTGCCGACCGGAGTCTGCATATTCAAGATACTATCCGGAGAAACCCGTAAAGCTCCGGCAATCGGAAGCGTAGGGAAATTTCCCATATGATCGCATCCCGCACCACTCAATTGATTGATAACAAAGCCTAGTTGTTTCGTGAAATAAGTCGGGGTAAACTGTACCATACCGAAGGGATAGGTAGCCCCCGGATACAAATATCCGGAAGCCCACCCATTACCTTGAGTCCCTATCAGGGTATTGGTCTTAGAAACGAGATTTGACGCATTTACCAAACCTCCACACAACAAGAAAACATAGCTAACCACACATATTCGCCTTAAAAGCTGTTTACATTTAAACATGGTAATAGATCCTTTTTATTATTTAGCCTTTTATACTATATACCCTTCAATAGAATAAAACACTTACGGCGTAATAATTAAAAAACAGCTATTAACATAAGTCAACAAAAAGGGAATCATATGATTCCTATTCCGCAGGCAGCGATAGCGTGTGTTTTCCACTTTCCAACAGGATCGAACCCGCCGATATTTCTACATTATTCCCATCTAACACACAATTCGATACGTTAAATGGAGCGATAAAGGTCGCCATACTATTCGCCGGTATCTCCAGATCGAGGGAAAGCGATCGGTTCTCCATAGTCCAAGACACACGTGCCGTACCGTAAGGGGTCTCTCTCGCCGCCCTCGCCCACGTCACGCCATTCGGTATCTGAGGTTTGATAAAGAAATGTTTATAACCCGGCTCATCCTCATCCGGCAAGATCCCTCCGACCGCCTGACAGAACCAAGCGCCAATGCCATTGAAACAATTATGAACCTTACTACGTTCTCCCGACCAGTATTCCCAAGTCGTAGAAGCCCCTTGATCGATCATATATAGATATCCCGGCAGCTCTCTCTTTTTCAGCATGGAATAGAGAAAATCGGCCTCTCCGTCCTTTATCGCCCAATCGGTCAAGATCGTAACACCCACCAAGCCGGAACCGATATGCCCTTTGCAATTCTCCAATGTCTCTCGATATAAACCTTCCTTTACCTCGGGCATATGCTGTTCATCTGTCACGCCGACCAACATCGGATAAATCCGATCGATCTGGGAGCCTGTAGCGTACTGTTTCTTCTCCGGATCATAGAAAGTCTTCTGTATAAGCTCGTTCAATCGTTGGCGACGCTCTTTATACTTAGCGGCATCCTCCGCTTTCCCCAATACCTTCGCGATCTTCTCCATCGTAGTGAGGCAATCGCTTATAAAGCAGTTACTAACCAGATCTACCGATGACTGCGCCGTATAATCGACACCCGCCGGAGCCAACCAATCCCCTAAATACCATGCCCGATAATCCGTATCCGGCCAACGTTTCAGCAATCCATCGACCGTATACGCATCCACATAACGCAACCAATGTCGCATAACCGGATAATATCGCTCGATCAGACGGCTATCCCCATAATTCAAATAAGTCTGCCACGATCCCGTGATAATAAAGCCACACCAATACGGACCACCTCCCGCCGGGTATGGATTCGGTACGCAATGCGGCATACCCCCATCCTCACGGATGCAATCCTGCCACATCTGCATCCAGTTCATATACACGGAAGAGCCCTCATACAATGTCTGGAAACTCTTACAAGAGGCATTTCCATCCCCACCGTATCCCATACGCTCATAATGCGGGCAGTCTACGATATAACCACTGAAAGCTAGGTTCTTGAAAGTATATTTGATCATCGCATAGATAGCATTCAAGTCCGGATCCGAGCACTCGAAAGACGAGGCATCCTTATAATCCGTATGAATCAGATAGCCGGTTACCTCCTCGGGGGCTTTCGCCAAACCGGATATCCTTATATATTGAAACGCATGGTGGTTAAATTTATTTCGGAATACCTCTTTGCCTTGTCCGGAACCGATATACCAATCCTCATACTGTCCGTTCTCCTCTTGTGGCTTGAAATCTTCGTTTTCATTTAACCAATCCGTATATTCCATACGGACCCGGTGGCCTTCCGGCAATTTCGGGAAACTCAGCTCGACCCAACCATTCAACGCCTTTCCCATATCTACGAGCCAAATACTGTCCCCTATCTGCTTGATTTCCTTGGGACGGATAATCTCTTGTATTCGATTAGGCTCACACATCTGGGGACTTACCTCTATCCCGGGTACCTCCACCTCCAATACCGGCGTCCAATCCAGTTTGTCAAGCGTAGCCGTTGTCAAATCCGGCAACGCCTTCCGCCCATCCACACATTCACCCCCGAATTGATGGGGATACCAAGTACCGGTACCGGTCTCACCATACATACTTCCCCGGCCTTCCCAAGAGCTATCTGTAACGAGTAACGTACTTGTAGCGCCATTTCTTTGAATCTCGTCCAATTGCAGTTTAACCAACGGCCCATCATGAACGGCATTAAAAGTAGCTTTTCTGTACCAGCCACGGCCCAACCAGAGCAATAAGTCGTTTATTCCCTGCTTTGCGTACGGCGTAAGATCGTACGTCACCGATAATGATCTTTTGTTTAATTGAGATACCGCAGGCGAGAGAACATCTTCCGATACCTTCCTCCCATTTAAATAGATCTCATGATACCCTAAGGAGTTTACATGAAGGAGTAATGTGGCATCACGGTCTTGAAGCTCGAACTTCTTCCTTAACATCGGATTCTTCTCATCCGGCATCCCTATATATTTCCCTTGCCATTCCGCTTTATCCAAAAGCCCGATCCCAAAGCGATTGATTGGACTCCAATCCGAGGATCCCCCCTTATCGTCCCATACCCGGACTTTCCAATAGGCTAGCACACTAGATCGCAACTCTTTTCCTCGATAAGGGACCATCACGGAAGCGGACGATTCCACCTTACCTGAATTCCATAGATCGGCTTTGCCTTGAGCCAGCAAGGAACTATCCGTGGCTACTTGTATCTCAAAATACGCTTGCCGCATAGTTTGCCCGTCTGTCTCGATTTTCCAGCTAAAATGGGGATGGGTATTGTCGATCGCAACCGGATTCTCCAAGTTCTCACAACGAAGATCTTTTAAGATGAACCTCCGCCCGGATTCACAGCCCGACATCAGTAACAATAGGGTCACAAAGTAGATAGATATACATTTCATGATAAATAGATTGAGATTACGCATGAATATACTTTCTAATGGCTTACGATACTTATATCCCCGGTAAATATTAAGATTTATTAAACAAGAAAGGCGAGCCACTCGCAAATGACTCGCCTTCCTACGATTCCTCAAGAATGGCTAGAAGCGGATCTTGTAGGATTGATTTTCGATACGGATGATATAGGCACCTTGCGGAATGGTTATCATCGTCTCACCAATTGGCAAGGTTAAAGCCTTATATAGTTGACCGCCGAATGTCACTAGATAAGCCGTACCCGCATGAGCGGACCGGATATGCAATACCCCGTTCGATCCCCAGACTTTCAAGTCATTGGATTCGAGTTCGGCATTGCCTACGGTGGCGTTTTTCATGATTCCGGTGATAGAGATCGTAATGTCGGACGCGATACCCTTGATCTCGTATTTACCGTCAGAGGTCGGCTCAATCACCTTATCACCTACTTTCACGATAGGGGTAGATTGATCGTAGTCCGCTTCCAGCGTAAGAGAGAAAGAGAAGCTGCCACCCTCTTCCACGGAGTAGGTTCCGGCGGAAGGATTCAACGAGGCACCTTCAACGGATGGAAGAACGACGCTGAATGTCACTACCGGATCAGGTTCGGAAGAGACTGCGGTTACTTTCGATAGGGTGGTCAAAGTCGTAGCGATCTGGTCGCTCACCTTACACGTGATTACGCAACGGTACGTACCTACCTCGGGAGCCTCTACCTTATAAGAATCAGCCAACGGCTCGGCAGCACGTAAGAGAGACAAGGATATCGCTTGAGGTGCTGGGGTCTTTGTCGTTGTCTTCTTATCAATCCATGTACCATTCTCTAATCTCTGCCATTGGAAAATCACCGAGGTATAAGATTCGCCGGGGACAGCGGTAGCCATCAAGTCAATGGAGGAGCCTTCTTCCACGGTCTTATCTCCGATCGGAGCGATCGCGAGAGCTCCCGTGCCGCTAACTTCTGAGATCAAGCCGACACTATCTGCGAATATACCCGCATTCTCAACCGTAGTATTGACTAGCTTGGCTTGTTCATCGGCCGACGACAAGATCAGTACGCCCTCATTCTTGATCTCACCTAACCGGTTCGTGCCGGAGAGAGCCAGTTCCGCTTTCGCCTCCGGGGTAACAGTCAGCGTAGGAGCTGTCACGTTCGTCAATTGAATGGTAGCGGTATCTTTAGCGGCAGTCTCATTTGATATCATGATATCCCCTACTATCGCGTTCTCTATTACAGAATCCTGTTGATTGATCCTGAGAGAGTCTAGCATTACGGCTTCCGCCACGATCTTCAGATCCGTGAGGACAGATGGCACGGACAAGGTACCCTTGGCCTTGTCATACGTATATCCCTTTACGTTTACCTCAACACTATCGGGCAGTTCGTAACCCTCCAGCGCCAGTAAGGTAAGGTTCAGCGTACTATTTCTCTGGATGGATTTGACGGTATCCGCCAATGAGATGTTCTTCAAGTCGTATGTTATCGTATAAGAATCCTTGATACTGGGATCGTATTCCTCTATGTTCTTGAATTTACCCCAGAAATCATTATTCTTATAGACATCCAAGCAGCCTTCCGGGACCAATATCTTACAAGTCAAGGTATCTACGCTTTTAAGCGTTTCGACATCAATTCCCGGCATTAACGGTGACGAGAGTTTTATTGTCCGTAGATTGACGCAATTCCTTATTGACGAACCCATACCTTTCACTGAGGCCGGCACCGTCAACGAATCCAAGGAACTCCCGAAAGAATGCTGTATCTTCGTCACCGCATAATCTATTCCCCCCACGGTAAGGAGAGAAGGGATAATGGCATTACTTCCCCCTTTATAGTTAGAAAGCGTAGCTTCCGCATTGGCCTTATCTAACTCATAGGTATTGACTCCCTCTTTATATTCCTCATATCCATCTATTGTTATTTGCAGATCACCAAACAACGCTGGTACTTGAATCTTTTGTTCTTGGTCATTAATTTTCAGAAAGTCCGGTCTACAATACTCTCCTGTCTCTATAGATCTGCAACTTACGCTAAACCGAAGCGGCGTTCCATCTTTGCTTCGAACGGTTACATTTACGTCCTCTCCGTATTTTACTGATTCCGGCCCATCAAAACTTACATTCTTAGATTGATAAGTAATCTTCAAATCATTGGATGGAGCTACTCCCTCATCAGACTCAGAGATATTAGCCTCTTGTACCGGAAGACCTGAATAAGCCTTATAAACCTTACCGGCCCCCTTAGGAACAATAATTTTCAAGTTATCCTTGTCAACAACATCAAACAAATAACTTGCTATACCAACAGGAATATATCCTTTAAATGTGATGGAAGCCAGGGACTTCGGGAGCACATTCCCAAAATACATAAACTCCTTGACCCTATATTTAGAGCCATTCAACGTCACAGAGTCCGGCACAATCAGGTTCTTGGTTGTACTCGGGACATCGTTTATACAGGCTGTTTTGCCATCACGATCAAGACTGTAGGCATATCCTCCTATCACGGCAGTACCATATCCTGTGACATGTATAACTACATCCCCTGTCACATTGGATATCTTGTAGAACTTAGGTTCCTTCTTATCTTCCTCCAAATGCCCCTGTGAATTTTCCATAGAGACACTATAGTTCATAGGATTCCCATACGATTCGTATTTAGGTTTTAACCTAAAGGTGAACGTCTCGCCATGTCCAACCTCCGCCGGACCTTCCACAAGCTCCATGTTCTTAAGATCATAGGTGATCTTGTGCATCACTTTTGCGTTCTCTTGCCCACTGGCAATCCACGTTCCACTACATAAGAAAGCCATCACCAACAGTGACAGTCTTAAACTAATTTTTTGTAAATCTAGTTTCATAAGCTAATATTTATAATGAACAATCGTTTTAACATTCGTTCACGGGTATGCTCATAGCTTCCCGTCTATGACCGGTGAGAGAGCCTAGGCCATGAACCATGAGAGAGCCTCGTCTATGAGGGGTGAGAGCCTAGGCTTTATCAGCCCTCATAGATGAGGCTCTCCGCCTTATCAGATCTCGTCCGGGCTCTCGCTATCGCCTCCGCCTCCGATACCTACCGTCAAGAGGATGGGGAACTTATAGGTACGCGGGTCCTTCACCAAGCCGTAATTCGCCCCCGCCTGCGTAGTGACGCTCAGCCAGTACTGCCCCTCGGCGAGTGGCGGGATCTGGATGATGATCTCGCTCTTGGTGTTGCGCACGATGAGGGAGACCTTCACGGGCGTGGCGCCCTCCTCGTCCTTGGTGAAGTAGACGCCTATAGATGGATCATCCCCCTTGATAAGCAGCGTGCTGCCGAAGATGATAGCCGGAGCGTTTGGAGTGATATGGAGGTTCTTCTCGTTCGTGGTGGAATCCGTGAGGCTCTCGATCATCGGGCCCACGGTAGCTACGTCGGCGTTCACGTAGATGTTTTCTAGCGCCTTCAGGAGGGTGGCGCTGGGGGTGAACATTACGGTGATCTTATTCTCCGTAGAGCGGAAGTCTGATTTCTTTCCGTCGAACGAGCCGTTGATAGTGAGCAGCCATTGCCCGAACTTGTTCACCACGCAACGGCCTTGGGCGAGGGCCTCGATCATCTCGTCGTAGGAGAGGTCGAGGATGTTGGTGATCGTCTCCGGGCGGTACTCGGTGCGTTTCTTCACGATGCGGTTCGAGATGTCTGAGGTTCGCGTGGTTCCGGTAATGCGGATCTTTCCGGTGAAATCGCCGGTTTTCTCGGTTAACACGTTGTCGTACAGATCTACGGTCAAGATGGTCTTTTCTTCTGCCATGATGTTTTTTGTCTTTAATGCCCCGTGGTAGTGGGGCGTTACCTTTTAATAATGTTTATCACCCTTATTCGCGAAATAAGGGGAAGAGATATCGCACGTCCAACATAAACTAAAAAAAACACGCATAACCACTATTTTTAACCGCATATCCACGATATATGCGCAATAAGCATAAATTTGGATTAATTAGAGGATACGATATCTGTATCCCCTTCAATTCCTATTTCTTAATAAATAGATAAAAGTGATTGTTTATCAATAATATTTTTTACATTTGCCAAGCCTTCCGTTGAAAATAGCCTATTATAGGTAATTTTTATGCTGAATAGGCTCCTCCCCTTATTTCGCGAATAAGGGTATCATCCAGCCGCCAAAAGCAAATCCACCTCTTCCGTCACCCTAGCGTTCGCACGATTCAATTCCGACTGTTCCAAAGAGGCCAGATAAAAACGTGTTGTTTTTTCCGAGGTATGCCCCAACGCTTGGCTAATGATCGATAAAGGGACTTGTTTCCGCAAGGCGTTCGTTGCCCATGTATGGCGGAAAACATACGAGGTCAGATGAATGGGACGAGATAGCGCACGACCGATCTTCTTCAACGAGTTATTATACGAACGCAGTATCGCCTTGTATTCCTCATGCCCTACCTCTCTACCCGGAGATAAAATAGGGAAAAGGTACGGGGAAGAAGCGTCCGCATACTTATTAATCAACCGCCGCATCCCCGCTGTTATCCCGACACGGATTAAGGTCCCCGTCTTCTTACGCCGATATACGATCTCCTCGCCATACAGGTTCGCCGTAGTCAAGCGAGCCATATCCGCGAAAGGCATGCCGCAAGATAAATAGGCGAACGTACAATAGTCGATCACGCACGCCAAATCCGGCTCCTCAGACTTCAAGGTCACGATCTCCCGGAGCGACTCGTTTCCCAACGCCCTAGATCCGGCTCTTTCCCGCTTCAAGTTCAAGTACGCGAAAGGCGATACGACGCAAACCGGCAACAGACCATCCCGGCAAGCTTGGTTATAAATCGAGCGAAAGTTGCTGAGGTATGTATTCACGGTATTCACTCGCAAGCCGGCGGATTGCAGATAAGCGACAAAACGGCTTATTAAGCCCGGGGTTATCTCCGGGAAAAAAAGGTTTCTCCTACCCAGAAAGGCGCAGATCCAATTACGGGTCGTCCTATATAAATCGGCGGTGTTATGTTTCCCCGCTAAACGTTTCTCCCGGATGCGTTCGGTGGCATAGGTATAAAATGTGATACCCGCCTTGCCCAAGCGGTTATTCTTTCTTTTGCTCATATCTCCTTTTTTGATGATTAAACGTATTATTATCTACCATCAAAAATAGCATAAAAACAAGATCAAGCCAAGTCCATCTCGGGCTCGTGAATCAAGTCGGTCATCACGTAGAAGTCGGCGTAGCCCTTGTTGGCTTTATACTCCGGATAAATAAGTAGCTACGGGGAATCTTTATAGATTAATGTTATCCAACTTAAAAGAGGAAGGGATTATCCCACATAAGTCGGAGACAATCCCTTTCTGCCGGAATAAAGTACTTTTAGAAAGATACGTCTACAGGGACGACCTCACTATAATTAACCTTACCGTTTGTCGTTACACCAACACGGATATACATCTTATTTCCGTTTCCTTTCATGATGGCCTGCTTATCCTTATTGTTGAAACTCGCACTTTCACTTAAGCCGATCTCTTGGGTTAATACCGTATTTAGGATATCCTTATCGGACACGTTCGTATAGTCAACAGTCACCAATTCCTCCGAGTTACCGGACATCTTATCGATATAAGGGCTGATATGCCAAGCCAAAAAAGCATTCTCTATCTTATAGTCATCCTTGCTACGAGTGATCGTATAGGATACCTTCAACTTCTTGTTCTCGAATACGGCGTTGTTTACATCGATTCGGGCGTAAGGAATCACCTTGATATCTTGATCCGTCAGTCCACCGGCGTTCAGATCAACCACCATCGTATCCACCGGATAGAAATTAGTCTGCTCCAGCGTCAAGATATATTGCTTACTGAACATCCACGAGTTCTCGTAAGTCCCATCGATCTTGGGATACGTGATAACCGGAAGCTGCGAGTAATCATCACCCGTAGAATAATAACGGTCACGCTCATACATACGTATCTGGATACTGCTGGTACCCTGTACCGGCATCGGGACAACCTCGGAGGTTTCCGCATCGATAAAGCGGCCTTTGATACCGGAATTAGGCTCATCATAATTATCATCCTCACAGGAGGCAAAGAGGCAAGAAGCCGCCAAGACAATCGCTATATTATATATGATCTTTTTCATGATTCTTTTTCCTTTCATTAATTAGAAACCGGGATTATTAGGAGCCAACATCGGGTTGCTACCCATATCGCTATCCTTGATCTTTATGTAATAGTTACGTTCCAAGAATACCTTATTAGGTTTCGGAGCCTTACCTGTCGTAAAGATATATTTACCTTCCCCCCAGATATACCACGGATAAAGCGCCATGGTCGGGAAATCGGCCAGTTTGATATGCGCGATATGCCAACGCTTTAAATCCCAATGACGATGATTCTCATACGCCAACTCTACACGGCGCTCATTACGGATACGATCCAATGAAACCTCCCCGGCAGAAAGCGTACGGATGCCCGCTCTCTCACGAACCATATTCAATGCGGTAGCGGCATCGCCCGTCTTGCCTAATTCCATAGCGGCTTCCGCCTTGTTCAAATACATCTCGGCCAGACGGAACACCGGCCATGGAGCATCTGATTTATTCCCGGAGATATCCATCACTCCCTCGTCTGAGAACTTCTTCGTATAGAAGCCGGTCTTTCCAACATCCCCGGTATCCCATACGCCATCCTTACCTAAGATCTTCATTTGGTTACCTTCCTCACCATAATACTCGTTCACGTTATTGCTGGTGATAAAACGGGCATCCCCAGATTTAGAGGCATCGTAAATACCCCGACGAATCTCGACGATCCCTCCCCTACATTCATCCATCGGTAAATAGAAAGTCGCCCGAAGACGTGGGTCCTTGTCCTTAAATAGATCCAATGGAGAGTCATATTTGATATAATTGCCGGAAGCATCCTTCAATTTCAAGGTTCCGTCTGAACCATCTTTATATTCAAAAGCCTCTATTAAATCGAGTGTGGGATTCTGTCCGCAGCCATAGCCATTCTGCACGAAGCTAAACGGCACATTCAATAAATCCCAAGAATGGCCTAGATCGGTAGCCAGAAACTCTTTCCAGAAGATAAACTCCGAACATCCTCTTTTCTCCAGAAACATATTCCGGAAGTTCTCCACCCGGTCCGCATACTGGTTGTAAAGCGTATATTTACCCGAGTTAATCACTTTATCCGCCGCCTCGATCGATTTCGCCCAATATGCGTTAGCGTCATCGCTATTCACGCCAACGATACCGTTCAATTGCACTTTGCCGTATTTAGCGATCGATGCCGCATACAATGCCGCACGAGATTGCAACGCATAAGCCGCATATCGAGTGGCACGGGTTCTTTCCACAGATTCACGGGTCTCCGGTAATTCCAAAGCGGACTCGTCTAATTCAGTTAGAATAAAATCCCAGACTTCTTGCTCCTTATCACGGGAAACTTGTAAGCCATACAAGTCTTCCGGACCGGTATATTGCTGTACTTCTGTCACGATAGGAACGCCTCCGTAGCGTTTTACCAGATTAAAATAATGGAACGCACGAATAAAACGAGCCTCGGCGATCAATTGCTGCCGTTTGCTTTCCGGCATCTCGGCCACATTCAGCTCTTGCAATACCAGATTCGTCGCTCGAACAGCCTTAAAACCGTCCTCCCACAGACCAAACCACTCATCATTGAAATTCGCACGGGCAACGTCACCCGTACCAAGATCCCCAGCTTGGTAAGCTCCTGTACCCTCATCCGAAGCGGTCACTAAGCTGACATTCCAAACATCCCATCCCTCAAAATAAGTGGAGTTATGTTCCATCTGCATCTGGTTATACAATCTAGAGAACACTCCTGTTATCAGATTATCATCCTTCCAAACTTCCTCGTCCGGCAAACGGTCGGTCACAGGAACATCCAAATCACAGGAAGAAAGTAATAAGGAAGCGCAACACAAGGAATAAATTATAGTTCTTCTCATCTTCATTTTTCTTTTAAATCCTATTAGAAACTAACGTTAACACCGAATGAATATACTTTCAATTGTGGATAATAGAAACTTTGCCAACCTTCTATTGCCTCTGGATCTGTATATTTGACATTCGTAATTGTCAAGGGGTTATACGCATTAGCATATACGCGCAAATGCTCAATACCCACCTTGCTTAAAAGATTCTTGGGTATGGTATACCCAATCTCAATAGATTTCAAGCGAACATAGTACGCATCAGTCGTCCAATAGGTGGATTTTTTCGAGTTATTATCATTACCCTCAATACGTAAAGAGGGGAATTTGCCCGGTACCCACTCACTATCCGGATCATTATAATCCGCCTTATGCCAACTATCCATCCATACACGGAAACCATTTCCCTCGCCCGGTCCACGGAAAGGACTGGTCAAGGCATTCAATACCTGCGTATAGTTCGAGGCTCCTTGAAATAAGATATTCACATCAAAGCCTTTCCAATCCGCAGCTAATGTCAGCCCGAAATTTAAGTCAGGGAAAGTTCCTTTACCTATCACTTTCTCATCATTCGCATCAATCAAGCCATCTCCATTCAGATCCTTATATTTAATATCACCTGGACGTAACGATGAATTACCTTTACCATCTTGGATCGGTGAATTATAGATCTCATCATAAGACTGGAACTGACCGATATGTTCATACCCCCAAGTAACATTTTTCCAACGATATGCGCCATTGTCTCTCCAATTCTTATATTGATTCAGTGGTAATGCCTGCTCCTTATACAAATCCTTTTCACGAGCATAAGCCACATTTCCTTTGATCTGTAAATTCACGTTCCCGATCCGTTGGACAGTACCTAAAGACAATTCAAAACCACGATTATCACTACTATTCAAATTCTCCTGCGGCAAAGGGATACCAGAGGTAGTTGGTAAAGAAGTGTTACGTGTCGCCGGATATCCTGTCGTCTTGCGATAGAAGTAATCGAACTCAAAACTAAGCTTACCGCCCCAGAAAGAGCCATCCAAACCAACATTCGTAGTCATTACCTTATACCAAGTAATATTCGGATTCGCCAAATTCGCTTCTTTCATACCATTCGTAATCGAAGCCGAAGAGTTTCCTGCGCCTCCCAATATAAATCGATCCTCAAATTGCCATCCACTGACGAACTGACTAGCGTTTAGTTGGCTATCATTACCAATGCTTCCCCATGAGGCACGTAGTTTCAAATTATCCATCTGAGGTACCAAGTCTTTCATAAATTGCTCTTCAGAAATACGCCAGCCAGCAGATACGGCAGGGAAAAATCCCCAACGTTTATCCGGAGCCGTCTTATAAGAGCCATCATAACGAAAACTGAACTCAGCCATATATTTACCCGCATAGACATAATTCAAGCGGCCTACTAAACCGCCATATTTATAGACCGCAGAGTTTCCTTCATTATACATATTATCCACGTCACCTCTATCTAGCTCAGGTATAGCCGATGTTGTCGAATAATAACGTCTAGCCATGAACCAGTTCGTATTCGTCTCTTTCCACTCCCATAAAGCCAGAGCTTCCACATCGTGCAAATCATTGAATGTATTCTTGTAGTTCAATGAGTATTGCTGGGTAGTCTTATAATAAGGTTGAGTTTTCTCCATCAACTCTCCCTTCGCGACCTTCGTTATCGGGTTATACGTATCTTGAACCGAATCGTAGGTATAGAACGTACAGGCCGTCTTCATCTCTTTCTGAGCCAAGTTGGTATAATCATAGGCGAAGAAAGCACGGGCTTTTAGTCCTTTAAAGATCTCATAATTCAAGGCTAATTGACCGTTAAACTCGACATTGCGCTTATCCTTGAAGCCTGTAGCGTCACGATCGAGCATGGCTACCGGGTTCAATTCATTATTGTCCGAATTATAGTAGTAGTTTTTATTATTATTGGCATAGACAGGGACATTCGGAGCGTTCGACTTAATCGCTGTAAATAACTCGATACCTTCATCGCCCGTCCAATACGGATATTTATAATCATCGATATGACCGCCTAGGCCCACTTCAGCGTTCAATTTACTGGTGATCTCAGCCGTAATATTTGAGCGGAAATTATAGCGCTTAAACTCTTGGGTAGATTTTAAGATACTCTCTTGATCCAAATATCCTAACGAGAAGAAATAGCGGATCTTCTCAGAACCTCCATTGATATTCAAGTTATGCTGTTGTTTCGGGGCAACCTTGCGGACCGTTTCCGCATACCAGTCGGTGGACGGATAATTGATTGGGTCCGAACCTGTACGGTATTTCTCGACCTCTTCATCCGTAAAACGCTTGGATTGTCCGGCGTTCATCAACGCTTGATTACGGTAATAGGCATATTCATACGCATTCATCATCTCAAGGTTCTTTACCGGAGATTGCAAACCGATAGAATAGCTATAGTTAATTTTAGGGCGGCTCATCTCACCTTTTTTCGTCTCAATAATGATGACACCATTCACACCTTTGAAACCGTACACAGCGGCGGAGGCATCTTTCAAGACGTTCATAGAAGCGATCTCATTCGGATCGATCTGGGTAAACGGACGTTCCACTCCATCCACAATAACTAACGGCTCTCCAAAACCACGGATATTAAATCGATCCGAGCTATCGACACCAGGCTCACCCGTAGACTCTTGATAGCGTACACCCGGGATCTTACCGATCAAGTTTGCCTTCATATTCGGTTGGCTAACCTTTGCCAGTTCCTCGCCCTTCAAGGAGGCGACAGCTCCGGTTAAGGTCGCTTTCTTTTGCGTACCATAACCGACCACTACGACCTCATCCAATTTTTGAGTATCTTCCGCTAATTTAATATCGACCCGAGTCTGCCCTTTTATAGCGATCTCTTGAGGGCGATAGCCAATATAAGTAATTTCCAGAATGGCATTGTTAGGCACTTCCAACAAGAAATTACCATCCATATCCGTAATTGTACCGTTGGTGGTACCCTTAACGGATACGTTCGCTCCGATAACTGGCACCCCTAGATCATCTACCACCGTCCCCTGCACTTTCCTTGTTTGCTGGGCTACATTCACTCGCTTTTCAGCGGATAGGGCGATTTGGTTGTTTTTAATAACATACGATATACCCATCTGATCGGCGATCAAATTAAGTACATTCTCGATATCGCTATCTTTTACGTTTACCGTAACCCGTTTCTCCATCGGAATCGAGTTTTCATTATAAAAGAAACGATAATCACTGATCCTTTCGATCTCTTTAATAACTTCACGAACAGGTTGTTGTTTCACAGATAAAGTTATCTGCGCACAAGTGGCGTCCGTATAAGCAAATAGGAAGCCACACAATAAGATTGTTCGTACCGTTTGTTTAATTTTACGCATTTTCCACGTGTTTTTAATAGTATAATTTACACAATATGATACGTTTCCACTCTTTTTCGCAGAGTGGACTATTCACAAAAACATATCAAAAGTTAACGATTGATTTAGCTATATAAGCCCGACATTTGTTATCTCAAGTCCTTCGTCATAGGCATTACTTTTTTTCATCAATAATAATAGTATCTCCTTTTGATGTATATATAATAGGCGATGTCAAACTGATTAGTTCGATAATATTATCCAAGCTATTATTGGTTATCACTCCCGTGAATCGTAATGCTTTAACCTTCTCACTCTTAAATACTACTTGGATATTATACATCCGGTTTAACAATACGGCGATCTCGCTTAAAGCCTCATCATTAAAAGCCAACTCATTATTCCGCCATAGACAGGCCCTATATGCGTCATTCAGTGTGGATTTTTTCAGTTGCCCCTTGTTTTTCAAGTAAGTAACCGCTTGATCCGGTAATAAGAACGCCTCGTCTCGTCCGACACTCGTTTTTACTTTTCCTTGAAACAAGGTGACCACGGCTTGATTATCTTCTTCGTAAGCCTTTACATTAAAAGAAGTGCCTAACGCCTCTACCGCTAAATCGCCCGCTTGTACGACAAAACGATTGAGACTATCTTTCGCTACCTCAAAATAAGCCTCTCCATCCAAGGATATGATGCGCTCCCCATCTCCATATAGGTTTGTGTACTTGATTTCTGAGTCTGAGTTCAGCCAAACCTTGGAACCATCCGGTAAGACAACGCTCGCTTTCTGTCCTTTAGCAGCAAAGACCAGATAGTCTTTTTCCGCACCAACCGACCGTGAATACCTTGTCAGCAGATGTCCTCCCAAACCGGCGCAGATCACCAACAAACCAATAGCCGCATAACGCATGATATTCCGAAGAGAAAAACGCCCAACTTCCTTCTTCTCGACCGCTACGCTCTCAATACGACTTTGTATTTTCCGGAACATTCGCTCCTTCAAATCCGTAGGAATAGAACTATTAGACGCAATTTCCCATTTCCGCTGGATATAGTTCCTTAATTCATCCCGGGAAACATCGCTCTTGAACCAATCCACCAGAATCCGTTCCTCGTCATGAGTAGTCTCTCCTTTCAAGAAACGTTCTAACAATATGATATATTCACTCTTTTCCATACGCTTTACATGATTATATACTCTTTGCCCGAAGCGACTACTTACAAGCAAAGCGTTTTTTTTCGCATTTAATATTCATTAACAACAAAAGATAAGAGCCAAAGCAAGATCCCTTCTTCCGCCAAATACTTCCTTAAAAACTGAAGAGAGCGGTAAATCTGGGCTTCAACGGTTCTTTCGGAGATAGACAGACGTTGTGCGATTTCCTTCGTCGATAAGTGTTCTTTACGACTAAGCAAAAAGATTTCCCGACGGGATACCGGTAATTTATCGATAAGAGAATCAATATATTGTCCTATCGAATTTACCGTAATATCTTCTTCGACTTTTGAAGTGTCCCGTTCATCCCAATCTGCTTCTAAGGATTTCATATATAGCTCCGCATGGAAAAGGGAATCCCACTCGTCATACACTAAATTACGGGCAATCGTGAAAATATAGGAATCAAAATTCTTATCTATATCCAGTGAATCTCTCTTTTCCCAGATCCTAACGAAGACTTCCTGCGTCAAGTCCTCCGCCTCTAACCTGTTATACAATAAGGAATAGATAAAATTATAGATATGAGCGCTATACGATTCATATACAGACTGAAACGCCAGCATATTTCCTTCCTGCAGCCGAGAGATTATTTCCTTTGTTACTTTCATTTCTCAGAATTTGAAACTCTATCCTTATCATAACATTTACAGATAGTTACAGAGAATATTTCTTACAAAAACGACTAGTTTAAACGATCGTCTAGATTCGTCACAAAAATATATATTTTTCTCTGACCTACAATATTCAAAGCTTTCATTTATCTTCTTT
>PPYF01098999.1_pt1 | contig 51234 bp, 42 predicted proteins | sample 1559871 | NCBI WGS metagenome assembly PPYF01 (sample SAMN08240021, study PRJNA423297) | Human gut metagenome, whole genome shotgun sequencing project.
AGTATATATAGAACAGTATTATACAATAGTATAATTTTACACTTTATATAAATATAACCCGGCATTTTTTCGAATTAATGTAAACATTTAATCAAAACATAGAGAAAAGAGGAATTTTAATGAAAAAGGCTAAAGATTATTGGACTCCTATATTTGAGATGTTCACGAACGAACATTGGAGTATAGCCGATCGTGTCGTAGATTGGTATCCATGTGGTCAATACAAACTTGCTATAAAGTTAGACGATGATGTCCAGTACGAATATGATTGGACAACTAAAGCTCTTATAAAATTAAGTGACACTGAAGATGAGATGGCTAGAACAGAAGAAGACTGGCGAAACATATTTTCACGTAGGTTAATCCGAAAACTATACACTTCTGGAATATCGCAACTTAGACTTTCGGAACTAACCGATATATCACCAGTGATGATCAACCGATATATAAAATGCTTAGCAACACCAAGTGGATACAATCTTCAAAAAATTGCACGAGCTTTAAGCTGCAGTATTGATGAATTGATTTATTGATATTTGAAAATTGTTAAATAGGAGAAACGTAGAAATGGATAGAATGGAAGTAATTGAGGAAAACGAAGAGTGGACCCCAATACCAGAAACAGACGAATATGAAGTTACGCGAAGTGGCCATATTCGTAATGCAAAAACTAAGAAAGAATTACACGGTACCATAGACAGTCAAGGAAGAGTAAAAGTCTATTTGACTATACACGGAAAATCATGCTGCAAAATATTATCCAGAATAATTGCAGAAACATATTTTGGCAAAGAGGCGTGCTATGGAAAAGATGTATATCATAAAAACGGAAATAAACTGAAAAATGAAGTAAATAATTTAGCAGTCGGTACTAGATCAGATTCGATGCGAAATTCATACAAGACACGAAACGTAATTGGCAAACCCGTTAAATGTATAGAAACAGGGCTTATTTTTAAGTCCATCGAAGAATGCTCGGATTGTATGGATATTTCACGGAACGCAATCAGTAGAAGTGCTAACAATCCACAAGTAAAAACGAGAGATGGATATCACTTTATATTTTTAACTGAACTGGAGTAAAAAGCTTTGAAAGATATATTTTAGAACAATTTTTAATAGAACTTATAGGGCGCAGAATTTACATGCGCTCTTTTTTTTTGGCTTCATTAAATCATTCCGTAATTGATATTTTACAAAACCTACTAAGTGACCGCTAAAAATACATGCCCTTTTATAGAGAGAAGGTAAAAAGTCTTCTATTTTCTTTGACCGTAACCTGTAAACAATGAGAACGCCGATGTCATTTGTATGAAAGATGCTTACAGATTTTTCCATACTGCTAAAGTCAAAGAACGCGAGGACTTTTTACTTTTTCTTTATTGATATTTTAGGACCTTTAGTTCAGTTGGTTAGAACATTCGCCTCATAAGCGAAGAGTCGTAGGTTCAAGTCCTACAAGGTCCATGAATAAAGGGGCATGTTGTTATGAAAGAAAATAAGTTTCAAGCAAATCTAATCAAAGATATAAAGAAAGAATTCTCTGGATGTATTGTGTTAAAAAATGACAGTTCATATATGCAGGGAGTTCCAGACTTGTTAGTTCTCCATAACGATAAGTGGGCTACCTTAGAAGTAAAAAGAAATAAAACAGCAAAGCATCAGCCGAATCAGGATTATTATGTTAAGAAAATGAACGACATGTCGTATTCGGCTTTCATATATCCGGAAAATAGAGACAAAATTATGTCTGATTTAAGAAAAGTATTCAAAGAATAAGGAGGATATACAATTGATATTTGAAAAACATTCTGAACTGCATGGAAGACATGCATCACTTGCTCCAAGTCAACCATATTGGCTGAAATATGATGATGAAGAACTGTATCAGAAATATGTAAGCAGTTATGCACAAAGTATGGGTACCTCGTTGCATGAATTGGCTGAGTTGCTAATACGTAAAAATTTGAAATTAAAGAAGAATGATGAACTGGTTGTATTAAGTCATCTGCTCAATGATGGAATTCCTCGTAATGCTATTGATATGGACAGGCTTTACGAAAATCTTCGGAGATATATTAACGATGCTATTGGATTCAAACTGACGCCAGAGCAGGTGTTGTATTATTCACCATACTGTTTTGGAACTGCAGATGCTATTTCTTTCAGAAATAATTTTCTCAGGATCCATGACTTAAAGACTGGAACTACTCCTGCCAAAATGGAGCAGTTAATGGTATACGCAGCTTTATTCTGTCTCGAGTACAAACAGAAGCCTGGAAACATTGGTATTGAGCTTCGTATATATCAGAGTGATGAAATAGTTCATTATGAACCAACCGCAGATGATATTTTACCGGTAATGGACAGTATTGTAAGGCATAGCCGAAGACTTGAACAAATTCATGAGGAGGGGTAAGCAATGAACCCAATAGCTGACGAAATATTATCTTATTACGGACATGCTGATACAATAGCATCTGAAGAACCTATTGATATTTCAGAGATGTTACACACTGACAGCAATCCGGTAGCTAATAGTATTGCTTCATACTTTGGAATAGTTGAACAGAATAAAGATGAAGAATTAGAACACTACGGGATGCCAAGGCGAAGTGGTCGTTATCCTTATGGATCTGGTGAGACTCCATTCCAGCATAGCAAAGATTTCCTTGGCAGAATCAAAGAAAAGAAAGATTCTAATTTTACATGGACTGATCCAAAAACAGGTGAGAAGTTTACAGGCGAGAAAGCAATCTATAAGTCAATGGGGTTAACATCATCAGAATATCGTAGACAGGTAACATGGGCAAATTACGAACAGCGTTGCATTCAGGTGCAAACGGCGAAGAGTTTGAAAGAAGATGGTCTTGGCGCTACTGAAATCGGTAGAAAGATGGGTATCAATGAATCTACAGTACGATCTTTACTGGAATCATCGAGAGAAGACCGTATGAATCAGGTAATGGATACTGTTGAATTCTTACGAAAACAGGTAGAAGAAAAGGGCATGATTGATGTTGGAGCTGGCGTTGAACAGGAACTTGGTATTTCAAGAACCAGATTGGACACAGCACTTGATTATTTGGAAAAAGCAGAAGGATGCGCTGTATATGGTGGTGGTATTCCGCAGCCTACAAACAGTAATCAGCAGACAAACCAGAAAGTATTGTGTCTACCAGGTACGAAGAAGAATGAGATCTATGAATACGGAAAGGTAAAGACTATTACTGAATACACCTCTAATGACGATGGTGAAACATATCACCGAAAATTTACATATCCTGAAAGTTTGGATTCTAAGAGATTACAGATCCGATACGAAAATGATAAAGGACCTGATGGATTCAAAGGTATTGAAAAAGACGGTATCATTGAATTACGACCTGGCGTACAGGATTTGTCATTAGGTAATTCTAAGTATGCTCAGGTTCGAATTATGGTAGATGGTACTCATTATCTTAAAGGTATGGCCATTTACGGTGATCCTAAGTCATTCCCAGATGGAGTAGATGTTATATTCAATACTAACAAGAAAGCAGGTACACCACAGGGAGATGTGTTAAAGAAAATTAAAGCAGATCCGGAGAACCCGTTCGGTTCTTTAATCAAAGATGCCGATCAGGGAGGACAGTATTGGTATAAAGATTCCAAAACTGGAAAAGAAAAATTGGGGCTCATTAATAAACGTGCTGATGAAGGAGATTGGACAGAATGGGCAAATGCTTTACCGTCACAGTTTTTAGGTAAACAATCAATCAGTATGGCAAAGAAACAGCTTGGACTGGCAAAAGCTGATAAAGCTGCAGAGTTCGATGAGATTTCTAACTTGTCAAATCCAACAATCAAGAAATATTTACTTGAAAAGTTTGCGGACAACTGTGACTCAGCAGCTGTACATTTGAAAGCGGCAGCACTTCCGGGTCAGAAGTATCATGTTATTATTCCTGTTAATTCATTAAAAGATAATGAGATATACGCACCTGGCTATGATTCTGGTACAAAGCTTGCCTTGATACGGTATCCACACGGTGGAATATTTGAGATTCCGATTCTTACTGTTAACAATAAGAATAAGCTTGGAAAAGAGATCATTGGATCTAAAAGTATTGATGCAGTAGGTATTAATCATAAGATTGCTGATCAGTTATCAGGAGCCGATTTTGATGGCGATACGGTTATGTGTATACCAACTCATGATGCAGGTGGTAAAGTAAAGATTAAGAATAAACCACCATTAAAAGGACTTGAAGGCTTTGACCCTAAAGTAGAATATGGTGGAACTAAAACGGTGGATAGTAACGGTGTTGAACACTATACCCGTAACGGTCATGAATATCCGATCATGAAAGATACTCAGAAACAGATGGGTGTTATTTCTAATCTCATTACTGATATGACATTGGGCGGAGCGTCTGATGAAAAACTCGCAAGAGCTGTACGTCACAGTATGGTGGTTATTGATGCCCAGAAACATAAACTGGACTATAAGAGCAGCGAGATTGACAATAACATTGCTGCACTGAAATCTGAATTCCAGGTAAATGTAGATAAGAATGGTAACGTGAAGTATGGCGGAGCCAGCACTATTCTTTCCAAATCCAAAGGAGAATACACAGTAGATAGACGTCAGGGAACACCAAAGACCAATATGCCAGGAAAAGATTACTACGATCCTACAAAACCTATTGGAGCCAAGGTATATAAGACCACTGACGATTTGTATTATCCAGATCGTAAGAAAAATTCAAAGACTGGCATGATCGAAATAAAGACATCCGACGGTGGGAAAGTTACGTTCGACCCTACTGATGCTGCTGCTCGTAAAAAGTACAACCCAGTAAAAGTTAAAGACAAGACCACAGGTGAAGTTACCTATACAGATAGTACCGGTACCATTACATACGCCACTAAGAAACGTACCCAGAAGAGTACACGTATGGCAGAGACGGACGATGCCTATACTTTAGTATCTACTTCCCGGCACCCTATGGAGCTGGTATATGCAGACTACGCTAATGACATGAAAGCCTTGGCAAATGCAGCACGTGTTGAAGCTGCTAATACTGGAAAGATCGCATATAGTAGGGCAGCTAAAGCTAAGTACCAGGAAGAGGTTGACTCCCTGGATAAGAAACTACAGTATGCTCAGATGAATAGACCTAGGGAGAGAGAAGCATTACGTCGAGCAACAGTAGATATAGAAGCAAAGAAACAGGCCACTCCTAACATGAAGAAAGATGAGATCAAGAAAGTAAGTCAACAGGCTGTATCAAAGAATCGTGTAGAAGTTGGATCAGTTAAGAGAAGTGAGCGTAACATTGAGATTACTGACCGGGAGTGGGAAGCTATTCAAGCTGGTGCTATCAGTGAAAGTAAACTTAAGGACATCCTTAATAACACGGACATCGATAAGCTCAGAGAAAGGGCTACTCCAAAGTCTGTGACATCACCAAGCTCTGCACAGATTGCAAGAATCAAAGCTATGGCTGCTTCTAATTATACTTTGGCTGACATTGCTAAGAAGACTGGATTCTCTACGTCTACAGTATCTAAGTATCTGAAAGGGAAAGGAGTGAACTAACATGGCAAACGATACAATAACTGAAACAATAGTGGCATTAACGACCACGGACAATCCGTTTGATCCATTAGACGACTTCGATTCTTGGTATGATTATGATATGTTCGAAGGGAAACACAATTGCTGTGGTTACTTAGACAGAGTTTCGCATTATACAAATGATATGACGGAAAAAGAGAAAGCTCAAGAACTTGAAAGAGCAATTGATGAAATAATTGAGCTTAATCCTTTAGGAATTTTTAAGAAAGTTGTTCGTAAAGTTCAAGTTTCTGTTTGATTCCGCTAAACAAAAGCAAATAAAAAGATTATTTAGTTGTTTATTAGCTTTGTTTGAGTTTGAATTAGCTCAAGAATGAACGAAAAGTGAAAAAAATAAATAAAACATCAACAAAAATCAAAGAAATAGTGAAATATACAATAACGGAGAGACTCATAGACATTCAAAGGGGTAGGGGGTATTGCCAAAAACACACCCCCTCCCTGCATCGCGGCGGTCTTCAAAATTTCTCCGGCGGAGAATTTTAGAAAACAATATTGATATTTATAGTACAGAGGTGGCAGAATGTCACAATTGAATGGTAATGGTATACCGACTAATAAGACTTATGGGCAAGTTGGAGACATTTATACTGATAATAATACTAACAAGAAGTACAAATGTGCGTTAGCGTTTGGTAGTGGTAAAGACCAATATTATCAGTGGATAAGCCTTACCTGTGGTTTAGGAGAGGCGTCAGGTGGAATTGATCTTACATCCTCTTCAATAATGTACATACATGTTACATCAGAAGAAAAAGATGGAGAAACTGTTTACAAATCAGATAAGACTTATGAGGAGATTAAAGAAGCTGTAGATTCTGGGAAGTCACCTGTTGCGATATATCGAAACGCATTTGTTTTTAGTTTAAAAGCATATACCAGTTACGAAATCATATTTGCTAATAACGGGATAGGATGTATCAGTATTACAAAAAATTTTGAAGTTGTGCTCATTTGTATACCATCTATTGTCGTAGTTACAGATGTTAATACGGACGCAAATCTACATATTAATAGAGATATGCTAAGTGGTTTACCTATAGATAATATTTATGAATATTGTGATAAATGTACACTCCTTGGACAAATTCCGGTTATTATGCTAGAACATTATGTAAAAGAAACAGATGGTTACCTTTTGAAATATAGAAATACATTATATCTCACTGGCGACGACTTTGCAGGAATAACAACAATTAACGGTAATCTAACGTACTGTCGTTTGATTATGGAAGACCTGTCAGATACATCAGCATGGGAATACACAGAGACTGAAATGCCTGTTAATATAACTGATGAACATATCAACACACTCATTGACAAAAAATTGGGGGTGATTGAAAATGGCACTTACTGATAAAATTAAAGCTATAGCAGATGCTATTCGTACAAAAACAGGTACAACTGACGTAATGACTTTAGATGAAATGCCTGCTAAGATTGCTGGTATGCCCAGTGGGGTTAAAGAACCTTATATAGAAGAAACATATAATGCAGATGGATATATAACACATATTAAGATGGTTGGACAAACAGTAGTCAGACCATATGGATTTGCCTATATAGGTGCTTCTCTTACACAAATAGATTTACCAGCAAATATAACATCAATTGGAATGTGGGCGTTTGTTAACAATGTCTACTTACGCTTAACGGAGTTACCATCGGGTTTAACTGTTATTGGGGCTAATGCTTTTAACAATTGCTCAGAGATATCGATAACTGAAATACCATCCGGCGTAACGTCAATTGGACCTAATGCATTTATAGATTGTGTCGGGCTAACTTCCATTCGGTTTCTAGGAACTCCTACATCTATTAATGCAACAGCTTTTAGGAACTGCACCAATATCAAAGAAATAAAAGTTCCATGGTCTGAAGGAGCTGTGGCAAATGCACCATGGGGTGCCATCAATGCTACTATAACATACGATTATACAGGTGAATAAATAACGAAGTAATCAAAATGAAAAATACGTAGCCTCATTCTTCCTATTACGTGGAGGAGTGGGGCTTTTTTAATTACAGCATTTAATGGAGTCTATAAGATAATTCCACCGTAATAATTACTGCCAATACGTTGTACTCCTTTCCATATAGGTCTTACCGATATTATACGTATCTTATAGATTCCATTAAGTGCTGTAGAAGTATCCTATAAGTATATGAAAACTGGTGTAAGGAGGCGAACAACTTGGCTAAAACTACAACAAAACCGTTAGCTCAAACAAGAAAAGTACGTAAAGCAATAGATCCGGAGGTACGAGAAAAGCAGTTAATAGCATTAGCAGTAAATCGTGCTGAACAGCAGTTATTAGACGGAACTGCCTCTTCGCAGGTAATTACACATTACTTAAAATTGGGTACTAAGAATGCTGAGCTTGAACGAGAAAAATTAAAAAAAGAAGTTGCAGTATTAGAGGCTAAAGCAGAGATGCTGCAGGCTAATAAAAACGCAGAAAAGAAATACGATGAAGTATTAAAAGCATTGAAAGTATATAACGGGTTTGGTGAAGAAAATGACTACTATCACGAATCATAAGAGTTATTCAGAATTAATTCAAATACCAACGTTTATTGAAAGATATCAGTACTTGAAGATTGGTGGAAAAGTGTGTGAGGAGACTTTCGGACACGATCGTTACATGAATCAGATGTTATACCACACAGACGAGTGGCGAAGATTTCGTAGGGACATAATAGTAAGGGATAATGGATGCGATTTAGCATGTGATGGATACAAAATACCAGAAAAAGTTCCAATACTCATTCATCACATAAACCCGATAACTGCCCATGACATCGAAGTACGAGACCCCAAAATATTTGATCCAGAAAATGTAGTATCCACAACACTTGATACTCATAATGCAATCCATTATGGTGATGAAAGTCTGTTATATATAGAACCAGTAGAGCGGTATCCATATGATACTTGTCCGTGGAAGCAATAATAATATAAAAAAAAGGGGGTGAAAACATATATGGATAATGACAGCATACTCAATTCTGTAAAATTAGCCATTGGGTATCCACCTGAGCAAATGGCTTTTGACAACATAATAATTATGCATATTAATTCAGTGTTTATGATATTGGCTCAGGCTGGGGTTGGCCCCAAAAACGGTTTTAGGATAACCGACGACAGCTCCGAATGGACTGATTTTTTGTCAAGTGATGATGAAAATTTCGAGTCTGTAAAATCATATGTCTGTCTAAAGGTTCGAATTCTCTTCGATCCGCCGTCGAACGCCACACACATGCAAAGTTTAAAAGACATGATAAATGAGTTCGAATGGCGACTTAATATCGAAGCAGAAATCACATAGATTTAGAAAGGAGGTATGATTTTATGAGAGAGACTGAATTCATAATTACCAGAGTTGGAGATACAGATACTTATGATGATATTTACCATCATGGCGTTCCCGGTATGAAATGGGGAAGACGCCGATATCAGAACAAGGACGGCAGTTTAACCAAAGCTGGTCAGAAACGGTATAACAAAGAAACTGCAGATTTGAAAGCTGAAAGAAAATCTCTGAAAGCGAAAGCTCGTACTCAGAAGAAGATGGATAAGCTCAAAGATCTAAAATCGGAAGTTGATGATCTGAAAAAAGCTGAGGAAGAAGCCAAAGCGGGTGAGAGTCGTGACGAGAAAAGAAAACGATTGCTTGAAAGTACTGATGCCAAAGAGATTTATGAGAATCGTAATCTTTTGACAACTGCGGAATTAAACGATCGTATCAATCGTATCGACACAGAAGCACGATTAGCAAGTAAGATTCCTGAACAGAAAACAGGCTTGGACTATATAAATAATAAGATGAACAAAGCGACAGACACTTTGAATAACGCATCCAATATGTTTCAGAAAGTCGACACTGCTTATACAACGGTTAGTAAGTCAGCAATTGGTAAAGTAGTATCTAAAAAGCTCGGTATCGAACCATCGAGAAAATCTGTAGACTATGACGACTTTATTAAAAATATTGCATCGAAGACTACTCAGGAAATTAATGATATGGCCCAAAGATCGCGTAGCGAAAAAGAACTTAAACGTAATGTTAAGGACTTCAAATCGTCTAATAATAATGATACTGCATCTAATGGGTCATCACAACAGTCAAATAATAGTAACGCGTCACAGACAACTTCTGGTTCTGAATCTCGTAGTAATAATTACGAATATCGCGATAATGTTAAGACAGAAACTGAGTCGGCAAAAGCTTTTACAGGCACCGTTGAGGGAAATGGAACTTCCAGATATGCAGACTACGGATCAAGTTATGTAGATAATAATCCAATTTGGAAAGATGTTACAACTGAATCAAAAAATTATTCAACAGCTGCAAGGGTAGGACAAAATTACATAGCCGGATATTTGCCATACAATGACAAGAGAAAGTAGGAAAATCTTATCTGCAGTATGTTCTCGCAGGTCCTGTTGGAGACATAACGGTGAACATGATTAGATCATCATATTATACCAGTTCTTATTAAACTACGAATAAGCGAACCGGTGCGATTATTGATCAGTATCCATGGGTAGTGTCTGGTAATAAGTACAAAGTACGCGATAATAATTAACAAAAAAAAGTAGGTGATAAATCATGGCGTTAAGTAATAGTGCCGTCCCAAGATATTACGGTGAATTCCGAGATGCTGTGATTAGAAAAGAAATACCAGTATGCGAAGAAGTTTCACTTGAGATGAATCGTATAGACAAGCTTATTGATAATCCCGGAGTATGGTACGATAACAAAGCTGTTGAAGGATTTATAAAGTTTTGTGAAAGTGAATTAACTTTAACAGATGGTGAAGATCTACATTTGTTAGATTCGTTTAAGCTATGGGCTGAAGAGATATTTGGATGGTACTATTTTGTTGAAAAAAGTGTATATGATCCAAACGAAAAACGATATGTAAAAAAAACAATTAGAAAGCGTCTGATACAGAAGCAATATTTAATAGTGGCCAGAGGTGCCGCTAAATCAATGTATGCAGCTTGTATCCAGGCGTATTTTTTAACGGTTAATACGTCAACAACACAGCAGTTAGTAACAGCTCCGACAATGAGGCAATCAGAAGCTACATTGTCTCCAATTAAAACAGCAATGGCAAGAGCTAGAGGACCTCTATTCCAGTTTTTAACCGAAGGATCTTTACAGAATACTACCGGATCAAAAGTAAACCGTCAAAAACTTGCACCTACTAAAAAGGGCATAGAAAATTTTCTTACTAATTCAATTGTTGAAGTAATACCGATGTCTGTTGATAAACTTCAGAGTCGACGAGATAAAATCGCAACAATTGATGAGTGGTTATCTGGCGATGTACGTGAAGATGTTGTTGGAGCAGTTGAACAGGGTGCATCTAAGAATGATGATTACCTAATTCTGGCTACAAGTTCAGAAGGTACAGTTCGTAACGGTAGTGGTGACACTATCAAAATGGAATTAGCAAAGATTTTAAAAAACGAATACCCGAACCCGCACGTTTCTATATGGTGGTACAAACTCGATACAATAGACGAAGTTGCCAGACCAGATAAATGGTTAAAAGCTAATCCTAATTTGGATAAGACAGTAACATATGAAACGTATCAGCAGGATGTAGAAAGAGCTGAAAACAATCCATCTGCCAGAAACGATATTTTAGCAAAAAGATTCGGACTTCCGTTGGAGGGGTATACATATTACTTTACGTATGAAGAGACTCTACCACACAGACGACGGAGCTTTTGGAATATGGCTTGTGCGTTGGGCGCTGATTTATCGCAAGGAGATGACTTTTGCTCATTTACTTTCTTATTCCCGTTAAGAGATCAATCTTTCGGGGTAAAAACTCGAAACTATATCACATCTTCAACTTTGAAAAAATTACCACCGGCCATACGAGCTAAATACGATGAGTTCATGAACGAAGGAAGCTTAATAGTTCTTGAAGGGGTTGTATTGGACATGATGCAAGTTTACGAGGATTTGGATCAATACATTATAGATAGTTCCTATGATGTTCGATGCTTTGGATATGACCCTTATGGTGCTAAGGCTTTTGTTGAACGATGGGAATTAGAAAATGGTCCTTATGGAATATTAAAAGTACCGCAGGGTTCCAGAACAGAATCTATTCCGCTTGGCGAATTAAAGAAACTATCAGAAGAACGGATGCTGATATTTGATGAAGGAATCATGACGTTTGCAATGGGTAACTGTATTACATCGGAAGACAGTAACGGTAACAGAAAACTGCATAAGCGTAGACGTGAGAATAAGATTGACTGTGTTGCAGCTATGATGGATGCATTTATTGCATGGAAAGATAATAAAGATGCTTTTGAATAAAAGGTAGGTGATAAGTGTGAATGAGAAACAGTACATTGTAACAAGAATTCCTGAAATCGATGAAGATATTCAGCATTATGGTGTTTTAGGAATGAAATGGGGAGTTAGGCACGATCCAGCAAGGGCTTACGCTAAAGCAACCGCTAAACAGGAAACCTTGAATCGTAAGGTAAGCACGACACGAGACAAACATCTTAAGACTAAAAGTAAAGCTAATAAAGGTGTGTCAATAAAATACCAGAAGAAGCAGGCAAAAGCAGACCGCTTACAGTCAAAAGCTGACAAGAAAAAGTATGGTTTGTTCACCAATGCTACGAAAGCTGCCAAACTCCAGGTTAAAGCAGATCGTGCCCAGTATAAGGCGAACAAGTACAAATCACGGTATGAGAAACGGAATGCCAAAGCTTCGAAAGCTACTGGAAAGTATGCTAGGGCTCGGCGTAAAGCAGAAAGATGGACACGTGAAATGGAAAAAACGTTTAACGGATATGATGTGAATAAACTTTCTGAACAGCATATTTCTGCTGGTGAGAAATTTATTAAGAAGATTGCATAGGAGGTAAATCAAAATGGATTTATCATTTGGTGCTAGGCTACGGCATGCCTGGGATGTATTCAGAAATCGTGAGCCTACATACAATTATATAAATACGGGACCTGGTACTACATACCGACCCGATCGGAATCGATTAACAGGAGGAAATGATCGATCGATTGTAACAGGCATATTTAACCGTATAGCTATAGATGTTGCTTCTATTAATATACGGCATTGTCGCATGGATGAAAACGGTAGATTCAAAGAATATATCAATTCATCATTAGACAACTGTTTAAATTTAGAAGCTAATCTTGACCAATCAGGTCGCGCTTTTAAGCAAGACATTGTAATGAGTATGCTAGACGAGGGAGTCGTAGCAATAGTTCCAATTGACACTACTTTGGATCCTACAAAGACCACGTCGTATGATATTGAATCGATGCGAACCGGGAAAATTGTAGAATGGTATCCAAAGCATGTTAAAGTTAATGTATATAATGAAAAAACAGGTCTAAGAGAGGACATAAAATTGCCAAAAGATATGGTTGCTATTATTGAGAATCCGTTATATGCAATAGTAAATGAGCATAACTCTACCATGCAACGCTTAAAGAGAAAACTGGTTTTATTAGACTCTGCTGATGAGGCTACTAATTCTGGAAAGCTAGACCTGATTATTCAATTACCGTATGTAATAAAGACCGACAGCAAAAAAAAGTTGGCTGAAAAAAGAAAACAAGATATAGAGGATCAATTAAAAGGGCCATACGGTATTGCCTATGTAGATGGTACTGAGAAAGTAATTCAGCTTAATAGGCCTATTGAAAATAATCTGTTAAAACAAGTCGAGTATCTAACAAAATCGTTATATAGTCAGCTTGGAATCACAGAAGAAATTCTCAATGGCACTGCAGACGAACAGACAATGCTCAATTACAATTCCCGTATTATCGAGCCGATAGTTTCTGCGATAGTTGACAGTATGAAACGAACGTTTCTTACAAAAACAGCAAGAACACAATCCCAGACGCTAATGTTTTTCAGAGATCCATTCAAGTTGGTACCTGTAAATAATATCGCAGAAATCGCAGACAAGTTGACTAGAAATGAGATTCTGACATCTAACGAGGTTCGTGGAATAATTGGTATGAAACCATCAAATGATCCGAAAGCAGATAAACTCATTAATAGTAACCTTAATCAACCTGAAGATGGTAAAAATGTACCACTATCAGATAATTCTAATGATGCAGACACTCATCAAGATAATATGTTATCTATCATATCTTCTGTCGGAGATCTGCCAATATCTAGTCTACCCGATATAGACTAAATCTTTAGTATTCATAGATAATTTCTAATTCATTCAAAGTATATCAACTAAAAGCTATACCCAATAAGAGAAAAATACCATATTGTGCATTCTTGCGGTTAATACCGAATAAACAGATTTTGTCTTTGAAGAATAAATGCAACTATTAACCTATTATTCATATATGCATAGGAGGTAAATCAAACATGGATAAAACATATGATTGTGCCGGTTGGGCCACACGTGCGAATATGTTGTGCTCCGATGGTAGAACAATCCGTAAAAATGCCTTCGAAGAATGCGATGGAAAAATAGTCCCATTAGTTTGGAATCATGAACATAACGATCCGAACGCAGTTCTTGGACACGCATTACTTAAGAATCGTGATGATGGAGTATATGCATATCTTACGTTCAATGATACAGATGCCGGACAGAATGCCAAACTGTTAGTTCAGCACAAAGATGTAGACCGCTTGTCTATTTGGGCGAACAAGTTAAAACAGATGGGCTCCGATGTAATTCACGGCGTTATCAGAGAAGTTAGTTTAGTTCTCGCGGGGGCTAATCCGGGAGCCGTAATAGATACTGTACTTATGCATGGCGATGACTCTGATGAGGAAGGAATCATATATTCTGGTGATTTCATTGACGATATCGAACCATTATTCCACGCAGACGAAGACAAGAAGGGAGACAACAGTCAGATGGCAAACGAACCTAAAAACGCATCAGGCAATGATAAAACAATTGCAGATGTATATGATGCAATGACCGATGAGCAGAAAAAATCTGTACAGGCAATGATTGGAATGGCTATCACAGATGCGAAAAAAGAAAATCAGAAAAAGAAAGAAGCTCAGGAGAAGCTGGATAACCAGGAAAAACCAAATAACACTGTAAAGCACGCTGATGACTCGAAAGAAAAATCAGAGGATGACAACTTATCTATCCAGGATGTAGTTAACACATTTACACCTACACAGAAAAAAGTCGTGCAGGCTTTAATTGGCATGGCGTTAGCTGATGCAGAAGCAGACGATGACGATAGTTCAGACGACAATTCAGATGACGATAATAAAAAGGGAGGAAATAAAGGTATGATGAAACATAACGTGTTCGATGAGGAAACTGACAATATGGATGTTCTTTCTCATTCAGAAATGATGGAACTTGCAAAAACAATTGCAGAAGATACCAAAAGATATGGATCTATGAAAGAGGCATTTTTGCAGCATGGAATTACTAACATTGATTACTTATTCCCTGATGCCCAGAACGTAAATGACACTCCGGAGTTTATTAAACGTGACGATACATGGGTATCAGAAGTTATGAATGGTGTACATAATACTCCGTTCTCACGTATCAAATCAGTATTTGCTGATATTACAGAAGACGACGCAAGAGCAAAAGGTTACATTAAAGGGAACCAGAAAGTTGATGAGGTGTTTAAATTACTTAAGCGTGTTACCACACCTACTACTGTATACAAAAAACAGAAGTTAGAAAGAGATGACCTGGTCGATATCGTTGATTTCGATGTAGTAAGTTGGATAAAGCAGGAAATGCGTATGATGCTTAATGAGGAAATCGCTCGTGCTATTTTAGTAGGAGATGGTCGAAACTCATCTTCAACCGATAAAATCAATGAACAGAACATTAGGCCTATTTGGACAGACGAAGACGTATATACTGTAAAAGCATCTGTGAAAATTCAGAAAGCTACAACAGATTCAGAAAAGGCAGAAGCTTTTATCAAAGCATGTATCAAGTCAAGAAAAAGCTACAAAGGAACAGGAAACCCAGACATGTTTATGTCCGAAGATATGCTCACCGATTGCCTGTTACTTGAAGATAAGAATGGCCGTGTAATTTACGATACTATTGAGAAACTGGCTACAGCCTTACGTGTGCGTAGAATTATTCCAGTTCCAATTATGGAGGATCTTTCAAGAGTATCTGGGGCTAACACTCATCTACTCGGAGGTATCTACGTAAATCTTACGGATTACAATGTCGGTGCTGATAAAGGCGGTGCTGTAAGCATGTTTGACGATTTCGATATCGATTATAATGCGCAGAAATACCTTATTGAAACACGTTGCTCAGGGGCACTGATTAAACCATATTCTGCAGTAGCTATTGAGTTTGTTATTAAAACTGAAGAACTTACAGCAGAAGAATTAGCAGCTTAATAAAAATCAAAATGGAGGCTCAGATATGAGTAAATGGTGCGGAACTATCGGTTTTGCGGTACCCGTAGAATATGAACGCGGATCTTGGGAAAATCAGATAATTGAACGAGCGTCATATATGGGCGATATAATAAGTAATAATTGGAAAAGACAAACCGGTCAAGGGGTCAACGATGATATTAATTTATCTAATCAGATTAGTATTGTTGCTGACCCTTATGCTTTGTCTCATATTTCAGACATTATTTATATAACACATAGAGGTACTAAGTGGAAGGTCACTAATGTTGACGACACTCAATATCCGAGGCTCATATTGACAGTAGGGGGTGTTTATAATGGGAACACGCCTAGAGCTTCAAACTAAATTAGAAGAATTGCTTGGTTCTAGTCATGTATATTATCAACCACCAGAAGATATACGAATGACATATCCAGCAATTAGATATTCAAAAAGTAAAATTAATCCGATAAAAGCTGATGATTCAACATACCAGTTATTTAATAGGTATGACTTAATAGTGATTGATACAAGACCGGATAATCCTGTAATTAAAAAACTATTAGAATTACCATATTGCAGTTACGATAGATGGTACGCAACAAATAATCTTAATCATGATTCATTAACTTTATATTGGTAGCCCGTATTAGTTGTCCATACAAACTGGATTTACTCTTACGGGCTAATTTTTATATAGGAGGAACACAACATGGCAAGTAAAAGACTTGAATGGGACAAAACAGGTGAACGATTATATGAAACTGGTGTTAAGCAGGCTGCATTATATGTACAGGGAGAAGGTGGCACTTATCCAAAAGGTGTTGCCTGGAACGGTATTTCTAGCGTTACTGAAAGTCCGTCAGGAGCAGAAGCAAGCCCTATTTACGCAGATGATACTAAATACCTTAACTTAATTTCTACAGAGGAATTTGCAGCAACTGTTGAAGCGTATACATATCCAAAAGAGTTTGAAGAATGCGACGGAACAGCCGAAATTGCACCTGGTGTAACTATCGGACAGCAGACACGAAAAACATTCGGAATGTGTTACAAAACAACTCTTGGTAATGACACTGAGAATAATGCGCATGGATACAAACTTCATATGATTTACGGAGCAACCGCAGCACCATCTGAAAAAGCATATGCTACGATTAATGATTCTCCAGAAGCAATTACATTCTCATGGGAACTCAGTACAAATCCAGTAAATGTAACTGGTGCCAAACCGACAGCATCACTTACTATTGATTCTACTAAGGTTGATGCTCAGAAACTTGCAAAACTTGAAGATATTTTATATGGATCAGCGGAAGCAGATGCAAGACTTCCACTTCCAGATGAAATAGCTACTTTAATGACTGATACCTCAGTACAAGAATAGTATATTATTCAATTAGAGACTTCACTTTCAATAGCGAGGTCTCTGTTTTTATGAAAGGAGTAAACATATGTTACAGAAAACTATCAAATATAAGGATTATAACGGAAACGAAAGAAGTAAAACCTTTTATTTCAATCTTAACAAGGCAGAGCTTGCAGAAATGCAGCTTACCACAAAAGGTGGTCTTGACGAAATGATTCAGCGCATTATTAACACACAGGATGTACCTAAACTTATCGAAATATTTAAAGACATTATCTTAAAATCGTATGGCGAAAAGAGCGCCGACGGTGAAGTGTTTATTAAAAAAGATGAGAACGGACATAAATTAGCTGATCGATTTGCTCAGACAGAAGCTTATTCGGAATTATTTATGGAACTGTCTACTGACTCAACGGAAGCTGCAGCTTTTATTAACGGCATTATTCCTGATGACCTTCCGGTTAATACTGAGCAGTTAGCGTTAGAGACAATGCCGGTTGAGTAGAAATACGGTGACAAATCGTGTTATCAATCAAGATAGATGATAAAGAATTTTACGATGGAAACACCAATAGATTTACGCACGTAAAAGGTCAGACTTTGGTGTTAGAGCACTCACTGATTTCTATTTCAAAATGGGAATCCAAGTTTCATAAATCTTTTCTACATAATCTTAAAAACTTATCCCAAGCTGAATCACAATATTATGTAAGATGCATGACCATTACAAAGAACGTTCCTGATGAAGTCTACATGTGTTTGTCTAACAAAAATATTGAAGACATAAACAACTACATTAACGATCCAATGACTGGAACCACATTTTCAGAAAATAATGGAAGTTCTGATAGAAGACCTGTCACCAATGAACTTATTTATTATCAAATGATAGAATACGGGATACCAGTTGAGTTTGAACGGTGGCATCTTAATCGGTTGCTAACGCTTATAAAGGTATGCTCTATAAAAAATCAGCCTCCGAAAAAAATGGGAAGAACTGAATTAGCCAATCGTAATCGGGCATTAAATGCAAAACGCAGAAAACAACTAAACACAACAGGGTAGTTAAGAGGAATAAAAATGATTGGAAAAGTAACATTACAAAACGAAAATACCAGATCTCAGAAAAGTAATAACGGAGAAATTAGTTCTAAGATTTCCGTTAACGGTAAGTGGGATGGTAATACAACTAAAAAAGTAGAAAATGTATTTAGAATTCACGAAGGTGGATTAATAAAAAATCAAAAATATACCGACAAAAGGTATCTTGAACAGGCCTACTCAACGGGATGGGAATTTAAGACAGACCATTTTTCAGAGGGATCAACAGTGGTTAAGGCCATTCAGAAGAAAGTAGGATCTGAGATTACTGGATTTTTTGATCAGATTACTATAAAGAAACTGCAGAAATTTTTAGATGTTTTTGTAAATGGAATCTTAGATCAAAAAACAGTAGAAGCATTCCAACGCTGGTTAAATCAGCAGTAAGGAGAATACATATGATAAGTTTCAGACAAAAGGGTGATTTCTCAAAGCTTAATCGATACTTTGAGAAATTAAAAGAAGCTGCCAAGATCAGTATATTAGACAAGTACGGTCGAGCTGGAGTAGAAGCCCTTTCGTCTGCTACTCCGACCAGAACCGGTGTAACAGCCGCTTCTTGGTCTTATAAGATAAATCGAAAAAATGGTAGCGTTTCATTAGATTTTTATAACTCTAATATCAACAAAGGAGTTCCAATAGCGATCATCATACAGTACGGTCATGGCACTGGTACAGGAGGTTGGGTCGAGGGTATTGATTATATAAACCCTGCGATTCAGCCTCTTTTTAAAAAGCTTGCAGATGATGCCTGGAAGGAGGTAACCAGTATATGAGTAATGTGGTTGACGAAAGAATCGTCGAAATGCGGTTTGATAACGCCCAGTTCGAAAAGAATGTTCAGACCAGTATGTCGACGCTTGAAAAACTTAAAAAAAGTTTGAAATTCTCGAATTCCTCCAAAGAACTTGAGAATATTGGGAAAGCTGCAAATAATGTACGTTTTGATGGGATGATAAATGGCATTAACACAGTAAATGCACGATTCTCGTATGTTCAAGGTATGATAATGCATCAGTTGAATAACATAGCCGATACATGTGTTCGAGTTGGCAAGAATATGGTATCAGCTCTTACTGTTAATCCTATAAAAGACGGATTTAAAGAATATGAAACTCAGATGAATGCCGTTCAGACTATTTTGGCTAATACTAAAAAAGAAGGAACCAACGTTAAAATTGTAAATGCTGCTCTTGATGAATTGAATCACTATGCAGATAAAACCATCTATAATTTTACGGAAATGACTCGAAATATTGGTACCTTTACTGCGGCTGGTGTTAAATTGGATACTTCTGTTTCCGCAATCAAAGGTATTGCAAACTTAGCAGCCGTATCGGGATCAACTTCTCAACAGGCGTCAACTGCAATGTATCAACTTTCACAGGCTATTGCGTCTGGTACTGTTAAACTTATGGATTGGAATTCCGTTGTAAATGCCGGTATGGGTGGTCAGGTATTCCAAGATGCACTTATAAAAACCTCCGAGCATCTTAAAACTGGCGCCAAAGCAGCTATTGAGGCAAAGGGTTCATTCAGAGAATCGTTATCCACAGGTTGGCTTACTACTGAAGTTCTTACGGAAACTTTGGACATGTTCGCCACAGCAGCTGATACGCAAGCCGAATATGAGGCAGCTGTACAGAAATTTGTTAGTAAAGGATATACACAAGATGAAGCTAAGCAAATGGCTGACATGGCAAAAACAGCCGGTGAAGCAGCAACAAAAGTAAAAACATTCACACAGCTTATCGACACTACAAAAGAGGCGCTTGGTTCCGGATGGACTGAAACGTGGAGACTAATCATCGGTGACTTTGAAGAAGCCAGAACATTATGGACTGGTATCAGTGATGTGCTTAGTAATTTTATCAATAAAGTATCAGATGCAAGAAATAAGCTAATCGAAAGTGCTATGGGGAAAAGTTTATCTGATTTAAGCGCAAAACTTAAAACAATTGTAGAACCTGCTAAAAAAGCAGCTGACACCGTACAAAAAGTAAGTACTACAATAACAGATCTTGGAACTCTTGTTGATGATGTAATTATTGGTAAATTCGGAAACGGGCAAGCTAGATTTGATGCTTTGACAAAATCTGGAAAAAATTACTATGAAGTTCAAAATAAGGTAAACGAAAAACTTGGTGATTCTTTCAGATATACACAAGAACAAATCGATGCGCAAAATAAATTACTAGGTTCACAGAATGCTACTACGGCAGCTACAATAAAACTTACCGATGAGCAGAAAAATCGGATTAAGACTATGATTAAGCTTTCTGATGAAGAACTGCGCGCGAAAGGATATACTGAAGAGCAAATAAAAGCATTTGATGAACTTAGAAATACAGCCAATAAACTTGGTATTCCTATTGATAAATTTATTGATCAGTTAGACCAAATCAATGGGAGATGGCTGATGATAGAGGGCTTTAAGAATATAGGTAGAGCTATTGTTAAAGTTTTTTCTTCGATGGCCGAAGCATCACGAGAAGTATTTGATGCTATAAAACCAGAAACGATATTTAATGCTTTAGGTGCTTTTCATAAACTTACAGCATCTTTAATAATGAGTGATGAAACTGCTGACAAGCTAAAACGTACATTTAAGGGGTTGTTCGCAGCTATCGATATTATACGAACCATTGCCGGAGGAGGATTCAGTATTGCTTTCAGAGTTCTTGCCAAAGCTTTAGGAACTGCCGATGTCGGAATTCTTGATGTTACTTCAAGATTAGGAGACATGATTGTAAAACTTAGAGACTTCTTATTTAATAATGAGTTAGTTAATAAGGGAGTGGAATTGCTCGGAACGGGTCTTGAAAAGCTTGGAGAGATTTTTGGAAATATAATCGATTTAATTGCTCATAATCCAATTACAGAAAAACTCATTTCATTTTGGGACAATATATTTAATCCAAATATTGAGAGTAATGGTTCTGGTATTGTAAGCATTTTAAAAGCGCTTGGAGATGCCATGGATATCAGTGGCGAAAAAAGTGGTAACTTTAAAACAATTATGGAGGGTATCAACTCAGCATTCAATATCAGTAACTGGAAATGGGCTGCATCGTTATCAAGCACTTTGGCTGTAGTAAACTCAGTACTGACCTTATTCGGAACTGATCTTGCTCATGTTGGGACTATTATTGCTGACTATATTAATAAGTTTGCAGCATGGGTCAAAGTACATACACCATTTATTGAAATGCAGTCTAAAATTTCAGCTTCTTTAGCCGCTATTATAGAAGGACTTAACGGTTGCATTAAGGCTTTTATGCAATTACCAGTTGTACAGAAGATTATACAGAATTTCAAAGATCTCCTCACTAAATTGTTTGGAGATATATCAAAAGGGTTTGACAGTGTTAATATTGAAAGCTTTTGCAATAAAATCAAATCCACTTTCGGAAATTTGCAGAAGTGGATTAGTGGGCTGAAAGATTCCAAGTCACTTGGCAAAGACATCGTAGCCGGTATTTCTAACGGTATTTCAGAGGGAGTACGACTTGCTGTAAGTGCTATCAAAAAGGTAATTACAGCCATCAAAAATACATTCTGTTCACCGTCAGTCGGTTTTGATATTCATTCTCCTTCAAAATGGGGATACGAAAAAGGTGTAAATATTATAGAAGGTATTTGCAACGGTATCAAATCCGCAATTTCGATGGTTGTGAAAGCCATGAAATCAGTTGTACAGGCTATTAAAAATGCTTTTAGTGGAACTAAAATCGACATCAAGTTTGACAAAGTTTTGGAAGGCCTTAAAAATGGTGTATCAAAACTTAAAGATATTTTAAAAGACTTTGATTGGAAATATTTACTCGGTATAATCCCGGTTACAATAGCAATCGTGATTGCAAAACGATTCTTGAGTTTAGTAAAAACTTTTGAGGACGGTATTAACAATCTTAATAGTGTAATTGCTGGATTAGCTGTAGTAGAAAAAAGTTTTGCTAAAGTATTAGACTCGTTTGCTTTAGATATAAGGACTAAAGCTTTAAAACGTGTAGCAGAATCCCTTGCTATATTGGTCGGGGCTATTATTGCACTTACATTTGTTGATACTGAAAAACTATACGGAGCTGTAGCGACTATCGGACTGTTAGCAGGAATACTGGTAGCGCTTATGTTAGCCGTTAGTAAAATGGACGATGCTTCCATAAAGTTAAATAAAGAAACCAAAGGTATCGATATTAGTGGGTTAAAGACCACTATTATACAAATTGGGGCCACTTTATTGATGCTTGCTGCGGCTGTTAAGATGATGGGTAGTATGAGTCCAGACGAAATGACAAGAGGTTTTATCGGATTAGCTGGAACAGTAGCTGCTATTGGAGCCGTTTTAACTTCTTTTGGTCTTTTATCTAATATGAAAGCTACTAAAGATATTGATAAAGTAGGTAGCATGATTTTAAAAATATCTGTTGCTATGCTGTTAATGGTAGGAGTTTGTAAAATCGCCGCTGGATTAAAGCCATCTGAAATGGCAAAAGGAGCATTATTTGCAGCTGGATTCTCGGTATTTGTAGCAGCTATGGCAGGTTGCTATAGACTAGCTGGGAATAATGTAAATAAGATTGGCGGAATGATAATTAAAATTACCGTAGCATTAGGATTAATGGTCGGAGTATGCAAACTCATTGGACAATTAAAGCCGTCCGAAATGGCAAAAGGAGCATTATTTGCAACAGGGTTCACTGCATTTGTAGCAGCACTCGTACTTGTTTCAGAAGTATTTCCTGAAGCACAAATTAAGAAAGTGGGAAGACTTGTATTATCAATTACAGTATCATTGGCAGTGATGGCAGGAGTTTGTAAATTGGTTGCTCAATTGTCACCTGCTGAAATGATAAAGGGTGCCGAGTTTGCAGCTGGATTCTTAGTATTTGTAGCAGCATTGGTTAAAGTTACTACAATTTCAAGTACAGAACAGACCGCTAAAGTTACAGCAACCATATTAGCCATTTCGATAGCTATTGGAGCGCTTGCTGTTGTATCTGTATTATTAGGGCTTGTGGACACAAATGCTCTTGTTAAAGGAGTAGCTGCAGTATCTGCTCTTGGTGCGGTTATGACCGCTATGATTTGGGCTACGAGAGGCGCAAATGATTGTAAAGCTAATCTTACAGCAATGACAGTTGCTATAGCACTAATGGCCGGAGCTGTTGCAGCATTATGTTTAATAGACTCTAAGAAGTTGGCGGGAGCAACGGCTTCATTAACATCTTTAATGGTTGCTTTTGCATTAATGGAAAAGATGTCGACTTCTGTAAAAGGGGCCTGGAAAACCATACTTACACTTACAGTCGTTGTCACCGCATTGGCTGGAGTGCTGACGGCAATGGGTAAGCTGAATGTCAAGAACTCAATTCAAAATGGAGCGGCGATATCTACATTACTTATTGCTATGGCTGCTTCTGTGAAAATGCTCAGTACGATCGAAGGTGTCAGTAAAGGAGCAATAGCATCCATAGGTGTATTAACTGCTGTAGTAGCGGGTCTTGGTGTAATATTTGGAGTCATGGAACACTTTAATGTGAAACCAAGTATAGAAACTGCATTGTCGTTGTCAACTTTGTTATTAGCAATGACAGGTGTGACAGCTATATTATCCGTAGCAGGAGTTGGTTCGACATCTGCAATTGCTGGTGTGACAGGATTGCTTGTAGTGGTAACTGCCATCGGTGGTTTTATTACGGCGCTTGGATACATTAACGATAGATTCCCACAATTGGAGAAATTTTTAAATAATGGTATTCCGTTATTACAAGCAATTGGAACAGGAATAGGAGCTTTCGTCGGTGGCATTGTTTCTGGATTTGCTGGGGCAATGCTTGATATCTTACCAAAATTAGGGACAGCACTTTCTGGTTTTATGGATAACGTATCTGGATTTATAGATGGTGCTGGAAAAATTGATAGTAGTGTTTTAACAGGCGTTGGATACCTATCCGGCGCTATTGTTTTACTATCAGCCGCTGAATTCGTAAATGGATTAACATCATTATTCTCTGTAAATGGTAATTTGGCTGGATTGGGTACTGATCTTTCTAATTTTATAAAGAATGCCAGTGGATTTCTTGATGGGATTACTACGGTTAAGCCAGAATCAGTAGAAGCTGCTAGTACCCTGTCAAAGATGATTCTTAAACTGAGTGAGGCAAGCTTTATTTCAGGGTTATCGACTCTGATGACACTTGGCCTTGGATCGTTCGAAAATGTTAGTAAACAGTTGACATCGTTTGGAAAAGCAATGATAGACTTCTCGAATACTGTTTCTGGCAAAATTGACCCAGGGGCAATTGTAGATGCCGCTAATGCCGGAAAACTTCTTGCAGAACTTGAAAAATCATTACCTAAACAAGGTGGGCTTTGGCAGTTAATAGCAGGAGAAGAGGACATTGCTTTATTTGGAAACAAATGCCGATCCTTCGCAAAGACTATTTCAGAATTTTCCAATACTGTTAGTTCGAATGGTGGAATTAATTCAGATGCTGTACAAAAAGCAGTTGATGCAGGTCAACTATTATCGGCTTTAGAAAGTGCATTACCTAAACAAGGTGGGCTTTGGCAGTTAATAGCAGGAGAAGAGGACATTGCTTTATTTGGAAACAAATGTGCTGTTTTTGGGCAATCTATAACAAAATTTTCAGATGCTGTAAGTGCCAGCGGTGGTATAAATACTGACGCAGTAAAAAAGGCGACCGACGCAGGTACATTACTTTCTGTTTTGGAAAAATCATTACCTAAACAAGGTGGGCTTTGGCAGTTAATAGCAGGAGAAGAGGACATTGCTTTATTTGGTGATAAAGTACAAGCTTTTGGTACCGCTATAACTCAGTTTTCAAACAGTGTATCGGTCGATGAAAGTGTTATATCAAAGGCTGTTAGTGCTGGAAAAGCTATGGCGGCATTGCAGAAAGCGATTCCTGATAAGAAACTCTTTGACGGAAAAGTATCGCTTGACACTTTTGGTTCTAAGATACGAGCGTTCGGTAATGGACTGGCGGGCTTTGCTGCAAACGTAGCAGATGTAGAGTTCAGTAGTGTACAGTCAGCGGTTACACAAGCAAAACGTCTCAAAGACTTAGCAAAAAGTTTATCCGATATGGATGTGGATGGAATCGGAAATTTTAAAAATGTAACAAAAATTGGAGATGCTATTAATAGCTTTTCTAATAAAGTTGCAAACATTTCAGTAGAAACTATCTCACAGTCGATTACTTCAGCTAACAGATTGAAAAATCTTATTAACGCGCTTGCTGGTATAGATAGTAGTGGTATCGATTCTTTCAAAATAGGAAAAATTGGATCCGCTATGCAGGAGTATGCTTCAAAAGTTGAAAGTATAGAACCTGTTACCGTGGCAATTTCGGTTACATCTGCACTTCAGTTAGCTAACCTTATCCGAAGTCTTGCTGGAATAGACAATAGTGGAGTTGAATTATTCAAACCGAGTACTATTGCAACAGAATTAAATATGTATGCTGAGAAAGTAGCGGGCATAGATGCCGTGTCTATTATAACTTCAGTATATTCAGCCCAGGCTTTAGCTAATTTTATTCGCGGTTTATCAGGAATCGATGGCAGTGGTGCTGCAAGTTTTGTACAGGCACTTAATACCCTTGGAACTGCAAGTGTGGACAGTTTTGTAAATGCTTTTACCGAAGCGGGTCCTAAGGTATCTATAGCTATGAATAATATGATGGTGTCAATAGCTAATTCCGTGGTAACGAACGGTCATCAAATATCCTCGGCATTTATCACGATGATAAACACCATAATCACTACAATATCAAGTAAACAAAGTGCTTTTAGCACTGTAGGAACTTCGTTAATGTTAGGCTTAGCAAGCGGTATAATATCCGGATCAGTAGCTGTGAACACTAATCTTATTTCGGTTATGTCAAACATTAACAATCTGATTCTTACTAAAAAGGGTCTGTGTACATCTGCAGGTTTACAGTTAATGATAGGAGTAGCCTCTGGAATAAACAGCGGAAACGGCGCTGTATCATCTGCTGTGAATGTTGTAATGAACAAACTTATTTCAACAATTAATTCGAGAAAAGGTAAGTTTACATCACTTGGATTAGAATTGATGAGAATGTTAGCAAAAGGTTTAAGATCAAGTGCGTCAACTGTCAACTCAGCATTATCTGCAGCAATGAGTAACTGTAGTTCTACAATTAGGTCATACAGATCGTCATTTGAAGCAGCTGGTAAATACTTAGGAGATGGATTAGTTGTAGGTATTAACAGTAAGAAAACTGCCGCTTATAACGCAGGTTTTGCTTTGGGTCAAGCTGCAGTACAGGGCGAAAAAGATGGTCAGCAATCTAAGTCACCATCTAAGCTTACGAAAAAAGCCGGTAGATGGCTTGGTGAGGGCTTAGTAATCGGTATCGGTCAAATGGGAACTGCTGTATATAATGCTGGTAAGAGCATGGGTACAAAAGCAGTAGATAGTATTTCTGGAGCCCTTAGCGGAATACATACGTTGGGTGAAGAAGATGCAGATATACTACCAACGTTGAAACCAGTTGTAGATTTAGATAATCTTCAAAATGGATCTGAAACATTAAGAATCGGAGCTGATTTGAGTGCCAATCTATTATCAGGATCAGTAAAATCTCTGCAAAGTATTATTACGGATGCTGAGAATAGTATAAACACTAGCAATAAAGAAGTTGTCAAAGCTATTAATGATTTACGTACTGATTTGAACACCTTTTATTCAGAGGGCGAATCAGAGTTAGCATTGTATGTTGATTCTAAGAAATTGGTATCAACAATAGCTAAGCCGATGAACAGACAATTACTTGAATTACAAAGGAGGGGGAGTCGTTAATGGACTATCCAAATAATAGACTAATAGTTAATGGTAATGATATTACCATGGAATACGGATTAATCTTAGCAGATGGGTATACATTAGACCCTCCAGAACCTAAAACGTATGAGGTAGATATCCCAGGTGGGGATGGTGTAATCGATCTTACGGATTCTCTACTTGGGGATAATGCCTATAAAAAAAGAAAAATGGAATTCGAATTTTACAGAACCGGTATATCTGATGCTGAAGAATTCGAAACAATAATGACTGAAATTAAACGTAAATTACATGGGAAAGCTTTTGATTTTCAAATTACAATGGATCCAGACTATACATACCATGGCCGATTTACTATTTCAGATATAAAACATTCTATGTATACCGACGGAATCGCAGGCTGTTTCAAGATCAGTATAGATGCGAATCCTTATAAGTATTTACAAGATGCTATATATAGAATTAATGCTGTCGGAGGTACTGTTGTATATTTCGAAAGTGGTCGAAAAAGAGTCAGACCTGCTATCGAATCGACAGGAGCTGTCAAAGTTATATACAATAACAAATTATATACATTACCGCAAGGAACATGGACCATCAATGACATTTTGTTTAAAGAGGGTACTAATGAAATATACTTTAATACCTATGATATCAAAAATTTAACATGGGGAGATTTAAAAAATAATGGTATTACATGGGGTACCCTTAAAGAAAAAAGATTGTTTGAATGGTATAAATCCAACGGTGATGGTACCTATGTCAACACAACCTGGCAGGATTTGGCAGATAAAACATGGTCCGATCTTGCGGATCGTAAATGGTCTGATTTAATGTACAGAGCAGAAGCGACTAAGAACGTGGACGATATTTATGTGAAATATAAGGTAGGTGATTTATAAATGCCGAATAAAACAACAAAATTAGGACTTAATACTTTTTTAGAGAGTGAAGTTTTAAACTACGAGGACGTTAATTATAACTTTGAAAAAATAGACGAGTATCCTATATGTATTGAAAGTGGCAAAAAAAGTTCAACGTACTCCGGTGCAGTATCAGGAAACGCCACATGGTACTATAGAAAATATGCAGATGGGACAATTGATCTTTATACTAATATAGAGACAACGGGTCTTAAATGTAGTAGTGGAGCATCCGCACCTTATCATTCAAACACTACTAAAATATTAATACCTATCAGTTTATCTACTATATATGGAACAGAGTTGAGTCTCACTTCTGAATATCTTGGATGGCTTGCAGATATTACTGGGAAAAATGTAAATGACTACATTACCTTCCAAGTGGTAGGATTGAAAGTGGAAAGCAATAATACTTATAAACGAGTATACATACACATAAAAGGCAGGTGCTAAAATAAATGTCTGAACTAACATCACATTTAGGACTCATAAAACCCGATTTATTAGAAAACGTAGACCCAAATGTATTTTCTTCGAACTTTGAGACCCTCGATAAAGAAGTATATAACTTAAAAACAGATTATGTTGTAGCATATGGAACTCAAAATGGATGGACATATCGTCGATGGAAAAGCGGGCTTATGGAATGTTATGCTCGTATAAAAGTGTCTTTTACAACCAACGTAAAATGGTACAATATATATCGAAGTGAAGTTGGTTTATATAAACAGAATTATCCAGTACCATTTATTAGTACGCCGGTCTTAACCAGATCGTTTGATTCTGAGAAAGGAACTTCATGGGCTTTGGCCTCATCTGGTGCATCCAAGACAAGCACTGGTGGTACTATGTTTGCTAATCCATCTGCAAATGTACACGAATCAGGATATTTATCGTTCTTCGCACAGGGTAGGTGGAAATAATGTATTTTGTAAAATATGGAGAAGAATATTTGCATGATCCTAGGGAAGAATTATATATCTTAGGAGATCTTTCGTTAGAATGTGAAGAAAACACATGCGGATATTGTGATTTTACCATATATCCAACGCATCCGTTATATGGAAAAATAAGAGAACGAGACGCTAGTAATCCAGTTCTTGTATATGACGATGACACATTACTGTTTTCGGGTTTTATATATGAACTTGGTACAGAGTTCTATCTTAATGGTACTGTGAAATGTAAAGGAGATCTTGATTACTTAAGAGAATCGTTTATTCGTCCGTATGCAACGTTGGACAATAGTTATGGTAAACAAGCTCCAACCAGTGTGGATGGGTACTTTAAATGGCTAATCAAAGAACATAACAGTCAAGTTGATAGTAACAAGCAGTTCAGAATTGGAATCAATCAAGGCGCTGCTTTGGATTCTAATAATTATATTTATAGGGAATCTACGAAGTATCCAACTACATTGGACGAAATTAATGAAAAGCTTATCGATGATCTCGGAGGCTACATTCGGTGTAGATATGTTGACGGGATTCGATACGTTGATTATTTGTCGGAATGGACCGACACGAATACTCAAATACTTGATTTTGGTATAAATTTAATAAATTATACACAGACCGACGACTCATCAAGTATTGCGACTTTTATAATTCCATTGGGTGCTCGAATGAGTGAAACCAAATATCCATACGATAATGGTTACCGTAAGACTACGGACAGCAGTATGAAAACTGATAAAGAGTATTATACGAAAACCGATAATGGCTATACAAAAGTAAGTGACAATGTGACCTCTTTTGAAAAGGGTGTAACGTATTACGAATACCATGACTTATATGACGAATCTAATTTATCGTTAACTATATCTGGATTAGAAGATAAAGTGTATGATAGTGACGGATATAAGAAAAAAGATGACCTTATATATTGTGAACCTGCTGTACAAAAATATGGTTGGATTGGCGTGACCTATGAAAACACAGATATTACAACAAAATCAGAACTTGTCTCAAAAAGTATTGTATCGCTAAAAGAACTTATATCACCAAAAAGGACAATAGAAATTAAAGCTATAGATATGCATTTGATCAATCCTAACATGTCTCCTATAAAAATTGGAGAGTATGTTAGAGTTCGGTCTACTCCGCATAAAATGGATGGCTTTTTTTTATGCAAAAATATTGATTTGGATCTCAACAACCCTGAGAATAGTTTATACACATTAGGGACAACTTTTGATACTTTGACAGGACAGCAAAATAAGAGAATTAAGCGATTAAACGCAACTATTAATCAAACGTATGAAAAAGCAGAAAAGTTAACAGATAAAGAAAAACAAAATGCTTTATCAGCTAACATGGCACTGCAAGAATCAAAAGATGCTAAGCGAAACAGCATCGTAAACGTAACCGATGAATATGCCATATCATCCAGTACAACGGACCCACCACAAACTGATGAATGGACTACAGAACCTCCGGCATGGACAGAAGGTAAATATATATGGCGAAGATTTATATATACCTATGGCGATGGACATACCGAAATAGGTACTCCTACATTATCTACTGGAGGAAACGGTAAAGATGGTGAAGATGCAACTACTCTCAGAATCGAATCGTCGAGAGGTACTGTATTTAAGAATGACAGTATATCTACAGTGCTGTCAGTGGTCATTTACAGAGGTAGTCAGAGAATTACGGATAGTAATACCTTAAAAACTGTTTTTGGTACATCCGCTTATCTACAATGGAAGTGGAAACGAATAGACGATGAGTCGTTCGGCATTATCTCGGCTGGTGATTCTCGTTTCGGAGATAACGGTTTTACTTTTACTCTATCACCTGATGACGTAGACACGAAAGTTACTTTTATGTGTGAATTAATGGTTTAAAAGGAGAAAAATCAAAATGGGAATTAAGTCAGCTGATCAGATTACGATTATTGACGTAACAGATGCCTATTCAGTTATGTTAACAAGCGAGGCATATACCTTTATCGGTGATACAAGTGGAGTTCCAGTAGGACAGACATGCTCTACGGAAGTCGTGGCATTTTGCGGGACGTCCCAGTGTAATTCGGTAAACGTAACCGCTGGTGATATAGTATGCCCAACCGGTATTACTGCTAAAGTTGAAAACAGTGGAACTACCAAAGTAAAAATTACTTTTACGACTGCAGCAGTGATATCGACTGCATGTGAAGCTACTATACCAATAGTGGTTGATGGTATCACTGTTAATAAGAAATTTTCATTTGCTGTAGCTAAGGCTGGTATTGATGGCCAACCAGGTAAAGACGGTACTAATGGTCAAGACGCTATTTCAATGGTAATCACAGCTTCAAACGGAACCGTTTTTAAGAATAATTCGGGCTCTACAGTATTAACAGCTCATGTATTTGTTGGCGGAATAGAACAGACTATTACTGCATCTGGTGAATGCAGTGATTTAGGTGTTGTTAAATGGTATAAAGGTAATAATCAGTCAACTCCAGTAGCGATTTCTAAGACATATACTATTTCAGCTGCTGACGTATTAAATTCAGAAATCATTACTGTACAGTTAGAAAAGTAGGTGTATATATGATAAGAGCAAGTACTCAAATAACAATTACAAAAGTTATTGATGTCCATGCTGTATATCGATATTATAAGCTTCAATCGTCAACCTTGGCCAAGCCCGATAAACCGACGTTGAATCCGCCAGATGGTTGGACAGATACAGAACCACTGTACGTTTCCGAATCTACAAACACATTATACTTCGTAGATTGTAATGTATATAGTGATCAATCCTTTAGCTTTTCAGAAGTGTCTGTGAGTAGTAGTTATGAAGCTGCTAAAGATGCTTGGAACAAAGCAAATAACGCACAAGAAAGTGTAGATAATTTAGAAGTCGGAGCAAGAAACATAATTCGTAATACTAAAAAGATGGATGCGATATCGGTATCTAGTAATGTGTCTATATCGGAAGATGATGAAGGTTTTGGTGTCGCTTCTTTTGGTCAGACGGCTTCTTTAGACTATAATTATATAAGGTTTGATGCGCCACCTGTACTATTATCGAGAATCTTAAACAAAAATGTCACTATATCATTTGAGGTAAAAAGTTCAGATTATGTCAATATAAACAATGAGAGTAATCAAGGATTAATGCTTTCAATAGATACCTGTGCTTCGGACGATAATAGTAAGAGTGCCTTGCATCACAATATATATTATACAGCAGAAATTTTAAGTGACACATGGACTAAATTATCTAAAACAATACATATTACAGAGGACTGGTTCACTGAAGGAACTGGTGAAATAAGTACTGACACCTTATTTGTGCTTAAAATATACGACCATTCATTATGGTCTATGGATGTACGTAAAGTAAAAATTGAAATTGGTAATTTAGCTACTGATTGGTCAGCTGCTCCTGAAGATATTACAGACAATATCATAGATGCCGGAAATAAAGCTAACGATGCTCAAAATACGGCAAATTCAGCTGTCGCTGGCATTTCAGACATACAGTCGGATTTTAATGTGTATAAGGAAACAGTAAGTGCTGAATTCGAATCTACGGTACAATATGTTGACGGTTCTACAGAAGTGGTACGTAACTGGCTTCATCAAGGATCCGACGGGATAAATCCGTATCTTGAATTGGGCGGAACTGCTAGCAACTTTAGAACACGTCTGACGAATACTAATCTTGAATTTTATGATGATTCAACCAAACTGGCTTGGTTTGGTAATCAACAGATGCATATTCCTAATGCCGATATTGACGATGCAAATATTGATCAATTAACAATGGGAGAGTATCAAGTGATTAGTAAAGAAGGACATTTCTCAATAATCTATACTGGTTAGAGGAGGTAACACGAAATGGCTGATGCATGGACCTCGCATAGTAGTGCCTCATGTCCTCAATTACATTTAGCATGGAATATTAAAAGTCAAAATGATGTACAAGTTGTATTTGAGTATCATGTATATTATGTTGCACATGGATATGCAGCCCGTACTAATGGTGTGGCGCGTAAATGGACCATTAATATAGACGGCCAAACTAAAAGTGGATCATATAATATTAATGGGATAACTGGTACTAAAGAATTAAGCAAAGGTACCATTACAGTAAGTAAAACAACAGCTGCTAGAACCGTAAAAGGGACTTGCAGTTTTGTACTTGATATAACATGGTCTGGAGCATATAACGGTACCGTTTCTGGAAATTCTAGCATTAATATTGGAGCCAAAACAAAATACACTGTAAGTTATAAAAATAACGGTGGAACCGGAGCTCCGGATTCTCAAACGAAATGGTATGGAACAAATCTTACCTTATCATCGGTAATACCAACTCGATCCGGGTATACTTTTTTAGGTTGGGGAAGTTCCTCTGCTGGAAAAGTTGAATATAAAGCCAATGCAATATATTCGAAAAATGCATCAATAACGTTATATGCTATATGGAAATTAAACTACATAGCTCCAACTCTAAATAAAGTGTATGCTATTCGGTGTGATTACTCAGGTGAATCTGATGTTAATGGTACGTATGCCAAAGTTTTCGGTGAATGGAGTGTCGATACCGTCATTGATTCTACGAATGAGGCCACTAAGATAACATTAGAATACCGACTATCAAATGAATCTTCATGGACTTCTGCAGAAGAAATATCGATATCAGGAGTTAGTGGCAGTATAGGAATAGTTTTTGGTAATGGAACTATCGATGTTGGTAATGTATATTACGTCAGAGTAACTGTTTACGACAAAGGTGGTAAAAGTAGTACACAAACGACTTTACCAGCTTCAAGTAGGCCGTTCGATATTGGAAATAAAGGAGCTACAGTAGCTATAGGTAAAGCTGCTAGTAATATACCTGGATTTGAAGTGGCTTATCCAGCTCGTTTTGAAAATGGTTTAACAGAAAATATTCCAATATTAGATTCGGTAAGTTGCGATGATATAAAGACTACCGGAAAGTATTATATAGATGATACCTGTACATCTCGTCCTTATAGCATCGATGGATGGTTAGAGTGTAAAATGTATTCTACTGATTACTGTGCTCAAATATACACTACCAAATCAGGTAATATATACAGAAGATATATGCGAAACGGTACATGGGGTGTTTGGTCCGCTGGATTAGTAAATAAGCATAAGCTTTGGAGTGGTACCCTATCCGGTGGTGGATCAATCACTGTAGATTGCTTAAATTTATATGACATATTTATGGCAAGAACTTCTGATGGAGAAACAACGATGGTAGGAATACGATATTATGATGATTCAGGAAGCAGGCGAACAAGTGTACGATTTACCGGTGGTTATAATGATGGAACCGAATCATACACGTTTGAGGCTAACACAGTCGCGAATGAAAATACGTTTAAGTTAATTGCATGTTCCAAGCATAAATTATCTGGTTCTGGAGTTACTGGAACTGTATTACAGCTTAAAAGTTTATGGGGGGTTATGTAAATATGTATGTGCAATTAGACACAGAAGGTCGTATTACAGGAACAGCAGAGTATAACTGTTTCCCAGAGAACACTACCGTTATTGAGTTTAATTTTCCTGAAGAATTTGATTTTAATAATCAATCTGAGTATTTGATTATAGACGGAAAATTAATATCGTGTGAAAGCAATGCGTCCAAACTATATAATATCGAGAACCGCTTAAGTGTGCCTCAAACTATAGCAGAACAGGATGACGCTATTTGTGCTTTATATGAAGAAAATCTAGCATTAAAAGCTGTATCTGCAGAACAAGATGATGCTATTTGTTATTTATATGAGTCAATTATGGAGGGCCAGGAGAATGGTTAATAAAGCGATTGTTAACGCTTATGTACGACGAATACTTCGTGGAAGGATTACCACTAATGATGTTCCAAACGAAATACGATCGTATGTTAATGAAACACTTAATAAGGATAAGGAGGAAAATCAAAATGGAGATTAGTACATTAGGAAGTGTAGTAGGAATAGTAATGATTTGCTATGGTATCGGACTCGGATGTAAGGCTTCTGAAAAAATACCAGATAAACGAATCCCAGTTATCATGATGATATGCGGTGGTGTATTAGGAATTATAGGCCTTTATACGATGCCTGGTTATCCAGCTACCGATATTATTAATGCTATCGCTGTCGGAATGTTTAACGGGTTGGCAGCAACTGGCGTTAATCAGCTATATAAACAGCAAAGCAAATAAGGAGTGGTGATATATGGCACATTTATTTTTAATAGCAGGACATGGGGCCGGTGATAGTGGGGCTGTTGGATACGGTTACACCGAGGCAGAGCGAGTCCGTGCACTTGCAAGACGAATTGTAGCATACGGAGGAAGTAATGTTACCCTGGGAGATACGAGTCGGAACTGGTACGTCGACAAGGGTATTAGTTCACTTAAAATCTCAAAGGATTGGCAGATCCTGGAACTTCATATGGATAGTGGAGTGGCGACGGCAAAAGGCGGTCACGTGATCATCAAAGAAGGATATAATCCAGACGTATATGATACAGCGCTTGCTAACTTCATTAGTTCGTTCTTCCCAGGCCGAGCAAATAAAATTGTAGGCCGAGCACACCTTGCAAACGTCAATCGTGCAGCTGCAAAAGGTTATAGCTATCGGTTATTGGAAAATGGATTTATTTCAAATCAGGGAGATCTCAACAAGTTCAATTCTCAGATCGATGATCTTGCAAGAGGAATCCTTAAATCATTCGGAATCGCATCGGCAGCACCGGTAGTATCAATCAAGAGGACGGAACCTGTCGATGGAGAAATCAAGTCCGGTGGAATATTCCAGAGTAAGACTGACAAATTCGGCACTGTATCATACCAGGCTCACATGAGAAGCGCTGGTTGGGGAACTTGGCAGTCTGACGGATTAATGGTCGGATCAATAAACCAGAACCGTAGAATTGAAGCATTACATATCCAGCCAGATGGAGAAACAGATGTTGTAGTTCACATGAAGGGCATCGGTAATAAAGAATACAAGAACATCAAGAAGGACACACTGATCGGAACCATCGGACAGAACAGAAGACTGGAAGCAATCCGAATCACAGGAAAGAAATCGTTCTATCTATATAGAGTTCACCAGAAAAGCATTGGTTGGAGCGAATGGGCCAACAACGGAGAATGGGCAGGTACGACTGGAAAAGGTCTGCAGATGGAAGCACTTGAGATTAAGAAATCTATGTTCAGCGTTGAACCACATGTACAGAGCAAAGGATGGTTGTCGCCAAGAGCCGCTGAGAATGTGATTGGTATTACTGGTCATGCATTACGTCTGGAAGCACTCAGAATCAACCCATACGGAAAGACAATTAAAGCAAAAGCACATATCCAGAGCAAAGGTTGGGTAGACTACGGTACAATTACCAAAGACACGATTATCGGAACTGTTGGTGAAAAGAAACGTATCGAGTGCTTATGTTTTGACGGCGACTTTGAATACCGTGTTCATATCCAGGGTTCTGGATGGACAGACTGGACAAAAGCGGATGGTGTGGCAACCCTGGGAACTGTAGGTCAGGAGCTTCGAATTGAGGCTGTTCAGTTTAGATAGAACAAGGTTAGGAGAAACATAATAATGATGGAATTTACCATATCAACTTCTCAAATCATGTGGTTTTGTTCATTTATTACTGTACTATGGGGAGTCTGGAAAATTGCAAAAGAGGCTCGTAAACCGAACGATGAGTTGAAAGCTAAAGTAAACAAACATGATCTGCTTCTTGACAAAGATAATAAACGCTTGAAAGAAATAGAGGAGTCTAATAAAATGATTATGAAGAGTTTATCGGTAATTATTAATCATGAGATAACTGGTAATGGCATTGAAAAAATGATAGTCACAAGAGACGAACTTCAAGGATACCTGATTGACCGATAAAATCAAAATGGAGTATAGAAGAGGGGGTAATAAAAACATCCCCTTTTCTTTTTATCCTTAAAGGCAATACGTTGCAGATAAACACAATCCGTTTTAGTTTATTAGACCATTATTAATGTATTTTTTCGGAAAAAGCCCGTAAAATAAAGGATTCTCAGTTTCCGTTGAAGAAGCAGCTCAGGCTGGTAAATTCTAAGGAATGGCTTGAAATCAAACTTTGTGGTATGCTTGAAAGTAGTATGAAAAATAGAACTATTTGACTATTGCTTGATAGCATACATTTGACAACTGTTAGATGAAAAAAGAGGATAAATATCAAATCTCATTTAGTTGAGTGACAGATATTCATCCTCTTTTTTGCTACATTTTTTCGGTTTTTTCGTAACCTTCCGCCATTTAATTCTTCAGGCATTCGATACCCACGGAATAAAAGTTAGGAATCCTTTCCAGTGAATGTAGAGGATTCCTAACTTTTATTCCGGTCCGGGTAACCGTCGTCTGATGTATTAAATCTCCAATTATTTATTCAAATTCTTATTCGCCGTAGAAAGCATCAACTTCAGTCGATTCAATTGGTTAACTTCACTTGCACCCGGATCGAAATCGATCGCTACGATATTAGATTCCGGATAGCGTCTGCGAAGTTCTTTGATAACTCCCTTACCTACGACATGGTTCGGCAGGCAGGCGAATGGCTGTGTACACACGATATTTGGTGCACCACTGTGGATCAGCTCTAACATTTCTCCTGTAAGGAACCATCCTTCACCAGTCTGGTTACCAAGAGATACGATGTCCGAAGCCATCTTTCCAAGATCCTGGATCTTAGCAGGTGGTGTGAAGTGCTTGCTGGCCGCAAATGCTTCGGTTGCTGGAGCACGGAACCATTCCAGAGCTTTGATACCAAGATTAGCTGTTGTGGCTTTTTTCTTTTCGAATCCAAGCTTTTCCACCTTGAAGTTCTGGTTGTAGAAGCAGTAGAGCAGGAAGTCCAGAAGATCCGGAACAACTGCCTCGGCTCCTTCGCTTTCCAGAAGATCTACCAGGTAGTTGTTGGCTGCCGGAAGGAATTTGACAAGGATTTCTCCAACGACACCAACACGAGGTTTCTTTATATCAAGTAATTCGATGTTATTGTCAAAGTCTTCAATGATCTCACGGCAGAGACGTTTGAATTTACGTCTGCTCGGGTAGCCGTTTGATACAAAGTCCTGGCATACCTTTACCCATTTTCTGTGCATTGCATTGACAGAGCCTGGAACAGCCTCATATGGACGCAGACGGTATACACACTTCATGAAGATGTCACCAAATACTGCACCATAGATACCTCGTAAGATCAGGTTCGGAGTCAGTTTGAATCCTGGATTATCCTCCAGACCACTTAAGTTGATGGAGATGACCGGAATGTATCCGTAACCGGCCTTCTTAAGGGCACGGCGGATGAATCCGATGTAGTTGGAAGCACGGCATCCACCACCGGTCTGACTGATGATCACGGCAATCTTGTGTGTGTCATATTTACCGGAAAGGATAGCTTCCATGATCTGGCCGACTACCATCAGTGACGGATAGCAGGCATCGTTATTTACATATTTCAGTCCTACGTCAACGGCCTGTTTGTTGTCGTTCGGCAGAACCTGAAGGTTATATCCGGATGAATTAAATGCAGGCTCCAGAAGCTCGAAATGGATCGGAGACATCTGCGGGCAGAGAATCGTGTAATTCTTACGCATCTCTTTGGTAAATGCAACCTTTTTGATTGCGGAGGATTTGATCTCACGTTTATCCCCGCGCTTTTCTCGGACTCGGATCGCAGCAAGCAGTGATCTTACACGGATTCTTGCGGCACCTAAGTTGTTAACCTCGTCGATCTTAAGAGAGGTGTAGATCTTGTCAGAATCGTTCAGGATGGATGCAACCTGATCGGTTGTAACAGCATCCAGACCACATCCGAAAGAGTTTAACTGGATCAGATCCAGATTATCTACAGTCTTTACATAGTTTGCAGCAGCATACAGACGGGAATGATACATCCACTGATCCATAACATTTAATGGATGCTCTGCAGGATTTAAGTGGGAGATCGAATCTTCCGTCAGAACTGCAATATTATAAGAGTTGATCAGTTCCGGGATACCATGGTTTACTTCCGGGTCGATGTGGTACGGACGTCCTGCGAGAACGATACCACGGTTGCCGGTTTCATTTAAGAATTTGATCGTCTCTTCACCTTTTTTCTGCATATCTTTTCTGCATGCAGCGAGTTCTTCCCATGCAGTATGAGTTGCTTTTTTGATCTCATCTGCCGGGATGTGGAACTTCTCGGATAATTCTTCAACCAGTCGGTAAGAAATCGTATCTTCACTGGCAAATGAGATGAACGGATGAAGGAAATCAACCTCTCCGTGTACGATCGCATCAATGTTGTTCTTGATATTTTCCGGGTAGGAAGTTACGATCGGGCAGTTGTAATGGTTGTTGGCTTCGGCAAATTCATTCCTTTCATATGGAATACTAGGATAGAAGATCGTCTTAATGCCATTGTTGATCAGCCATTGTACATGTCCGTGTGCCAGCTTCGCCGGATAACACTCGGATTCACTCGGGATGGAATCAATTCCCAGTTCGTATACCTTGCGGTTGGATACAGGAGAAAGGACAACCCGGAATCCCAGTTTATTAAAGAATGTGAACCAGAACGGATAATTCTCGTACATGTTCAGTACACGAGGGATACCAATGAGTCCGCGAGGAGCATTTTCCTCTGCCAATGGTTCATAATCAAAATATCGTTTTAATTTATATTCAAATAAGTTCGGAAGCTTGTTTGTTGTTTTCTGTTTTCCAAGACCACGCTCACAACGGTTACCTGTGATGAACTTACGTCCGCCGCTGAAATGATTGATCGTCAGACGGCAGTTATTCGTACATCCCTTACATTTGGTCATGGTAGTAGAATATTCCATGGCTTCAATGTCTTCAATGGAAAGCATGGTTGTGCCTTCGCAGTCAACGTAACGCTCACGTGCGATCAGTGCAGCACCGAATGCGCCCATGATACCGGCGATGTCCGGACGAATTGCTTCGCAGTTGGCGATCTTTTCAAAGCTTCGCAGTACGGCGTTGTTGTAGAAGGTTCCTCCCTGAACAACGATGTGTTTACCGAGTTCAGATGCATCGGATACCTTGATAACCTTAAATAATGCGTTCTTGATTACAGAATAAGCAAGACCAGCTGAAATATCAGCAACCTCCGCACCCTCTTTCTGAGCCTGCTTTACTTTTGAATTCATGAAAACAGTACAACGGGTACCAAGGTCAATCGGATTCTTGGCAAATAATGCTTCGTGAGCAAAGTCTTCGACGGTATAATTCAGTGATTTCGCAAATGTTTCAATAAAAGAACCGCATCCGGATGAACACGCTTCGTTTAACTGCACGCTGTCAACAGTCTGATTCTTGATCTTGATACATTTCATATCCTGGCCGCCGATGTCGAGGATACAGTCTACGTCTGGCTCAAAGAAAGAAGCGGCGTAGTAGTGAGAGACGGTCTCGACCTCTCCTTCGTCCAACAAGAGAGCGGCCTTGATCAGCGCCTCGCCATATCCGGTAGAGCAGGAGTGGACAATTTCCACGCCTTCCGGCAGTTTGCTGTAAATGTCTTTAATTGCAGAAATCGTTGTACCAAGCGGATCTCCATCGTTATTATGATAGAAAGAATATAATAAAGTACCGTCTTCGCCGACCAGGGCTGCCTTGGTTGTTGTAGAACCTGCATCGATACCGAGGAATGCTTTTCCCTGATAAGTTGCAAGATCTTTGACTGGCACCTGATGTTTTGCGTGACGTTCCTCAAATTCCTTAAAATCTGCTTCCGTTGCAAACAGCGGCTCCATACGGTCTACTTCGAATTCCATCTTGATTTTTCCTTCCAGACGGCGTTGCATATCGATGAGTGCCACGTCCAGATCTTTCTTGGAATTCAGAGCAGATCCGACTGCTGCAAACAGATGGGAATGTGTCGGGGCGATGATGTGTTCATCGTCCAGCTTCAGTGTACGGATAAATGCTTCGCGCAGCTCAGAGAGAAAGTGAAGCGGTCCTCCGAGGAATGCGACGTGTCCGCGAATCGGTTTACCACAAGCCAGTCCGCTGATCGTCTGGTTGACAACTGCCTGGAATATAGAAGCAGCAAGGTCTTCTTTGGCAGCACCGTCATTAATCAGAGGCTGGATATCTGTCTTGGCAAATACACCACATCGTGCGGCAATGGTATAGAGAGCTTTATAATTTTTCGCATATTCATTCAGTCCGGAGGCATCAGTCTGTAAAAGAGAAGCCATCTGGTCGATGAAGGATCCTGTACCACCGGCACAGACGCCGTTCATACGCTGCTCTACATTACCACCTTCAAAGTAGATGATCTTGGCATCTTCCCCGCCAAGCTCGATAGCAACGTCTGTCTGAGGTGCATAGTCCTGAAGAGCAGTTGATACGGCGATAACTTCCTGTACGAATGGTACTCCAAGGTGTTTCGCAAGTGTCAGTCCGCCGGAACCGGTGATGACCGGTGATGCATGGACAGGACCTAATTTATGTATCGCTCTTCCTAACAAATCGGAAAGAGTTTCCTGGATGTTAGCGAAATGCCTCTCATAATCAGAAAATACCACTTCATTATTCTCATCTAATATGGCAATCTTTACGGTCGTAGAACCGATGTCGATACCAAGTGTGTATAATTCCTTTTGATTCATATTATGTAACTCCTTATCATGTTAAAATATATGTCTTTCTTCTTATTAAATGCATTTTGCTTAATTGTGACCTGTAACATTATACGACAAAAGTGGCCAAAAGACAATTAACAAATGTTGAAGATATGTTAAAAAGAGATGAACTTTACTTGGCATAATTGACAAATATCTTTCAGGAAGGTAGAATATCTACAGTGTGAGAATAAACATAAAGGAGCAGTTATATGAACAATTGGTTAGACAAACTTGAACGGAAATTTAGCAGATATGCGATTCCAAATCTCATGACTTATATTATAATATTATATGCAGCCGGATTTGTGCTGAATCTGATCAATCCGACGTTCTATAGCCAGTTCCTAAGCCTGGATGCCGGTAAGATTCTTCAGGGGCAGATATGGAGAATCGTTACGTTTATTATCCAGCCTCCATCTGACAGCCTGATTTTTATTGTATTCGTACTGTATCTCTATTATATGATAGGGAAGCAGTTAGAGGCAGCGTGGGGGGCTTTTCGTTTTAATCTGTATTTCTTTTCGGGAATGCTCTTTATTGTAATAGGAGCCATACTGGCATTTTTACTGACAGGCGCTGTGTTACCGATGGATACATGGTATCTGAATCTGTCGCTATTCTTTGCATTTGCGGCACTCTACCCGGATATCCAGCTGTTATTGTTCTTTGTCATACCGATCAAGATCAAATGGCTGGCGATGCTGGATGGTCTGTATTTTGTGTATGCGATCGTACAGGCTTTTCTTCCGGCCTACGGCGGAGGTGTCAATGGCATATATTATAAGGCGAATGCACTTGCTGCGTTCATCTCGATCCTGAACTTTATCATTTTTTTCTTAAGTTCACGGAATATGAAGCCGTATTCACCGGGCCAGATGAAGAGAAAGAATGATTTCAAGCGCAAGATGAGACAGGCAGAAAGACCGGTGAATGTCTATGCAAATGGAGCAAAACACAGATGTGCAGTCTGCGGAAGAACAGAAATGGATGATCCGAATCTGGAATTCCGGTATTGCTCAAAATGTAATGGCAATTATGAATATTGCCAGGATCATTTGTTCACACATACACATGTTAAATAACTAAGAGAGGAATAGGGAAAATATGAAAAAAACAAAGATTATCTGTACAATGGGACCAAATACCAACGATGAATCTCTGATGAGAAAGTTAGTCCAGAATGGAATGGACATCGCAAGATTTAACTTCTCTCATGGTGATCATGAGGAGCAAAAAGGTCGTATGGATATGTTAAAGAAGATCCGCGAGGAAGAGAACAAACCAATCGCGATCCTTCTGGATACAAAAGGACCTGAGATTCGTACAGGTGTATTAAAAGACGGAAAGAAAGTACAGCTTGAAGCAGGCGAGACATTTACCCTGACAACAGATGAGATCGTAGGAGACAATAAGATCGTATCTATTACATATAAAGGTCTGGTAGAAGATGTCAAAGCCGGAAGCACAATCCTGATCGATGACGGTCTGATCGAGCTGAAGGTAAAAGATAAAAAGGGCAATAACATCAACTGTGAAGTTGTCAATGGCGGTGAACTTGGAGAGAAGAAGGGTGTTAACGTACCGAACGTAGCAATCCGTCTTCCTGCTATCACAGACAAAGATCGTGACGATCTGAAATTCGGTGTAGAACAGGGCGTAGACTTTATCGCTGCTTCTTTCGTAAGAAATGCAGAATGTATCCTGGAGATCAAATCATTCTTAAGAGAATGTAAAGCTCCATATATTCCGGTTATTGCTAAGATTGAAAACTTTGAGGCAATCAAGAATATCGATGAGATCATTCGCTGTGCAGACGGAATCATGGTAGCCAGAGGTGATCTTGGTGTTGAGATTCCTGCCGAAGAAGTTCCATACCTTCAGAAAACAATTATCCAGAAATGTAACGATAACTTCAAACCGGTTATCACGGCTACACAGATGCTGGATTCAATGATGCGTAACCCACGTCCAACAAGAGCAGAGGTTACAGACGTTGCCAATGCGGTATACGACGGAACAGATGCAGTGATGCTTTCCGGAGAGACCGCACAGGGTAAATATCCATTAGAAGCATTGCAGATGATGGTTCACATTGTTGAGAATACAGAGGAACACCTGGACTATGATATGATCCTCAGAAAAGCTGGAGAACACAGACTTAAGAGCGCATCCAGCGCACTTGCACATGCGACGGTAACAACAGCAAATAACCTTCGTGCAAAATGTATCGTAACACCTACTGTATCCGGTGCTACAGCAAGAGTTGTATCTAAGTTCAAACCAAAGACAGGTATTATCGGTATCAGCCCAGATGAAGCAACGCTGAGAAGAATGCAGATCAACTGGGGTGTCAGGCCACTGAAATCAGTTGCAGTATACACAACAGAAGATATCTGTGATAATGCGATCGATCTGATCTGTGCAAAACAGCTTGCAGAAGCAGGAGATATGGTTGTGTTAACACTTGGAATTCCATCTACGAATGTATCTGAGAACAGAACCGTAAGCAATATGATGAGAATCGCTATGGTAGATGACAGAAAATAGAAGATTATAAATGAGCATGGCAATACAGAGAACTTGTCACCGGCAACTTCTCTTGCATACTTTGGTATAGAAAAACAGAAAGCAAAGGGGCTTGAAATATTCGGGTCTGAAGCTTTCTGTTTTTTTGATTGTTTTCCAGTTGTTTTTGAGAAAGATTCTCCTTGACATACAGAGAAAATTCACTTATAGTGTTCCTGTAGAGAACTACTAATGAACCCAGAGGTGAATGATTAAGATGGAACAGACATCATTTACAGAGCGCCTGATGGAATTCGGACTTACAAGACAGGAGGCAAGCATTTATCAGTGCCTGCTGACAGAGGGAAAGGTAACAGGGTATGAGGTTGCAAAACAGACAGGAATATCCAGGTCTAATGCATATAATTCTCTGGCAAGTATGACAGAGAAAGGTGCGGCATATCTTGTGGAAGAGGCAAGTACCAGGAAGTATGTGCCTGTCCCGCTCAACGAGTTTTGCAAGAATCGTGTCCGCAAGCTGGAAGAATCCGCAAGATGGCTGCAGGAACATATGCCATCGGAAAAAGCATACGCAGAAGGATATATTACGATCGAAGGCGCAGAGAATATACTGAATAAGATAAAAAATCTGTTATCGCAGGTAGATCAGAGAGTTTATATCAGCTGTACAAGAAATTATCTGTTACTTCTGATCCGGGAACTGGATGCACTGATGGAAGCGAGAAAAAAGGTTGTGATCATTACGGATCAGCCGGCAACTTTCCACAATGCAAAAGTATATCTCGGAGAGAGCAGAGGAATGCAGGTCGGAGTCATTGCTGACTCCAAATATGTACTGACAGGTGAATACGGAGAAGGAAGCATGAATACGTGTCTTTATTCCGGACAAAAAAACTTTGTGGAATTATACAAGACAGCACTTGCGAATGAGATAAAATTATTATCGATACGAGAGGAGAACAGAGATTGATGAAAAAAGAACCATTTGTAACAAAAGCACAGTTGGATGAGATAATCAAAACATATCCGACACCATTTCATTTATATGATGAAAAAGGAATGCGTGAGAATATGAAAGCCTTAAAAGAAGCGTTTTCATGGAATAAGGGATACAGAGAATATTTTGCAGTAAAGGCAACACCGAATCCATTTCTGATCAATATTTTAAGAGAATACGGATGCGGATGTGACTGTTCTTCTTATACAGAACTGATGCTTTCCGATGCGATCGGGGCAACAGGAGAGGATATTATGTTTTCTTCGAATGATACACCTGCAGAAGAATTCGTACTGGCAGATAAGCTGAATGCGATCATCAACCTGGATGATATCACACACATTGATTTTCTTGAAAAAGCAATCGGACATATTCCGGAGACTATCAGCTGTCGTTACAATCCGGGCGGAATGTTCAAGATCAGTAATGATATCATGGATAATCCGGGAGATGCAAAATACGGAATGACAACTGAACAGCTATTTGAAGCTTTCAAAATTCTGAAAGCAAAAGGAGCAAAAGAATTTGGTATCCATGCATTCCTTGCAAGTAATACCGTAACAAATGAATATTATCCGATGCTTGCGAAAGTACTGTTTGAAGTTGCGGTAAAACTTCAGAAGGAAACAGGTGTACACATCAAATTCATCAACCTGTCCGGTGGTGTAGGTATTCCTTACAAACCAGATCAGGAGCCGAATGATATTCGTGCGATCGGTGATGGTGTCCGCCGTGTATACGAAGAAGTACTGGTACCTGCAGGTATGGGAGATGTCGCAATCTATACAGAGATGGGACGTTTCATGATGGGACCTTATGGATGCCTGGTTACAACTGCAATCCACGAGAAACATACACATAAAGAATACATTGGTGTAGATGCATGTGCGGTTAACCTTATGCGTCCGGCAATGTACGGAGCTTACCATCACATTACAGTAATGGGCAAAGAAGATACACCTTGCGATCACAAATATGATGTGACAGGATCTTTGTGTGAGAACAATGATAAATTTGCAATCGATCGTATGCTTCCGAAGATTGATATGGGAGATATACTGGTGATCCATGATACGGGAGCACATGGCTTCTCTATGGGTTACAATTACAATGGAAAATTAAAATCCGCAGAGGTTCTTCTGAAAGAGGATGGATCTACACAGCTGATCAGAAGAGCGGAGACGCCGGCAGATTATTTTGCCACATTTGATTGCTTTGATATTGGGAAAAAGCTGATAAAAGAATAGTTTCCAGTGTGAACAAATCTGGTATAATGATAGTATCTTTCTGATAATGGAAAGATACTATCACTTTTTAGAGGAGGATAAATTTATGAGGAAACGGGGCGTGTTGGCAGCAATGCTGACAGGAGTAATGCTTGTGTTGTGCGGATGTGGAGGCATGACGACAGATGAAGCAAAGGATTATGTAAAATCTGCACTGGATGCCGGTTACAAGGCAGAATTTAAAGAATATGCAGAAATAACAGACTCCACAGAAAAAGAGGCAAAGAAAGAATACGAGACAAATCTTGATAACAGTATGAAGGAAGCCGGATTTGATGAAACAGGTGTTTCAGATGAATTGAAGGCTAATTATCGTAAGCTTTTTGAAAAAATGTTAAAATCTGCCAATTATAAGGTTGGAGAGGTAAAAGAAGCTGGAGATGATGAATTTAAGGTATCCGTAGAAGTTCAGCCATTTACAGCATTTTCCACAGTATCTGAAGAACTTGACAATTGGGTAACAGATACATATTCAAATATCGAATATGTCCCAAGTGATGAAGAACTGAATGAAGCGATCATGAAAAAGATGTATGAACTTATGGATGAAAAAATGAATAATCCGACATACGGTGATAAGACTACTGTAACTGTCAATGTAAAAGTTGATAAAGACGGAGCTTATTATATTCCACAAAAAGATCTTACAGCAGTAGACGATGCACTTTTCCCGGAAGATGCACTTTAAAAAGTAATATACTGCTAAATAATAATTTAATAACACAGGTTTTAGGGATTGACATTCTTAGAACCTGTGTTGTATTATATACGAAAATACTTGAATGACATTCAGTTATTCAGTCTTTAATATCAATAAATGTTCAAAAAAGGCAGATCAGAATTCTTATATGATGTTGCCAGACAATCCATTTATATTTGTAAATATGTAAGAAAGTAATCCGGTAAAATGAACGTTGTTTTTTGAAGGGAGGTAGTGACAGCGGTCGGATTAATATTATAAATGAAAAAAGAAAGTGAGGAAACATATGACAAAGATGCATAGAGGCAAAAAGGCCGCAGCTTCTTTGATGGCAGGAATTTTATTGTGTCAGATGTTTGTTTTTGGTGTGTCAAAGACTTCTGCAGATGCCAGAGAAGTTGCAAAAAAGATGAGTTTTGAAGTTGTTGGAGAAGGAATAGTAACAGTGACAGATACAGCAGAAAGAACGCAGGAGATTACATCCGGAAGTGTGATAGAAGTACCAAAGGGAATGTGTGTGCGCGTACAGGCCGAATCCCCGAAAGAAACGGATATTGCAGTACATGTGTTGGATAAAGACGGAAATTATGAGTTGGAAGATGTATCAGAAGTGCAGGGAAAATGTTTCTGGCGAGACGTCACTGCTATGGAATTGGAGAAGAAAGTTGTAGTTACTTTCGGTAAAGAAGATAAGAAAATAAGAGCAGTAAGAACAGGACAGACACGTGGAAATTATAATAAACCGGAAGCAGGGGATGTGTTTACCGGAAATTGTGTAATCACTGCTGTAGATGGGGGAAATGGACATACCGTACATAGTGTAACGATAGGCGGATTTACCGGAATCCTGGCTGGAGTAACAGCTACTGGTGGCTGTGCGGATCACACAGCTGCGGCTCCGTATGTTGGCCAGGAGTATACATACAGATATACGGTTACCGGAGTTAATAAAGTTACCGGCGAAGTGATGGGGAATCTGTATTGTACCAGTGTTACAGGATCGACGGATGGCGTAACAAAAGACAGTGGCGGAAGACTGATCGGATATCAGAGAATCAGTGGTTCTGCGTTGATCTACAGAAATTACAGCGGCTATGCGAAATTAAAAAAGGGGAAAACACAGACGGTGCTTACGAATGGGAATCCACAGTATTCTCTGGAAGACGCATGCTATGGAATTTACAAAGATCGGTCGGCGACCAATGAAGCAGCGACATTTACGACGGATAAAGAAGGAAATTCTAACACTGTAGAACTTGAAGAGGGAACTTACTATGTGAAAGAAAAGAAAGCGCCGAAAGGATACCGGCTGGATGAAACGGTTTATCCTGTGACTGTTGTTTCCGGCCAGACTGTTTCTGTAAACGTGAAGGATGTGCCGGTGTACTCGGATATGGAACTTATTCTTGAAAAGATTGATCAGGAATATAAAGCAGGAAAATCACATGGGGCAGGAAGTCTGGAGGGTGCCGAATTTACCGTATGTTATTATGCAGGCATATATGATCAGGCTACACTTCCAAAAACGCCGGACAGAACCTGGGTCTTAAAATCGAAAAAAGAAAAAGATAGATATGAAAGCAGATTGAATAAAGATTATCAAATTAGCGGGGATGATTTTTATTATGCAGAAGATGGAAAGATTCCGGTACTTCCGCTTGGAACGATCAGTATTGAAGAGACAAAAGCACCGGAAGGATATTCACTGGACGGAGCGTATATAGAAAGTGTAGAAGGGAAAACAGAGGGCACATATTATCTGACTAAAATTATACAGGACGGAAATCTTGCGAAGATACAGGGAGGCAATACATATAAAATTGCGGATCGTATATTCAGAGGAGATATAGAATTTCAGAAGAAAGATGAAGAAACACAAGAATCTATGGCAGGAATTCCGTTTCGAATCACATCTGTAACGACGGGAGAGAGCCACATGATTATGACAGATGCGAATGGATATTTTTCATCGGCCTCCAATTATGTAAAACACAGTGAAAATACCAATACAGGTCAGGCAGAAAGCGGAATTTGGTTTGGGCTTAATAGCGGCGGAGAGATGTCGGAAGTAAATGATGATAATGGTGCATTTCCTTATGATACTTATAAAATGGAAGAACTACGCTGTGGACAAAATGTGGACAAAGCATTGTACAAAGGAACATTTAAAATTTCCCGTGACAATTATATATTAGACTTGGGAACAATTATGAATCCTGATCTTGTGATCTCTACAGTGGCGAAGGATGAAGAGACAGGAACTCATTATTCTAATGCAGATGAGAGTGTAACGGTGATAGATACGGTTACTTATACAGGCCTTAAAAAGGGAAAAGAATACGTCATGAAGGGAATACTGATGGATCACAAAACGGGGGAGCCTGTTCTGGATTCAAAAGGGAAGAAAATATTCGGATTGCAGAAATTCATTCCTAAAACAGCAAAAGGCAGTGTGGAAGTAGAGTTTAATTTCGATGGAAATACATTAGCAGGAAAAAATATTACAGTGTTTGAAGAGTGTTATCTGAACGAGGAGCTGATCGCGGTACATAAAGATATTGAAGATGTCAGTCAGATGATACATTTTCCGGAATTGAAGACTTCTGTGAAAGACGATCAAACGGGAATACATATTATAAAGTCTGAAAAGGATATGCAGATTACCGATACGGTAGAATATCATAATTTAAAGAAAGGAAAGAAATATAAGATTACAGGAATCTTAATGGACAAAGATACCGGAAAGGCAGTAAAAGATGCAAACGGTGAGAAGATAACATCAAGTGTGGAGTTTGTTGCGGAAGATACGGATGGATCGGTAGATGTAAAATTTAATTTTGATGGAACGAATCTCGGCGGGAAGATACTGGTGGCATTTGAAAAGCTTTATTATGGCGAGAAATTATATGGTACACATGCGGATCTGGAAGATGAAGAACAGACTATGTATGTACCAGAGGTGGAAACGGTTGCGCTTAATAAAGAGACAGAAACGCATCATGCACTGGCAGATGGAACTGTAGAACTGCTTGATACTGTAAAATATAGGAATCTGCTGCCGGGTAGAAATTACACATTGCACGGAATGATCGTAGAAAAAGAAACGGGAAATCCGGTGAGTGAAGAAAGGACATTAGAATTTGTTCCGGAAAAATCAGAAGGAAGTGTAGAGCTTAGATTTGAAATCAGCGCCGATGAGCTGTGCGGAAAAACGATAGTTGTGTATGAAGAAATCAAAGCAGACGGTAAGAGCATAGCAGAGCATAAAGACCCGGAAGCGAAAGAACAAAGCATTTATTTCCCGGAAATTGGTACAAAAGCGTTGGACGAGAACTCAAAGACACAAGAAGGAGAGGCAAAGGAAAAGCAAAAAATCATAGATCAGATAACTTATAAGAATCTGTTGCCAGATGAAACCTATGTTTTGAAAGGTGTTTTGATGGATAAAGAAACCGGAAAAGAATTACTTGATGAAAATGGAAAAAGAGTGACTGCCGGGATATCTTTTGTTCCAGAAAATGAAGAAGGAACGATTGAGATGACATTTGAACTGGATGCACGCAGGTTGGCTGGAAAATCAGTTGTAGTATTCGAAAGGCTTTATGATGAAGAAGAACACTTGATCGCAAAAGAAGAAGATATCGAAAATGCAGATCAGACTATTTTGTATAGAAAACAGGAAATTCCGAAAAATACAATTGTAGAAAAGCCGGGGCATAATTCAAAGGAAGTTCGAAAATCTCCAAAAACAGGTGATGAAAATCGTATGGATTTATGGCTGGTAATGTTGTGTGTGTTTGGAATTGCAGTGGTAACAGA
>PPYF01370818.1_pt1 | contig 51144 bp, 51 predicted proteins | sample 1559871 | NCBI WGS metagenome assembly PPYF01 (sample SAMN08240021, study PRJNA423297) | Human gut metagenome, whole genome shotgun sequencing project.
TTACGCGTGCCATACTTAAAATGCTCCACAGGTGAAGAAATGACTGGGCATGATACTGAATGTGGGTTCAGTCTGCCAATAGTTTGGTGATTAAAGCGCCATGTCGCTGCTTTTGGCGGCTCATGCGCAGACGTTCAGCGCGGATGATATTTTTCAGGTCGCTCAGGGCGGTGTCAAAATCATCGTTCACAATCAGGTAATCATATTCCGCGTAATGGCTCATTTCCGCAACGGCCTGGGCCATCCGTTTCGCGATCACCTCTTCGCTGTCCTGGCCGCGGCCGCGCAGGCGACGGTCCAGTTCATCTTTTGACGGCGGCAGAATAAAAATACTGCGCGCGCCGGGCATGCTTTTACGGATCTGCTGCGCGCCTTGCCAGTCGATATCGAGGAAGACATCGACGCCGGTCGCCAGCACCTGCTCGATCGCTTTACGCGACGTGCCGTAATAGTTGCCAAAGACCTCTGCATGTTCCAGAAACGCGTTTTCGCCAATCATCGAGCGGAATTCGTCGTGATTCACGAAGAAATAGTGTTCGCCGTGCACTTCACCCGGACGCGGCGCCCGCGTGGTATGGGAGACCGATACCTGGGTGTCATACAACGGTTGGGTTTTTAATAAAGCCTGAATCAGGCTGGATTTACCCGCGCCGCTAGGGGCGGAAACAATATAAAGCGTCCGTCGCGGCTCGCGGCATTCTGCAGCAGACTCTCCGCCAGGTGATGGAGGAGGGGACTGCAATGCGTAAAGGAGGGTGGTGGCTGGCGTTAGGGATGTTCTCTGCCAGCGCGCTGGCGACGTGTCCGGACTGGCCGCCGGCCAGAGGAAGGCAGGAGACATCACGCCTTCATCAGCAAATTGTCGCCTGGAAAGAGGCTTACTGGCGGCAGGGCGCCAGCGGAGTGAGCGATGACGTTTACGACCAGCTCACCCTGCGCCTGGCGCAGTGGCGACAATGCTTTCCGGGCGCGACGCCTGAGGATGACGATCTGCCTCCGCCCACCGGCGATGCGCGTCATCCGGTGGCCCATACCGGCGTGCGCAAGCTGGCGGATGAGGACAGCGTTGCCCGCTGGATGAAAAATAAATCCGACCTGTGGATACAGCCTAAAGTGGACGGCGTGGCGGTGACTCTCGTTTATCGCCAGGGGCGTCTGGTTCAGGCCATTAGCCGCGGCGATGGTCTACGCGGTGAGGCATGGACCGCCCGAGCGCGGCAGATCCCGGCGCTGGCGAAAGTGATGACCGGTGAACTGGCCGACAGCGTACTGCAGGGGGAACTGTTTCTGCGCCGGGACGGCCATGTCCAGCAGCAGGCCGGGGGGATGAATGCGCGGGCGAAAGTCGCCGGGTTGATGATGCGAGCCGACGCGGCGGCTGCGCTCAGTCAACTGGACGTTTTTATCTGGGCCTGGCCAGACGGCCCGTCGGATATGCGCCGTCGTCAGAAGCTGCTGGCGCAGGCGGGGTTTAAGTACAGCGGACAATATACCCATCCGGTGTCGCGCATCGAGCAGGTGGCGCAGTGGCGCCAGCGCTGGTATCGCTCGCCGCTGCCCTTCGTCAGCGACGGTGTGATTGTGCGCGAAGGACGCGAGCCGCCGGGGCGAGTCTGGTCGCCCGGAAAGGGCGAGTGGCTGGCAGCCTGGAAATATCCTCCGGCATCGCGGGTGATGCAGGTACGGGCGATCCGTTTCAGTACCGGCCGCAGCGGCAGACTCAACGTGGTGGCCGAGCTTGAGGCCCAGCGGCTGGATGATAAACGCGTGCAGCGGGTTAACGTTGGCTCTGTGTCCCGCTGGCAGATGCTGGATATTGGGGTTGGCGATCAGCTGCAGATCAGTCTGGCAGGGCAGGGTATTCCTCGGGTCGACGCCGTCGTCTGGCGGACGGCCGAGCGCCATAAACCGACGCCGCCGCCGGCGAAATTTAATGCGCTAACCTGCTATTTCGCCACCCCTGAGTGCAGCGAACAGTTTCTTTCCAGGCTGATCTGGTTGTCATCAAAGTCCGCCCTGAATGTCGATGGCGTGGGGGAAAATTTATGGCGCGTCATTCAGCAGCAAAACCCGATGACGCATATCTTTTCCTGGCTGGCGCTTACCGTTGAGCAGCTGCAGGCGGTGCCAGGGATTTCCGCCGCCCGCGGGCAGCACCTCTGGCATCAGTTTGATCTTGTTCGCAAACGACCTTTTATCCGCTGGGTGCTGGCGATGGGGATCCCGGTGCCGCAGGGGGCGCTGGCGCAGCTCGAAAGCGAGAACTGGCATCTGCTGGCGGCAAAAAGTGAAGCGCAATGGCGCACGCTGCCGGGCGTGGGGGAGATCAGAGCCCGCCAGCTGGTGGCTTTCCTGCACCATCCGGACGTGGTGGCGCTGGCGCAATGGCTTAGCGGGCAGCGCATCCCCGGATTTTAAGGCGGTTAGTGGGCGTCATGGGTGTAGTGGAAGACCGGTAGCCCCAGTTTCCAGCGTAGCGCCAGCATGCGGGCGGTAAAGCCGAACAGCAGTGTAGCCAGCACCACCACATCGTGGCTGCTGACGTAATGTTGCAGAGCAATATAGAGTACGGCTGCGGCAAAGGAGATCCCGGCATACAGCTCTTTCTGGAAGACCAGCGGAATGCGTTTGCAGAACATATCGCGCAGTACGCCGCCGAAGACACCGGTGATCACGGCGGCAATAGAGGCGATAACCGGGCCTTCGCCCATGTCCAGGGCGATCTGCGCGCCGATGATGGAAAACACGATCAGCCCCAGCGCGTCCAGCACCAGAAACAGCCGACGAAGGTGCGGCATCACCGGAGCGGCAATGGTAGTGAGAACGGCGGCGACGGCGACAATGATGACATATTCGGGATGCTTCACCCAACCAAGAGGATAGTGCCCCAGCAGGATATCGCGAACAGAACCCCCGCCCAGCGCGGTCGCTGTGGCGATAATAATGACGCCAAACGTATCCATCCGCCGGCGCCCGGCAGCCAGTGCGCCGGTCATGGCTTCCGCGGTGATACCGATTAAATACAGAACATGAAGCAGCATAGATCCCCCCCAGGTAATGGCGGGCAGGTTAACGATTTGTGCGCAGGATCACGATTGAGATTTTCTAAAGCGAATCATTTACGCCAGGAAAAATTAATGGAAATAGTATCTGTGATGGCTTGATTTAAAGGTTTATTGATTTTTTAGGGATTTTTATTGATTAGAAAAAGTAATGCTAAGTGAAGCGATGGGTATCACTATCGAAAACACTATGATTACGCAATGTTTAAGTCTCGTCCTTTATTCTTTTATTTTTCCTTTTCAAGGCCTGAGAAAATGAGCGTCGCCGCCGGGAATAAAAATCATCTGATCCGCCTGATAGCCGTGGTATTAACCGGGATTCTGGCCGGTCTGTCCGGCATGGTTTTGGCACTAATTTTACACGCGATTCAGCACCTGGCTTTTGGTTACAGTTATGGGCAGATCGTCGGTTCGGTGTCATTTTTACAGGGCGTCACGGAGTCGTCCTGGCCACGCCGCATCGTGGCAATCGTGGCCGGCGGCGCCGTCGCCGGATTTGGCTGGTGGCTGCTTGGTCGCTATGGGCAGAGGCGGGTTTCCATTGCGGCGGCGGTGGCCAACCCCTGCGTACCCATGCCCGCGGGCACCACGACGATCCACGCGCTGCTGCAGATCGTCACCGTAGCGCTGGGCTCCCCGCTTGGCCGCGAAGTGGCGCCCCGGGAAATGGGCGCGCTGGGGGCGGGGATGGTGGCGCGTAAGCTGCGCCTGCTGGAAGATGAAACCCGCACGCTGATTGCCTGTGGGGCGGGCGCGGGTCTGGCGGCGGTCTATAACGTCCCGCTGGCCGGGGCGTTGTTCAGCCTTGAGGTCATGCTGCTGTCGTTTAGCTGGGAAAAAACGCTGGCGGCGATAATGACCTCGGCGATTGCCGCCTTGACGGCCACCCTGGGGTTAGGGGATGAATCGCAATACCATTTTGTTTCCAGCGCGCTTCCGCACACCTTTCTCTGGTGGGCGATTCTGGCGGGCCCGATTCTTGGCACCGGCGCCTGGCTCTTTCGCAAAGCGACCAGCGCGGCGCGTTCACGCGCGCGAAGTAACTGGCAGATGCCGGTGTTCTGTCTGCTGGGGTTTTCTCTTCTTGCCATCCTGAGTCTTTATTTCCCCGAGCTTCCGGGCAATGGCAAGGGTCCAATGCAGCTGGCGCTCAGCGACGGGCTGCCTCTCTCCATGGTCGCTGTCCTGTTAGTATTGAAGATGGTGGTGATTCTGGCGGTGCTGCGCGGCGGCGCGGAGGGTGGATTGTTAACCCCAGGGCTGGCGGTGGGCGGATTGGTCAGCCTGCTGCTCTGCGCGCTCTGGCAGCTCGGCTTCCCTGGCGGTGATAAAAGCAGCTTCGCTGTGGTGGGGGCGGCCGCGTTTCTCGCCGCCTCCATGCAGATGCCGTTGACCGCAGTGGCGCTGGTGATGGAGTTTACCCACATGGATCACAGCTATCTGGCTCCGGCGCTGCTGTGCGCGGCAGGGGCGTTTTTAACCTGCCGGGTGCTGGATAAAAAATAGGCTTACCGAGCCGCGGTGAAAGTCAGGGAGGGGCCCGTTGATCCTGAAAGTAAAATCAGCCGCGTTTTTTCCTGATGGTTGCCTCATGGTTAATAAGCCATATTTTTCGTGCAATGCCGCCGCCGTAACCGGTCATCGAACCATCTTTGCCGATAATTCGATGGCACGGGATGATAATCGCGACGCGGTTAGCGCCGTTTGCAGCAGCCACCGCGCGCGTGGCCGTTGGTTTACCTATCTCCATCGCAATCGATTGATAATGCGTCGTCTCACCGAAGCTAACGTGCTGTAAACGGCGCCAGACCGCTCGCTGGAATTCGCTGCCTGGGGTATCAAGCGCCACCTCGAACGATTGACGCTGTCCGGCGAAATACTCCGTTATTTCCTGTTGCGCCTGCCTGGTGTGGGCATTTTCACCTGCGATGATGCTGGCGTTGAACCGCCGCTGCAGGTCGCTGAATTCTGACTCCAGCGCTCGTCTGTCGACAAACTCCAGCAGACAAATTCCCCGTTGCGTTGCACAAACAAACATTGGCCCTAACGGGGTGGTAAGACGATGAATTAAAACAACCTGGCGTTGCGCGCTGGGTGCGAAACCGGTCAATTTTTTGCAGGTATAGCCGAAGCCGCTTAAGGACTCGTAACCGCTATCGAAAGCGACATCGGTAGTTGAGCGGCCTGCTTTTAATTCCTGAAGCGCCATATTCAAACGCTGCATCCGTTGAAAAGCCTGAAAGGTGATCCCGTGGTTTTGCAGGAACCAGCGGCGAACGCGTTCCGGGCTAATATCGTGCTGACGTAGCTCGCTATCGCTGAGGCGGACCTTTGGAGCTTCTCGCAGCAGGCGGAGCGCTTGTTCAACAAAGGCGGGGGCCGTCCGGGCATTCTCCGTCGGGCGACAGACTTTGCATGGCCGGAAGCCGGCATCCAGCGCGGATTTAAAGTCATTATAAAATTCGACGTTTTCCCGCCGGGGTTTTCGCGCCCGACAGACCGAGATACAAAATACGCCGGTGGTTTTCACGCCGACGAAAAAAACGCCGGTGAATTCCACCGCGCGTTCAAGCAGCGCCTGATACCAGATATCGCACTGCATGCTGTCGGTAATTTTCATGGTCAAAAAACACCTGAGAAAGAGTGTTGGGTTTGCACCTGACATAATAAGTCTTTCAGTCTGGCCTGCGTCGCAGCATAAATAAAATTGCCCATCGAAATTCGTTTTACGCCCAGTGTCGATAAGGTGCTGAAGTCAGCCAGCTCAGGCATACACATTACGTTTAAGGGTAAACGCACGTGGTGAACGATGGCGATAATATCCTCCGCGCGGGTGACGCAAGGCACAAAAAAACCGCATGCGCCGTGTTTGGCGTAGAGTTGACCGCGATAGAGCGTCTGAACCAGCGCATCTTGTACGTTGAGAAGAAAGGTATCGGTGCGGACATTAACAAACAGACCGGGACAGGCGCGGGTTATTTCCTGCAGTTTGACGGCAAAGCGCTCCGCATCGTCAAGACGACGCGTACCATCCACCACATGACTATCCTCGAGATTTATTCCACTCACGCCGAGTTGCGCCAGACGCCGGATATTGTCAATGATGTGGCTGGTTGTCGCGCCGTAGCCCGCCTCTAAATCGACGCTTAACGGCAGTTCGCTAACGGTTTTGATGCGTGAGACGACATAAAACAGCTCGTCAAAACTCATCTCTTCGCCATCTTCATACCCTAACATTGCGGCGATAGCAGCGCTGGAGGATCCCAGCGCCTGATAACCAGCCTGCTGAGCAGCCTGAGCGCTGCTGGCATCCCAGACATTGGCAAGCAACAAAGGTTGGTTTTGCTGGTGAAGCGCATTAAAGTCCATTCTTTTCTCTCGCGGTAGTGTTTTCCTGACTGTGCCGCGTTGTGCTTATTTGCCACAACCGAAAACTGGACGACTATTTTTTATAAGTAGATTCTTATCATTCGCCCGTGAGAGAGATAAATAAAAAGGCCATGATTTATCATGGCCCTGGATACCGAAATACATTAACAAACGAGAAAGCGTTACTCGATATTCTGGATTTGCTCGCGCATTTGCTCGATGAGTACCTTCAGCTCAATCGCGGAGTTGGTCACCTCGGCGTTAATCGATTTTGACGCCAGGGTGTTCGATTCACGGTTGAACTCCTGCATCATAAAGTCGAGACGGCGACCCACAGCTTCTTTCTTCTTCAGAATGTTATAGGTCTCTTTAACGTGCGCTTCGAGACGGTCCAGTTCTTCGGCAACGTCGATACGCTGCGCCATCAGCACCAGCTCTTGCTCAAGGCGGTTATTTTCCAGCTGCACTTCCGCATCTTCCAGCTTGGCGACCAGACGCTCGCGCTGCCACTGGAGAATTTCCGGCATATGAGCGCGAACTTTCGCCACTTCGCCGCTCACGCCTTCAAGCCGCTGCTCGATAAGCGCTTTCAGGGCCTGGCCTTCCGTTTCGCGGGCGACGATGAAGTCGTCCAGCGCGCCGTCAAGAGCGGCCAGAATGTCGGCGGCGATGGCGTCGAGATCCTGCTCTTTGGCGGCCATCACGCCCGGCCAGCGCAGGATATCAACCGGGTTGATTTCCCCTTCATCGCTCTGCATTTTCACCCAGTTGGCAGCGTTTACCAGCTGTTTAGCCAGCTTTTCGTTGAGGATGAGTTCACCCTGAGCGCTGGGATCTTGTTCAAAACGCAAGGTGCATTCGACTTTACCGCGAGTCAGGCGGGCGCGAATGCGCTCGCGTACCACGGGCTCCAGACTACGGAACTGCTCCGGCAGGCGGAAGTACGTTTCCAGATAGCGCTGGTTTACCGAGCGCAGCTCCCATGCGGCGCTACCCCAGTCACCCTTGATTTCACGGCGGGCATAGGCGGTCATACTGCGGATCATAGGCGTTCCTGTTTTCGTAATAATGAATGCAAGGATTATAGCCGTGCGGGCGGTGACTTAACAGGAATAGTGATGAAATACTTCAAGGACGATTGTTTTAAGGGATATCGCCGCAAAGTTATTTTCACCAGGGGCTGTAGGTGGGGTTATATATTATGGGAATCCGTAGTTAATATTTTCTGATATTAGATACGGGCATGGAATTCGGATGCCTTTGTACAAATGCATATACCGCCAGACAAGCTATTCTGTGAGTTTTAGGAAGTATAACCACCAGCAATGAGATAGGGTATTACCTTTAAGCATTATGTATGTTTTTTTTGCATTGATTACTATAAATTTATTAAAACTTTGGTGATTGTATTTATGGTGAGAATACTGTTGTATTAATTATATCTAATTGTTTTGTTTTGGCCTTTTTAAGTTTTATGCGGTATTGTCCGACTGAAAGAACGCTAGTATAGTCGTTTAAGATGAGTTCTATAAAAAGGATTTTAATATGGACGCTATCTTTGACAGAGTCGTAAGGGAATTTTTTCCAAATACAACCATACCTTTTTGGAAAAAATGGCTGTTCAGGACGGCATTTGGCAATAAGGTATTTTCTCGCTTAATATATAACGAGCGACTCGTTAATAAAAATGGGGTCGAGTGGGTTAATGCAGTTGTTGAACTCCTTGAGTTGAAATGTGAAAGCGAACACCACCAACTTAACAACATACCTGGGCATGGGGCTACGGTTGTTATTTCAAATCATCCGACGGTTATCGATGGACTTAGCTTAATACATACGGTCTCCCGAGTCAGGAGTGATATAAAAATAATAGCTAATCACGTTTTGCCAATTATATTCCCCCAGGTATCGGAACTTACCATTGGAATTGAGAATATGGCCGGTAAGATGAGCCATAAAAAATTCCGCGAGATGAACGATCACCTGCGAAAAGGAGGCGTATTGATTATATGTCCTGCGGGTAAGCTGGCTAACTGGTCTCTTTCCGGGTTACAGGAGCATAAGTGGAACCCCGGTTTTTTACAGCTTGCTATGAGAAATAATGCAGCATTGGTACCAATTCATATTACGGGAGCAAACAGTAAGATTTATTATCTTACTGCAACATTCTGGCGGCAACTGTCGAACATGATGGTTATTCGTGAAGCTCTCCGCCATCATGGCAAGACCATGAAAATCAATATAGGACAGCAAATAGCCTTATCCTCGTTTAAAGAATACAATAAAGATCTTTCTGCCGCGGCAAATGTATGTTTGACGCACCTCCAGAGTATAGCGAAGAATGGCCCGGCTATGTTAGATACGATTGCGCCGCAAGAATTAGAACCAGGTAAAAAGGAGCTAATTAGCGCAATAGAGGAGTGCGAAATATTAAGGCAGTTTGAAGACGGTAGAAAACTAGTGATATATCGCTGTAATACTAACCGAACCTCACCTATTATTGATGAGTTAGGGCGCTTACGCGAACGCTGTTATCGCGATATTGGTGCCGGAACTGGTAACGACCGAGATAACGATGTTTTTGATGAAAGTTATTATCATATCATTTTGTGGGATCCTTCTGATGTGGAAATCCTGGGAGCATATCGTGTTATGCCCGTTGGCGAGCAGCTGGCCCAACATGGTTTAACAGGCCTCTATAGCAACAGCTTGTTTAAATACCATGATAATGCCTATTCCTGTTTAGAGAAGTGTGTGGAAATTGGCCGCGGCTTTATTCAGAAACCTTATCAAAAAAGTAAGGTGCTTGATTATTTATGGCAAGGGATATTTGACTTTATAAAAAGATATCCGGACTATAAATACTTGCTGGGTGTGCTGACCATTCCTGGAACTTTTCCTGAAAAAGTACAGAAACTCATCATCAGTTTCTATAATATATACTTTTCCTCGACAGCTGATTTTTGTTCGCCGATAGCATTGTTCACTGCCGAAAATGTACAGGATGATACTCCATTTTGTGGCGAAGATTTTAGAGCAGACTGGAGCATGCTCAATCACCTGCTGAGAGAAGAAGGTTATGAACTTCCCTGGCCTTTTAAACAGAGTGCTAAATGGTTCTCCCCGGGCGGATCGTCGATTCTTGCATTCACAAAAGATGATTCTTTTAATTCGATAGCTGGGTTAAATCTGAGCTCTATAGATAAATTGAATGAAAGCTACGTTAAGCATTATTTAAACGAAATCTGGAATCTGGCGAACGGCCTGAAGAGCTGGATATTATACGTTCGCAGATTAAAAAAGCACAATCGGCAGAATCTCAGGTAAAGCGACAGCTTGGGCGATATCGTAATCTTTACGCCAATCATGCCATATCGCTTGCGGAATGGGAGGATATCCGGGATGAATTAACTCAAAAAGGCGCACAGGTTGAAGAGTTAATTAATCAACTCAAAGCACGGCAACTCCCTGCCCGGCAGGATGAGATTAGCAAGCAGCGCTCAATGGTGGCCGCGGCAAAACTCGAACGGGATAAGGCGCTGTGGGATGTCCAGCAAACGACGATTGTTTCTCCGGTCAATGCTAAGGTCTTCGATATTATTTATCGTGCCGGGGAGCGCCCTTCTGCTGGTAAACCAATAATCAGTCTGTTACCTCCTGAGAATATAAAAGTACGCTTCTTTATACCCGAAGCGAAGCTCGGTAAATTTAAAATCGGATCTAAGGTAAAACTTATATGCGATGGTTGCGCTGAGCCCATTGCTGGCATTATTAACTATATCAGCCCTGAGGCCGAGTTTACGCCTCCAGTTATTTATAGTACGAAACGTCGTGAGAAGCTCATTTTTATGGCGGAGGCTATCCCTGCGCTGCAGCAGGCAGGGCGGATGAAAATCGGCCAACCGTTTGATGTGGAGATTATTGGCGATGAATAATCTTTGTATTGATGTAAAAAATCTCAATAAACATTTTGGCGAGCATCACGTCGTAAAGGATTTCTCTTTACAGGTGGCAAAAGGCGAGATCTATGGTTTTCTCGGTCCGAACGGTAGCGGAAAAACGACATCGATTCGAATGATGTGTGGTTTGATTACGCCGGATTCCGGTGAAGGTACTTGTCTGGGTATGGATATCTTTACGCAGCGGGAAAAAATAAAAAAAAAGATAGGCTACATGACCCAGTATTTCTCAATGTGGGGAAATTTAACTATTCGGGAAAACTTACTTTTTATTGCGCGGTTATATAGCCTCGATCGGCGTAGAGAGCGGGTTGAACGTGCGCTTTCTGAGTTAGGCCTCACTGCCCGACAGCACCAGCTGGCTAAGGAGCTTTCTGGGGGCTGGAAGCAAAGAATGGCCCTCGCCGCCTGTATGTTGCATGAACCTGTTTTGCTATTTCTGGATGAGCCGACTGCTGGCGTGGATCCCAAGGCGCGGCGAGAGTTCTGGCAAATGCTGCACCAGCTTTCTGACCGGGGGATCTCGATACTGGTGAGCACGCATTATATGGATGAGGCTGAGCGCTGCCATAAGGTTGCCTATCTCTCATATGGTCGGCTGCTGGCGAATGGCACTATTGCGTCGATTATAGCCTCCCAGAATTTGATCACCATGCGAACCAGCGGCGCCGGTCTGACGCTGCTTGAAAGCCAGCTACAGCGCTTGCCGGATATTGAGCAAACGGTCATTTTTGGCAATCAGCTTTATATTACATCCAGAGATGAAGCGAAGTTAAAATCCGCGCTTTTTGCCTTTACGCAACAGGGTTATGAGTTCTGTAAGGTGGATACCAATCTGGAAGATGCATTTACCTACTTGATGAAAAATAATTGTGAAAAAAATTAATTTTAGCTTCTCCGTTACGCGGTGGATTGGCGTGGTTATTAAGGAAATTCACGAGCTACGCCGTGATAAAGTCAGCATCAGTATGGTGCTCCTGACACCTCTTTTTCAGCTGATCATTCTTGGCTATGCCATCAATATGGATCCGCATAATCTTCCGACCGCCTTACTAAATTATGATACCGAACGCATGAGTCAAATCTTTGTGACGGAAGCGCAAAATACCGGGTATTTTTCGATGATTCCTGTCGATTCAGAAGAGGCGGCGCAGAAAGCCTTTGTGCGGGGGGATGTCACTTTTATCGTGACGATCCCTGAAGGGTTTACGCGCAAGTTACTGCGTGGAGAAAAGCCACAACTATTAATTCAGGGGGATGCCATCGATCCGATCACCACGGGGAATGCGCTCAGCGCCCTTGTGCAGGTGGCGAAGTCGATGTTTCAGCACGATTTGCCGGGCGACATGCGTGTGGTGCAAAAAGAGGATGATTTCGAGCTTATCATTCATCGCATGTTTAACCCTGAGGGGATAACCCAGTTTAATACTATTCCCGGTATTATGGGGTCGATACTCAGTACAACGTTAATCCTGATGACCGCCCTGTCAATTACCCGCGAGCGAGAAAACGGGGCGTTAGAAAATTTACTGGTCTCTCCGTTGTCCGGGCTTGAGGTCATTATTGGGAAAATAACGCCTTTTGTTATCATTGGTCTGTTTCAGGCGACGTTAATCCTGATTGCCGCCGTTTTGTTGTTCGATATCCCCCTTCACGGTAGCGTCTTCCTACTATTTTTTGTGCTGTTAATTTATGTCTTTCTTTGTCTGTCAATTGGTATCGGTATTTCTGGCTTAGCACAAAACCAGCTGCAGGCGCTGCAAATGTCGCTAATCAGGTGCGTCCCGTCACCCTGACCCGTAATTACACAAAACACGCTGAAGGCTCCGTGCTGGTCGAATTCGGTGATACCAAAGTGCTGTGCACTGCCTCTATTGACGAAGGCGTTCCGCGTTTCCTGAAAGGCCAGGGCCAGGGCTGGATCACCGCTGAATACGGCATGCTGCCGCGTTCTACGCACACGCGTAACGCGCGTGAAGCGGCAAAAGGCAAGCAGGGCGGCCGGACGATGGAAATTCAGCGCCTGATTGCCCGCGCGCTGCGCGCTGCGGTTGACCTGAAAGCGCTGGGCGAATTCACGATTACTCTCGACTGCGATGTACTGCAGGCCGACGGCGGCACCCGCACTGCCTCCATTACCGGTGCCTGCGTGGCGCTGGCCGATGCGCTGAATAAGCTGGTCGCCGCCGGCAAGCTGAAAACCAATCCGATGAAAGGGATGGTGGCCGCGGTCTCCGTCGGTATCGTAAATGGCGAAGCCATCTGCGATCTGGAGTACATCGAAGACTCCGCCGCGGAGACCGACATGAACGTGGTGATGACCGAAGATGGCCGTATTATTGAGGTGCAGGGCACTGCGGAAGGTGAGCCGTTTACCCATGAAGAACTCCTCACTCTCCTGGCGTTAGCCCGAGGGGGGATCGAGTCCATTATCACGACGCAGAAGGCGGCGTTAGAAAATTAATGATTAAGGCGACTGAGAAGTCGCCTTTTTTTTGCGCTTTATCCTTCATCACACCTGCGAAGGGGAGCGCGCAGTCTGACAATGATGAAAAGTACCAAAGGAGCGAATCCATGAAGCCGTATCAGCGCCAGTTTATTGAGTTTGCGCTTAGCAAGCAGGTTCTTAAGTTTGGCGAATTCACGCTGAAATCCGGGCGCAAGAGCCCCTATTTCTTCAACGCCGGCCTGTTTAACACCGGGCGCGATCTGGCTCTGCTGGGCCGTTTTTATGCCGAGGCGCTGGTGGATTCCGGAATTGAGTTTGACCTGCTGTTTGGCCCGGCCTACAAAGGAATCCCAATCGCCACCACCACCGCGGTGGCGTTAGCCGAGCATCATGACCGCGATCTGCCTTACTGCTTTAACCGCAAAGAGGCAAAAACCCATGGCGAAGGCGGCAATCTGGTCGGTAGCCCGCTGCAGGGCCGGGTAATGCTGGTGGATGACGTGATCACCGCCGGTACGGCGATTCGCGAATCCATGGAGATTATCCAGGCCCAGGGCGCGCAGCTGGCGGGCGTTCTGATCTCCCTGGATCGTCAGGAACGCGGCCGCGGCGAGATCTCCGCCATTCAGGAAGTGGAGCGGGATTACGGCTGCCAGGTTATCTCAATCATCACTCTGAAAGAGCTGATTACCGCGCATCACCTGGCGTAGCTGCGCTTCGATGCGCTCAAAAAGCTGGTTGATGCGACCCTGAAGCCGGTCCTGTTCGAACATCAGCGCGTGCCCGGTGAGGATACGCGTCAGCCCAGGATTACGCTCGCCAAAGCCAAGAATCAACAGAACGATCAGGCGCAGGCGCGCGGTGGTGTCCTTTTCATCTTTCAAAATCAAATTGATGCGCGTAATCAGACTGTCTTCAATGAACTCGATCAGGCTGTCAAACATGCGGGTTTTGCTGGGAAAATGGCGATACAGCGCGGCTTCAGAGACGCCGACGGAAGCCGCCAGTTTCGCGGTGGTAATACGCTGACTACCATCGCTGGATTCCAGCATCAGCGCCAGAGATTGAAGTATTTCTTCGCGACGATTCCGTTTCGCAGTTTGCTTTTCTGCCATGTTTTAAAATACCCCTGAAAATAAGCACTTGTCAGGCAGACATCCACAACGCGACCGCAAACCAGGGCTTGCGGTAATGTTATTGCGTTATGCGCGTTGGGATGCAGATTCCGTGTTGCTGGGCTTATTTACGCCCTGAGTGACCGAAGCCGCCTTCGCCGCGGTCGGTGGCATCGAAGGATTCCACCAGGTTAAATTCCGCCTGAACGACCGGCACAAAGACCATCTGTGCGATACGTTCGCCCGGCTCGATAATAAAGCTCTGCTGACCGCGGTTCCAGACGGACACCATCAGCTGCCCCTGGTAATCGGAGTCGATAAGGCCCACCAGGTTGCCCAGGACTACGCCATGCTTATGACCCAGGCCGGAGCGCGGCAGGATCACCGCCGCCAGAGAGGGATCGGCGATATGAATCGCAAGGCCGGTCGGCAACAGCGTGGTTGCGCCCGGCGCCAGCTCTACGGCGTCGTCGAGACAGGCTCGCAGGTCAAGTCCGGCGGAGCCGGAGGTGGCATAGGTCGGCAGCGGAAATTGCTGGCCGACACGCGGGTCCAGAATCTTAACGTCGATTTTTTTCATCATAACGGGTCACGATCTCGTCGAGTAATAATTGGCCCAGGAGTCCGGCCACGATATCCGGGTTTTTAACCATTTTTATTGTTAATTCATCACCTTGTTTTTTTATTTTATCTTCGGCGATGACGGCGGCGCGGTAATCCGCTACCGCGGCGCAGCCAATAAAAATGTGCTGCTGCTGGGCGCCAGCCTGGACGGCCGCTTCCATCTCCAGCGCGGTAGTGACATCAATGCGCTGCACAAACGGCGGGGTCGGTAGCGATACCGGCCCGCTGATCAAGGTCACATTCGCGCCCCGCTGCGCTGCGGCGGCGGCAATCGCGAAGCCCATCTTGCCAGAGCTGTGGTTGGTGATATAACGCACCGGATCCAATGGCTCACGGGTCGGGCCCGCGGTAATCATGAGGTTGAGATGTTGCAAATCTTTGACAGGGGAGGCGAAATGCTGCGCGGCCATGTCTACGATAGTTAGCGGATCGAGCATTCTCCCCGGGCCGACGTCGCCGCAGGCCTGGCTACCGCTGTCTGGTCCCCATAGCAGCAGCCCGCGAGTAGCGAGCGTCTGCAGATTATGCTGGGTGGCCTGCGCGCGATACATCTGCTGGTTCATGGCGGGCACCACGGCAACCGGGGATGGAGTGGCAAGACAGATCGTCGACACCAGATCGTTGGCCATGCCGGCCGCCACGCGAGCGATTAAATCGGCGGTCGCTGGGGCGAGGATCACCAGGTCGGCCCATTTACCGAGCTCAATATGGCCCATTGCCGCTTCCGCCGCCGGATCGAGCAGGCTGTCGGAAACCGGATAGCCGGATACCGCCTGCAGGCTGAGTGGGGTGATGAACGCTTTTGCCGCCTCCGTCATCGCGACACGCACTTCCGCGCCGCGTTCACGCAGCCGGCGCACCAGTTCCGGGGTTTTATACGCCGCGATGCCGCCGCTGACGCCCAGGACGATTTTTTTACCCGCCAGAGTCATCATGATGTCTTCCTGTTGCCGTAGACCAGAATCCGCGCATCTTATCACAATCCTGCCGCCGTCGTGCCTCTGCCGGGCATTCACTTTGCGAGCGGCTACGCAGGGTGAAAATCGGCGGGTCGGCAGCGCCGTCAGGCTGTGCCAGGATAGGCTGATTCATCCAGGAGGGCGCATGGACGGAATGGAAAATCTGATGCCACGGGAGAAGATGCTGCAATACGGCATCGAAACGCTAACGGATGTTGAGCTGCTGGCGCTTTTTCTGCGCGTCGGCACGCGTCGTCAGGATGTGCTCAGCTATGCCCAGGCGTTACTACAGCGTTTTGGCTCACTCTACGCTCTGCTTTCCGCTGATAAAGCGCAACTGATTGCTGTGGACGGACTGGGGCTGGCGAAATATGCGCAACTGAAGGGCATTGCCGAGCTGGCGCGACGCTATTTTAGCTCGCAGCTGGTCGAGGAGGCCGCGCTGGTCACCCCCTCGATGACGCGCGAGTTTTTACAAAGCCAGCTGACGGAAGAGGAGCGCGAGATCTTTATGGTGATCTTTTTAGATAATCAGAACCGGGTGTTGAAACATAGTCGTCTTTTTTCTGGTACTCTTAGCCACGTTGAGGTGCATCCGCGAGAAATTGTACGCGAAGCCATCAAAGTGAACGCCGCCGCCGTGATCCTTGCGCATAATCATCCCTCCGGTAGCCCGGAGCCAAGTCAGGCCGACAGACTGATTACCGAAAGGGTGATAAAATGTTGTAGATTCATGGAGATACGCGTGCTTGATCATCTGGTTATCGGCCGCGGTGCGTATGTATCTTTTGCCGAACGTGGCTGGATTTAGCCCCGAACTGGCGATCCTTCGGGATCTTTGTCTGTTCGGGACTTGAGCACATCGCCGAGTCAGCGTATACTACGCCACCTTTGAGAATCTCGGGTTTACCGGAAAAAATGGAACTGAAAAAGTACGATCCGGTTGTACGTCAGCACGTTATCTACAAAGAAGCTAAAATTAAATAATTTTAGCCTCCTTGTATAAAAACCCCGCTTCGGCGGGGTTTTTTGTTTTTAAAACTCCCCCATATTGCTTTCACATACTCCCTTTTCAGTCACCTGTCCGTGAAGCACAATACGTCGGGTAAACGGAGGAAAATCATGCCTGAATTACCAGAGGTTGAAACCAGCCGCCGCGGCATCGAGCCGCACCTGGTTGGCGCAACCATTCTGCACGCCGTCGTGCGCAACGGACGGCTGCGCTGGCCGGTTTCCGAAGAGATTTATCGCCTGAGCGACGTTCCGGTTCTCAGCGTGCGTCGCCGCGCCAAATACCTGCTTCTGGAGCTGCCGGACGGCTGGATCATCGTCCATCTTGGGATGTCGGGGAGCCTGCGCATCCTGAGCGAAGAGCTGCCTGCTGAAAAACACGATCACGTTGACCTGGTCATGAGTAACGGCAAGGTGTTGCGCTACACCGATCCACGCCGCTTTGGCGCCTGGTTGTGGACCAGAACGCTGGAAGGCCATCCGGTACTGGCGCATCTTGGCCCGGAGCCGCTCAGCGACGCGTTCAACGCCGACTATCTCCAGCAAAAATGCGCGAAGAAGAAAACCGCGATCAAACCCTGGCTGATGGATAACAAGCTGGTGGTGGGCGTGGGGAATATCTACGCCAGTGAATCGCTGTTCTCCGCCGGGATCCATCCTGACCGGCTGGCGTCCTCGCTGTCGCGGGAAGAGTGTGAGCAGCTGGTGAAGGTGATTAAGCTGGTCCTGCTGCGTTCGATAGAGCAGGGCGGCACCACGTTAAAGGATTTCCTGCAAAGCGATGGCAAGCCGGGCTACTTCGCCCAGGAGCTACAGGTCTATGGCCGCAAGGGCGAACCCTGCCGGATCTGCGGCATGCCGGTCGTCGGGACCAAACATGCCCAGCGGGCGACCTTTTATTGCCGTCAGTGCCAGAAGTAGTTGATGCACATTAGCTGGCAGAAAGTGAGAAACGTCGCCCTGGTGGCGCGCCACTTCCTTCACCAGTGAGGAAGAGATAAACGACCACTCTTTGCACGGCATCAGAAACACGCTCTCAAGGGTGGGCATCAGGTGGCGGTTCATATGAGCCAGCTGCATCTCATACTCGAAATCCGCCACCGCCCGCAGGCCGCGGATCAGGATATTGGCCTGCTGCGCGCGCGCGAAATTGGCCATCAAATCACTGAAGCCGATAACCTCCACGTTCACCAGGTGGGCCGTCGCCTGCTCTGCCAGCGCAATGCGCTCATCAAGGCTGAACATCGGCTTTTTACTCGGGCTGGCGGCGATAGCCAGCACCACTTTATCGAACATACTTGCCGCGCGGGTGACAATATCGATATGACCGTTGGTGATGGGGTCGAAGGTACCCGGATAGATCGCTTTTGTGCTCATGATGACTCTTTCTCCGAGTAGCCGTGGCTCAGCGCCCACAGCTCGGTATATTTCGTAAACGTATACTGCGCGTTGACCATCGCCAGTAACCATCCCTGTTTACCGTCCAGCACCCCACCGCGCAATAGCAACGTCTTGAGGAACGCGCCCAGCGTATGGCTGAAAATCCCTGCCATCGAGGTCTTCTTGCCTTTCTGGTGACGCTCAAGCGCCCATGCGGCGGCATACGCCAGCTGTTTTTGCTGGAAGCCAGCGAAGTCGCGGCAGGTCAGGTGCAGGAGATCGCCGGTCAGCGGAATAACCTCGGCGCCCAGGCTATCCAGCGATTCATGGACCAGATTATCGTTATAGCGGTAACGGGCGCGTTCGTACAGGCGCAGGACGCGATCGGGATACCAACCGCTGTGGCGCATAAAGCGTCCGAGAAAATAGTTACGGCGGGCGATGCTGTAGATGGCGCCGCGCTGGGGGGCGTCCAGTACCTTAAGAATAGCCTGCCTGAGTTCTGGCGTGACGCGCTCATCGGTATCGATCATCAACACCCAGTCGCCGGTGGCGTAATCCTGCGCGCGCTGGCGCTGAATGCCATAGCCTCGCCAGTCGGTATGGGTATAGACCTGGGCGCCGAGGCGGCGGGCCAGCTCAACGGTGTTGTCGGTGCTGCCGGAGTCGAGGACGATAATTTCATCCGCCCAGCTAACGGAGCCCAGACAATCCGGCAGCAGGTCGGCGGCGTTTTTAGCGATCATCACCACGGAAAGCCGGTTCGACATTAATGACTCCGCTGCGGCAGGTAAGGTTGCAGTAACTGTAGCAGACGCGACAGCGCGCCCTGGTTCTGGTGCAGCACTTCCACCGCGTGACGGCCATACCACAGTTGTACCATCTCACGGGCGTCAGGGAAGCGCTCCGGATGGCGGGGAACAAGGATCAGCAGCAGGTTCGGGAAAGTCTCCAGCAGTTTTTTATGCGCCTGGAGGATGATTTGTTCTTCACCGTCGTGGGTGCTGGTGGCAATCCAGACCTTGCGGTGCGGTGCCCATTGCCGACGCAGCGTCACCGCCCGGGCCGCCAGCTCTGGCGTGACGGAGATATCGAATTTCAGGCTGCCGGTGACCGCCAGCTGGTTGCGCTTCAGCCCCAGAGAGAGGAAGCGGTTACCATCTTCTTCATTCTGCGCGGCGATAAGCGTAATGCGGCTCAACAGGCGGCGCATAAAGCCGCCCAGTTTGGCATAGCCTTTGGCGGAACGTTCGGACAGGCGCGCGTTGGCGATCACCAGCGGGATCTTACGCTTATGCAGCGCGGCCACCATATTCGGCCACAGCTCGGTCTCCATAACGATCACCAGCTTCGGCTGAACGGTGTTCAGGAAGCGGTTCATGGCGCCGGGCAGATCGTAGGGCAGATAGACGTGATGAACATCTTTGCCAAACGCCGACATGGCGCGCTCGGAGCCGGTCGGCGTCATGGTGGTGACTGTGATCGGCAGAGAAGGGTAGCGGTGGCGCAGGGCGCGGACCAGCGGAATGGCGGCTAAGGTCTCGCCGACGGAAACGGAGTGCAGCAGAATGCCATCCGGCTCTACCTTGTTCTGACAGAAGCCATAGCGTTCCGCCCAGCGTTTGCGATAGGCAGGAGCCTTACGACTGCGCAGCAGCAGCCGCAGCCACACCAGCGGCTGAATAAGGTAAAGTAGGGTGGTATAAAGCAATTCCAAACTATTTATCCGTTCTCTGTTTTGGCGGGCAAATTCTAAGCATTTAGCCCGCGTAAAGCTATCTCTTTGGCGGAAACAGCGGGTTTTTGGTCTATCCCGCGTGGCGATAACGCTTAATACGCAGATAACGGCGTCCCAGGCGCCAGCGTAAACGGAAAGTACAGGCGTTTTTCCAGATTAACCGCCAGATACCGCGGTCGAAGAATTCGTTAATAATAACATGCTTTTTGGACTCATCTTTCATGCTATCGAAGGTATGGATGATTCCCAGGCCTTCTTTGGCGATCTGCCAGCGACAGGCGGCGATATGGCGTACTTTATCCGGGTAGCGCTGGTTAATCGCCTCCAGCATCTCCAGAATCTTCATATAGTGGCGCGCCGAACGCATCAGCGTATCGTCGTTGTCCGGCTTATGCGACACCGACTCAGAGTGAATGTAGTAATCATAGAACTGCTGACTGGTGTACTGCACGCGCTCCGCGGCCAGCAGGGCTTCTGTGGTCCATGGGATATCCTGATGGCGCAGGCCAGGCTCGAAATGGAAGTGATGCTGGCGGATAAAGTCGTGACGATAAATATTAAGCCAGGTGACGTGCAGAAACTTCCGCGAGTCCAGGGCCTGCTTAAGCCAGACATGGCCCGGCAGCACATCCGTCGAGGGCAGGCGATCCAGTGGGAAGATCGGGTGGCTCTCGCGGCGCTTTTCGTACACATAGGTGCCGTTGCAGGTAGCGATATCGAGATGTTCTTTCTCGGCCATCTCCAGCAGCGTGCGATACATGCCCGGATAGAGTTTGTCGTCGATATCCGGAAACGCGAGATATTTGCCGCTGGCGGCGGCGAGGCCGGTATTGCGCGCGACCGAGACGCCCTGGTTTTCCTGCTCCAGCACCTGGACGTTCTGCAGCCGCTCCTGCCATTCGGCGATCACCGCCAGGCTGTTGTCTGTCGAACCATCGTTCACCAGGATCAGTTCATAGCTGTCCAGCTGCTGCTGTTCAATGCACTCAAAGAATTGCGCTAGAAATTTCTCACCGTTGTAGACGGCAGCCACGATGCTCAATAAAGGCGTTTGACTCATAAATCTTCGATCCTGGTTAACTAACGGCGTCAGGTGCGCTGCAGCTGACGGTACTGCTGACAAATGGATACGACGCTGAATTTTTCCAGCGCGGCATCGTCGATGGCCGGCGGGTTATGGTAAATGCTTTGCATCGTCTGAGCCAGCGCCGGACTGGTCAGATCCGCCAGACCGCGGGCAAGTTCGCCGGTGAGGATCTCGGTGACGCCGCCGGGGCAGCGGGTGCTGGCGACAGGAGTATGTAACAGCAGCGCCTCCACCACCACATTGCCGAATCCTTCGCTATCGGAGCTCAAAACCAGCATCCGTGCGCCTTTGATCCACGGTAAGGGGTTTTTCTGAAAGCCTTTGAACCACACCCGATCGTCAATGTGCAGCGTTTTTGCCAGCTGGCGCAGGCGCTGCTCTTGCTCCGGTTTTCCCTGGCCTAGCAGCACCAGCGGTGCGTCGATGCCGCTCTGCGCATAGGCTTCAAGCAGGCGGTCATGGCGTTTGCCCGGATGGAAGCGACCGACGTGAATCAGGTAGTCACCGTCCGGGCGCTCGCTATCGGCTTCCGCCTCGGCGCGCAGGGCAGTGATATCGAAGGGATTGTAGATGGTTTTCAGCTGTGCCGGGCGCAGGGCAAACTCTTCCACCAGATCTCGCCCCACCGCGTCGGAAACCGTCACCACGTTGCGACCCTGATAAATTCGCTTAATTTTCTGCTGCTTCATCCAGCGGTCAAAGCCGGTGCGGTGCCCGAGATAGGAGGCAGAGAATACGCCGTGCAGACAGAACCAGACGTTACGCTCGCGCAGTGCCCGGCTGCGGGCGACGATGCGGTCGGTTTTGTGCAGGTTGGAGAGCACAAGGTCAAATTGCCCCTGCTGTTCGGCCCGCACGACCGCGGCATCCAGCTGGCGGGCGCGGCGGGACAGCTCGGTCAGCTTGCGCCACGGTTTACGGCAGCGATCGGCAACTACCTGGTAGTCGAGCCCCTCGGGCAATGGGTACTCGCAGACATCGCGCAGCGAAATGAGCGACACCCGATCGCCGTCGTGCAGGAACTGTGCCGCCAGGGTCAGAACCACTTTTTCCGCGCCGCCGCCGGGTAAGCCGTCAATCACAAATAAGATGCGCATCGTTATTTCACCAGATCCTGATAAAGAGAAAGCAGCTGGGTTGAGAGTCGCTCGCTGGTGCAGGCCATAATGCGCTCGCGGGCGTGACCGCCTTCCGCGGAGCCCAGCGCGCGCGCGGGCAGGGCCATTACCGCCTGCTGTAGCGCCGGGATATCCAGAGCGTCGCAGACGTAACCATTGTGGCCGTCGACGATAAACTCCGCCCCGCCGCAGCCGGTAGTGGTGATCACCGGCAGACCGCAGGCCATTGCCTCGAGGATGACGTTGGGGAACGGATCGTAGAGGGTCGGCAGCAGCAGACCATCGGCCATTTGATAGAAGGGCAATGTCTCCGACTGCATGCCGAAGAAGCGCACCCGCGCTTCACAGTTCAGGCTCTTCGCCAGCGCCTGATAGCGCTGCAGCCAGCGGCGATGAACGCCATCGCCAGCGCGGTAGAGATCGCAGCCGGGAATACGTTCATGGCTCTGCACCAGGTCGAAGGACTCGCGCTGCCAGAGCGCGCGCGCGGCGTTGGCAAAGCCGCGCTCGCGGCTGATGCGCCCCCATTTACGTGGGTTACAGATATGGATCTGCCAGTCCGGTTTCACCGGCCCCTGCCATTCGCGGGTGATGACGTTCAGTTGCAGATGACTGCTGTCGAGGGCTTCCAGCGCGCGGGAGACAAACCGTTCTGCGCCGCCGTCCGGGCGGTACTTCTGCCGCACCAGAGCCAGCCTGAATTTACTCATGCCAGTACCTTTTTCGCCGCCGCGATCACGGCGTCGGTAGGAATTAAATCAAGATAACGTTCGTCGGTGTTGGTGTTGATAGCGTCCGGATCGGGCAGCGGACCGAAGTCGCCGGCCCAGATCACCTCGCCTTTCGCCTGCCACGGACGCCAGAAGGTCAGCTTCGAGGGGCCGAACAGGGCGACCAGCGGAGTGCCAAGGGCTGCAGCCATATGCATCGGCACCGAGTCGACGCCGATAAACAACCGGGCATGATCGATCACCGCCGCCAGCTGGCGCAGCGTTAACTGGCCGGCTAAAGAGTGTAGTCGCGCCTGCGGGCAGCCGGCGATGATGGTATCCACCATCTTCTTCTCTCTAGCATCGGGGCCGGAGGTGAGCACCACCGCGTATCCTTCGGCGGACAGCGCGTTGATCAGGGCGCTCATCCGATCTTCGCGCCAGCATTTAAAGAACCAGCGCGACGTCGGCTGGATGACGATGTAGTGTTCCCGGAAGTCCTCCGGCAGCAGGGCGCGGCTGGCGGCCCAGTCTGCTTCGCTGTAGCCCATCCGCGCCGGCGCATCGTTCAACTGGAGACCGAGCGGAGCGAGAATAGAGAGATTCTGCTGTACCGTATGCAGCTGGTTGTGCTGTTGGGTGGAGGCCAGCGCGGTGTGGCAATAGCGCCAGGCCGGGTGGCGGCGCTTCGGAAAATCAAAACCAATCCGCGTCGCGGCGCCGGTCAGTTTGCTGATAACCGCGCTCGGCCACTGGTCGGCCAGGTTAAGCACCATATCGTACCGCTGCTGGCGCAGCGTCTGAATGAGCTGCCATTGCATCTTCAGCTGATACCTTTTTCCCTGCTTTTTCCAGCGGCGATCGAGACCATAAATATGGTGGATATCGGGGTTGGCTGCGAGCATATCCCGGGTCTCTTCATACAGCAGGACATCCACGCTGGCGGCGGGGTACTGCTGTTTCAGCGCGTGAATAAGCGGGGTGATCAGCAGCATGTCGCCATGATGGCGCAGCTTAATGACCAGGATCCGCGCCGGGTTCAACGGGCCGCGGGAGAGGGTTTCAGGCGTCATACTCTGTTCTTCATCCAGGATAAGGGTTCCGATTCTAGGGGATCAGACAGATTGAGAGAAGCGTTGTATTGCTCTACCATGACCCGATACGTATGGCCTGAGGACGTTTTCGTGCACAATCCCGCATTTCTCATCACGATTGATACAGAGGGCGATAACCTCTGGCAAAAACATGACAGCATCACCACCGAGAATGCGCGTTATCTTCCGCGTTTTCAGCAGCTTTGCGAAAAGTATGGCTTTAAACCGGTCTATTTGACCAACTATGAAATGGCCATCGACCCCTTTTATATCGAATTCGCCAGAGACGTGATTGCCCGCGGCACCGCGGAAGTCGGCATGCATCTGCATGCGTGGAACAGCCCGCCGACCGAGCCGCTGACCGCAGATGACTGGCGCCATAAGCCTTATCTTATTGAATACAGCGACGCTATGATGCGTGAGAAGGTCGACTATATGACGCGTCTGCTGGAGGATACCTTCCAGACCAAAATGGTTAGCCATCGCGCCGGGCGCTGGGCTTTTGACGAGCGCTATGCGCGTCTGCTGGTGGAGTACGGGTATCAGGTGGATTGCTCGGTGACCCCGCGGGTGAACTGGAAGACCGCCAAGGGGGCGCCGCAGGGCGATGGCGGGACCGATTATCGCCGCTTTCCGCAGCATGCCTATTTCCTCGATGAAAATGACATCAGCCGCGAGGGCCACTCGCCGCTGCTGGAAGTGCCGATGAGCATCCAGTACAAGCACTCAGCGTGGATGAACAGCGTGAAGCAGGGCTACGACCGCCTGCGCGGCAAAGTGCGATCCCCCTCCGTACACTGGCTGCGACCGATGGGCGGCAATGTGGAAACGATGAAAAAAGTCGTCGAACAAACGTTGACGCAGGGCAATGACTACGTGGAATATATGCTCCACTCTTCAGAGTATATGCCCGGCGGCAGCCCCACGTTCCAGAATGAACGGGATATTGAGCGTTTATACGCTGACCTCGAAGCCTTTTTTAGCTGGCTGGCGCCGCAGGTGAAGGGCATGACGCTGGCAGAATATTACCAGCGGAAAATTACACAGCGCTAACACAGCTCAAGGTACCGTATGCGTATCCTTAAACAATTAACGCGGAAAAAGAATGCTTTTTTCCGCGGCATTAAATTTAATTTAATTAACTATCGATACAGAAATAAGCCGGCGCGTAAAGCCTTCGACCCAGCGGCTGTGCGCCGCGTGCTGCTATTGCGTCTGGATGATAAAGTCGGTGATATGGTGGTCACGACCGGCTGCGCCAGAATACTGGCCGAACGGGGATATCAGGTTTCGGTGTTAACCGGACCAATATGCAGCGAAATATTAGCAGGCTCAGAATTCATTCAGCAAGTATATTTATATCGGCCCCGCATGTCCTTAAATACGTTGCGGGCGGCGGGTTTTGATGCGGTTATCGATTTTGATGACGTGACCAACTATGAACGCTTTAAATTACTCGCCGATTTACGGGCGACCAGCGTGATTGGTTTTAATAAAGAGCCCTATAAACTTTACGATCACTCAATCGCTTTTTTTGACGGCAACAGCCATATTTCCCTGCGCTATAAGCAGGTGGTGAAGCTGTTTGGCATCGTTGACGACCGCCCGTATCACTATCATCTCCCCGGCTGCCGCCATGAGCGGGAGAAAGTGGCCCGCTTGCTTTCTCAGGCCGGAGAGGTCGAACTGCGTATCGTCATTAACCCTTTTACCGCCTCCGAGGATAAAGACTTCTGTCGTCACCAGGTGGCGACCCTGGTCGAGCGGCTACATGCTCTGCCTTACCGGGTCTGTATCGTGATGGTGGGGCGCAGTGAAAAAATCCGCCAGCTGGGGCTGGATATGGCGCTGTACATCGCCGACAGCACCATCAACTCCGCCGTAGAAGTGATCCGCAGCTGTGATTTAGTCATTACGCCGGACACCTCGATCGTGCATATTGCCCGGGCTTTCGATAAGCCGATGGTGGCGGTCTATAACAAACGCAAACTCAAGAATACCGGGCTGCCCGGCTATCACATCTGGGCGCCGGGCTATGACAAGGCGAAGCAGATAGTCTGTGAAGAAGCGAATGTCGCCGATGTGGCGATTGAGTCGGTGTGGCCCGTGATTAAAGAGCAGGCCGACCGGCTGGTCGCCGCCCGCAGTTGATTTAAAAAGTTAATATAAAAAGGGCCGCTGACGGCCCTTTTTGTTAGCGTTTTTCCGCCAACCCTTTGCTGAGCGCAATGCCCAGCGGCAGCCAGAACAGCACCCAGGTTTCCCGGGGATTGCTGATGATAAACATCCCCTGCGAGGCCATGAACACCAGCGCGTAAAACAGGATCGCCAGACTGTAGCGGCTGTCGGTATGGCGCTTGCGCCACGCCTGCCATAGCCCGCAGGCAATGATCGCCAACAGCAGCAGTAACCCCACGATGCCGCCTTTCAGCAGGGCGCCCATATACACACTGTGGGTGGTGGTGATGTGCTCGCCGCTGTAGTTGATGAAATCCAGTTCATAGCTGAAACCGCGCCCCAGCCACGGCTGGCTGGCCATCTCCGACAGCGTATGGTGCCAGATGCTCAGGCGCAGCCCGCTTTGGGTGCCCAGCTCCTCGAAACGGGCGAGCAGCATGTCGCCCACCGGCGTCATGACCAAAAGCAGCGCTACCAGCACGGCCAGCGCCGCGGCGATCAGCAGGTTGCGGCGGGTGAAGACGTGCAGGTGCAGCGTACAGCCGACCGCCAGCACCAGGGCGATGATCGGCCCGCGGCTTTGGGTGAGCAGCAGCATCACCAGCATGATGACCACCGGCAGATAGAGCCAGTGGCTGGCTTTTTCTTTCAGTAGCATGCCGCAAATTAAAATGCCGATGCCGCAGTAACCGGCAAGGTCGATAACGTTCGTTGGTCCGGGGTTCTCGGGGGAGACCGCTCGTTCGGTGAGAACCAGCGTATGGTCGATAATCAGCGTCCACAGGGAGAGCACGGTGATCCCGCCGACCACCGCCAGCATCGCCAGTCGGCGGGTTCGTCCGTCCCTGAGCAGCATCGTCATCAGCAACAGATACCCGGTCAGATACACGCCGTGGGTGATCGGCGAGTCAATATGCTGCGGCGTATGGCCCCACACATTACTGAGGGCGTAATAGATAAAGAAAGCCGCCAGCAGCGTCCAGGTCTGCCACTGCTCGCGTAACACCCCGGCCAGCGCCTGGCGGTTTTCCTGGCGTACCAGCGACAGCAATAGCAGCAGGATCGATAAATGCAGCAGATTATTGGTCCGGGTGGACATGCAAAAAATCGCGCTGAAAAATAAAAACAAAGGAAAGACAATCGAGTAACCCTGTCTGGCGAAGTTACTCACTTTTAAAGTACTCATTAAACGCAACCTTTTCGAAGATAGTATCCGGCACAGCGCTTTCTGGGGAAAAATTAATCACCCGAATCTGGCGTTGCTGCAGTACCTGCGCGGCATGCGCAAAGGAGGGCATGACGAGGGTATCCACTTTTGTTGCCAGGTAAGAAGGCAATTTTTCTTGTTGTGTTTCGTAGAATCGCGGCTGGTTAAAGTTGGTCATATCCAGGCCGCTCACCAGGATAGTATTGAAGCCCAGCCAGGCGAGAATTTGCAGCGCCCAGTAGACCACCGTGCCGGCATCAAAGATGCCCTGGCGAATATCGGTGCTAAAACAGATATCCGGGCGCTGAGGATGAAAGCACATCGCCGCATTCTGCTGGTAAGTGCGCTTTATCGCTTCGCTGGCGACTTTCGGCTGGTAAATCTTATAGCAACCGTCCTCAATCAACGCCAAACGGCAGCGCAGCGCGTCCCCATAGCGATCGACGATTTTGGCGATCCCGTGCATGGTGGTGAACAGCAAAATATCCGGCTGGCTGACAATGGCGCGGATAATGTCCGGCTTCTTATCGAAAAATTCCATGTCGACGATGGTATAGAGCGAAAAGTGCAGCCGGTCGGCAAGATGCCAGGCGCCATTGACGCCCATCACCGGGATCGTTTTCGACAACAGGGAAAAATCGATATTGCGGGTTGAGGGGCCGGTGGCGGTCAGCAGGACTTCGCCCTGCATACTGTTTTTCAGCGCGCTCAGGCTGACCAGCGGCACCGTTTTCCCTTTATAGCGTAACGCGCTGATTTCGCCGCTTGGCGCGCGCGTAATACGGGTAAAAGGCCACAGATTTTCATTGTGGCGATACGCGCGAGGGCGCGTATAGCGGTAGATCTGCTTAAACAGGGATCCCATCAGAGCAGCCCCTGATTTTGCAGGAGAAGATGAATCCGGCTGGCCGCAATATCGCCGGTGCTGGCGCTGTTTTCCGGCCGCACGATATGCTGGTTTTTACCGTATCCGCCAATCAGCCCCGGGTCGGTCGGGCCGTAGAGCGTAAAGTTCGGTTTATCCAGCGCGGCGGTCAGATGGCTCAGCCCGGTATCGACCGAGACGACGGCCCGGGCGCCGGCCAGAACCTGCGCTACCTGCTCAAGGCTCATGCGCGGCAGCACTTCAACATACTCCCGGCCTTCCGCCAGCCGCTTCGCCCGCGCCTCTTCGTGCGGGGCGCCCCACGGCAGCTTAATGTGGACGCCGCTGTCGGCCAGCAGGTCGAGAAGCTCCTGCCAGCGGGTTTCCGGCCAGTGCTTATCGTCGCGGGTGGTGGCGTGCAGAAACACCAGATAGGGCGCGGCAGCGCTAGCCTCGTGCTGCAGGAAATGGCGCGCAATGGCGTAATCCCCCTGGGTCTGGGGTTTCGCGTAGCCAAGGCTTTTGGCGAACAGCTCACGGGTACGCTCCACCGCGTGCTGCTGTTTCGCGATATGGTGGCGGCGGTTGTAAAACAGGCTCGCCAGCGGCTCGCGGGCCGTTTGCCAGTCCATACCGTGCTTGACGCCGTGCGCCAGGCGAGTAACCAGCGCGGCGCTTTTTACCAGCCCCTGGGCATCGATGATGGCGTCATACTTTACCGCCTGAACGGTCTCGCGAAAGGCTTGACGCTCGGCTTTGATCGGCGCGGAAAACCAGGCTTTGCGCCAGCGGCGGATCGCCACCGGGATCACCCGCTCGACGCTTTTATGCCAGGAGGGGATCTGTGCGAAACCCTCTTCAACCACCCAGTCGAAGCGGATGCCGGGGATAGCCTGCGCGGCGTCGGTTAGCGCGGGCAGCGTGTGCAGCACGTCGCCCATGGAGGAGGTTTTAACGATCAATACCCGCATCCGTTACGCTTCCTCGTGCTCGGTTTTTTCCGCTAACAGTTCGTTCAGCTCTTGCAGGACGCGTTCTGGAGTGATGTCGATCAGGCTCTGATGATAGCCTTCGGCGGCATCGCCTTTGCGCACCTTGTGGTAGCCGGTAATCAGACGGATAACCCGCGCTTTATGCGACAGCGGCGGGGTAAAGTCCGGACTGCTCGGGCCATACAGCGCCACCAGCGGGCGGTCCAGCGCCGCGGCGACGTGCATCAGCCCCGAATCGTTAGTCACTACAGCTTTACAGGCGGCGATCAGAATGACCGCCTGCTCCAGCTGGGTTTCACCCGCCAGATTACGGCACCAGGCCTGCTGCTCGCTGCTGAGGGCGGCGATGATCTCTTTGCCGGCCTCGTTATCTTTCGCCGAGCCGAATAACGCAATCTGATAGCCATCGTCGATAAGCTTTTTCGCCAGCGCAGCATAATGATAGTGCGGCCAGCGTTTGGCCGGGCCGAACTCCGCGCCGGGGCAGAAGCCGACGATCGGCCGATCGTTGGACAGGTTAAAGGCGCTGCAGGCCTGCGACTTTTCCCCTTCGTTGACCTGCAGCTGCGGCCACAGCAGCGGCTGCGGCAGATCTTTGGCGCAGCGCATCACGCCGTTGTCGTAGGCCAGCGCCACGTAGCGTTCCACCATCAGCGGCCAGGCGTCTTTGTCCAGCACTCGGGCGTCGTTGAGCAGGCCGTAGCGCATCTCGCCGCGCCAGCCGGTGCGCAGCGGGATATTGGCAAAGAAAGGGACTAATGCCGATTTAAACGAGTTCGGCAGCACGTAAGCGCGATCGTAGCGACGCTCGCGCAGGCTGTGGCCGAGCTTGCGGCGTTCGCCGATAGCCAGCGCGCCGTGACCCAGCGGCATCGGGATCGCTTCGTTCACTTCCGGCATGCGCGAAAGCAACGGACGGCACCAGGCTGGCGCCATCACGTCGATAATCGCCTGGGGATAGCGCGCCCTGAGCGTACGATAAAGACTTTGCGACATCATCATGTCGCCCACCCAAGACGGGCCTACCACCAATATTTTCATGCTTGTTTCTTACGCGTCGCGGTTTAGCCAGGCCATATATTCCGTTACGCCTTCGGCAACGGTTTTGAACGGTTTGTCATAGCCCGCTTTGCGCAGGTTAGTCAGATCCGCCTGAGTGAACGCCTGGTAGCGGCCTTTCAGTTTGTCCGGGAACGGGATGTACTCGATGCTGCCTTTTTTGTGGTACGCCAGGGTCGCATCGGCGACGGCCTGGAAGGATTCCGCACGGCCGGTGCCGAGGTTAAAGATGCCGGAAACGCCGTTTTCCCAGAACCACAGGTTGACGTCAGCCACGTCGCCCACGTAGACGAAGTCGCGCTTGAAGCCGTCGCTGCCTTCGAACAGTTTCGGGCTTTCGCCATTATTCAGCTGGGTATTGAGGTGGAAAGCGACGCTCGCCATGCTGCCTTTGTGGCCTTCGCGCGGCCCGTAGACGTTGAAGTAGCGGAAGCCGACGATCTGCGAATTGGCTTCCGGCAGGATCTGGCGGACGTATTCGTCGAACAGGAATTTGGAGTAGCCGTAAACGTTCAGCGGCTGTTCGTACTCGCGGGACTCGATGAAGTCGCTGGTGCGTCCGCCATAGGTGGCCGCGGAGGAGGCGTACAGGAACGGGATTTCGCGCTCCAGGCAGTAGTGCAGCAGCTCTTTGGAGTACTGATAGTTGTTGTCCATCATGTACTTACCATCCCACTCGGTAGTGGAAGAGCACGCGCCTTCGTGGAAGATTGCTTCGATTTCACCGAACTCTTCACCCGCCATAATCTGGATCAGAAAGTCTTCTTTATCCATGTAGTCAGCGATGTTCAGGTCAACCAGGTTTACAAACTTGGTGCCGTCTTTCAGATTGTCGACAACCAGAATGTCGGTGATGCCTTTGTCATTCAGCGCTTTAACGATGTTGCTGCCGATAAAGCCTGCGCCGCCGGTAACGATGATCATAACTGTACCTTTGAAGTTGGGAGCCCGGAGACAATCCGGACATGAATGCTCTTATCATATCACCACATGAGCAAGCCTACAGCCATTCGCAGAATAAGGTGCTGGGCTGACGTGATTTATGCTGCAAATAATTCATTCAGGCCTGCATCATCTCGTATCAGCGTATAGCTTTGGGTAATATGTGCCAAATTTTGCCGAATCTGGAGAGTTGCAATGCGTGGTGATTTCTACAAACAGTTAACTAGCAATCTGGAGACCGCTCGGGCCGAAGGGTTGTTCAAAGAAGAGCGCATCATCACCTCGGCGCAGCAGGCGGACATTACCGTCGGCGACAGCCACGTGATTAACTTCTGCGCCAATAACTATCTGGGTCTGGCGAACCACCCGGAACTGATTGCCGCGGCGAAATCCGGCATGGACAGCCACGGTTTCGGGATGGCCTCGGTACGCTTCATCTGCGGCACCCAGGATACGCATAAGCAGCTGGAGAAGAAGCTGGCCGATTTCCTCGGTATGGAAGACGCGATCCTCTACTCCTCCTGCTTCGACGCCAACGGCGGCCTGTTTGAAACGCTGCTCGGCCCGGAAGACGCCATTATCTCCGACGCCCTGAACCATGCCTCGATCATCGACGGCGTGCGTCTGTGTAAAGCGAAGCGCTTCCGCTATGCCAACAACGATATGCAAGAGCTGGAGGCGCGTCTGAAAGAAGCTCGCGAGGCCGGCGCGCGTCACGTGCTGATCGCCACCGACGGCGTGTTCTCGATGGATGGCGTGATCGCCAACCTGCAAGGCGTTTGCGACCTGGCGGATAAATACGATGCGCTGGTGATGGTCGATGACTCCCACGCCGTCGGCTTCGTCGGCGAAAACGGCCGCGGCTCCCACGAATACTGCGATGTGATGGGGCGCGTCGATATCATCACCGGCACGTTGGGTAAAGCGCTGGGCGGCGCCTCCGGCGGCTACACCGCCGCGCGCAAAGAGGTGGTTGAGTGGCTGCGCCAGCGCTCCCGTCCGTATCTGTTCTCCAACTCTCTGGCGCCGGCCATCGTGGCCGCCTCCATCAAAGTGCTGGAGATGGTTGAAGAGGGGGCAGACCTGCGCGATCGCCTGTGGGCTAACGCGCGTCTGTTCCGCGAAAAAATGACCGCGGCAGGCTTCACGCTGGCCGGCGCCGACCACGCCATCATTCCGGTGATGCTGGGCGAGGCGGTGGTGGCGCAGAACTTTGCCCGCGAGCTGCAGAAAGAAGGGATCTATGTCACCGGCTTCTTCTATCCGGTGGTACCGAAAGGCCAGGCGCGTATTCGCACCCAGATGTCGGCGGCGCATACCCCTGAACAAATTGAGCGTGCGGTGGAAGCCTTTACCCGCATCGGCAAACAACTGGGCGTCATCGCCTAATAAGGGTATGAGATGAAAGCGTTATCCAAACTGAAAGCGGAAGAAGGCATCTGGATGACCGACGTACCGGAACCGGAAGTCGGCCATAACGATCTGCTGATTAAAATCCGCAAGACCGCCATTTGCGGGACCGACGTGCACATCTACAACTGGGATGAGTGGTCGCAGAAGACCATTCCGGTGCCGATGGTGGTCGGTCACGAATATGTCGGCGAAGTGGTGGGGATTGGTCAGGAAGTGCGCGGCTTTAAGATTGGCGACCGCGTCTCCGGCGAAGGGCATATCACCTGCGGCCACTGCCGTAACTGCCGCGCGGGCCGCACCCATCTGTGCCGCAACACCATCGGCGTGGGCGTCAACCGCCCGGGCTGCTTTGCTGAGTATCTGGTGATCCCGGCCTTTAACGCCTTTAAAATCCCCGACAATATCTCTGATGACCTGGCGTCTATCTTCGACCCGTTCGGCAACGCGGTGCACACCGCGCTCTCCTTCGATCTGGTCGGGGAAGACGTGCTGGTTTCCGGCGCCGGTCCGATCGGCGTGATGGCGGCGGCGGTAGCGAAACACGTCGGCGCGCGTAACGTGGTGATCACCGACGTCAACGAGTACCGTCTTGAGCTGGCGCGCAAAATGGGCGTTACCCGCGCGGTGAACGTGGCCAAAGAGAACCTTAATGACGTGATGGCCGAGCTGGGGATGACCGAAGGTTTCGATGTGGGTCTGGAGATGTCCGGCGCGCCGCCGGCGTTTCGCAGCATGCTGGATACCATGAACCACGGCGGCCGTATCGCGATGCTGGGTATCCCGCCGTCGGATATGTCCATCGACTGGACCAAGGTCATCTTCAAAGGGCTGTTTATCAAAGGTATCTATGGTCGCGAAATGTTCGAAACCTGGTACAAGATGGCGGCGCTGATCCAGTCTGGTCTGGATCTCTCACCGATCATCACCCACCGCTTCGGCATTGATGACTTCCAGAAAGGTTTTGACGCGATGCGCTCCGGCCAGTCCGGTAAAGTGGTTTTGAGCTGGGACTAACCCCCCATGCTGGCGTAAAAATCAGCAAAAAAGGCGCCTGCGGGCGCCTTAATTTAGATTTGGATAACATTTTTAGCCTGCTTAATATTAAGCGCACAATTTCTACATCGATTTTACGGTTATTCGCTTATACAGTGTGTTTAGTCGCAGTTTAACTTTGTAACTATCATGCTTAAACTCTCCGTATGCTTACTGACCTGTAACTCTGCGCGCCTGCTGATGGAGGTGCTGCCGCCTCTGCTGAAGGTGGCCGATGAATGTATCGTCGTCGACTCCGGCAGTACCGACGAAACCGTCGCTATTTGCCAGCAGTTTGGTCTCACCGTCCATCACCATGCCTATAAAGCCCACGGCGCGCAGATGAACTATGCCATCGGACTGGCCAGCCATGACTGGGTGCTGTGCATGGACAGCGACGAAATTCTTGATAATGACGTGGTGGCGGCCATTCAGGCGCTAAAAGCGGGGGAGGAGCCTGAGCCGACCTGCGCCTGGCGTCTGCCGCGCTACTGGTTTGTGCTAGGCAAACAGGTACGGACTATCTACCCCATTTCCTCACCGGATTATCCGGTGCGGCTCTTTAACCGCCAGCAGGCGCGGTTTAACGATCGGCCGGTGGATGACCAGGTGGTCGGACACGCGAGCTCCGTCAGGCTGCCGGGCTTCGTTCGCCACGATACCTTTTATTCGCTGCATGAAGTGTTTAATAAGCTGAACAGCTATACCACCCGGCTGGTGAAGTACCAGCAGATCAAACCTTCGCTGACGCGGGGGATCGTCAGCGCCATTGGCGCTTTCTTTAAGTGGTATCTGTTTAGCGGGGCGTGGCGCTATGGCAAGGTCGGCGTGGTGACCGGCCTGTACGCGACGTTTTACAGCTTTCTGAAATATTTTAAGGCGTGGTACGCCCACGAAGATAACCAGGCGCCCGTCGCGCAAAAGCGAACGGACCCCTGAGTAGTCTAGTTGCCGGGGTTGTCCCAGCCCTGCCATTTGAGGCGATAGTACTGGATCAGCGCGCTCTGGCTGATGCTATCGCTGAGGATAGTGAAGAAGCGACTGGCGTTCACAGGCTCCAGCGGGCGCTTCGGTTTGCAAGACTTCACGCCATGGAACGGATTACGCGGCTTCTGCTGCGTTTGTTGCGCGGGCGGCTGGGCGTAGTTTGGCGTCGAGTTGTCGACCTGCGGCTCGTTGAGCAGGCTGCTCGGGCGCACCAGCGTGATATCCGGCGGCAGGTTATAGACCATCTGCTGCAGCACCCGCACCGTCGTCGGATGCGGATGGCCAATGGCTATCGCCGAACCGTTGCGCCGCGCCAGGGCGATGGCGCGATTGAACTGGTTGCGGATATCGGCTTCATTCTGCGTATCGTCGAGAAACACTTTGCGCTTAATCACCTTCACGCCGGTACCCTGCGCGGCGCGCATGGCCTGGGTGTTGCCGATGGTGACGCTGTCGAGAAAATAGAGATTGTAGCGCTCCAGGGCCTGCATCACCTTCTGCATGCCAAACAGGTTGGAGGTCATCGCGCTGCCCATATGGTTATTCAGCCCGACGGCGTAAGGGACTTTGCCGTAAGCCTCGCGAATAATGCGCTCGATCTCCTCGCTGCTCATTTCGGGACGCAGGGTGTCTTTTTCCAGCGGCTGTTTGCTGAGCGGTGCCATTGGCAGGTGGATGAGCACTTCATGGCCCTGATTATGCGCTTTAGTGGCCATTTCCCGGGCGTGCGGCGCGTTCGGCAGCACGGCGACGGAGATAGTTGCCGGCAGCGCCAGCACCTGATTCTCGGTCTGCGGGCGGTAGCCAAAATCGTCAATAACGATGGAGAGTTTGCCAGCGAACGCTGGCGCCGCCAGAGCCAGCGAACCGGCTACGGCAAGAGCAATTGCGCGAAATTGAAGCAAAACTTATCTTCCCAACCACGGCTGTGGATTGACCGCCTGACCCTGGCGGCGAATTTCGAAATAGACCATCGGCAATGGCTCTGACTTCGGTGCCTTCAGACGCGGCGATAACCATCCCTTTCCAACGTAGTTCACCTTGCAGCTGTTCGCCATATCGATGAAGGAGCGGACCGCGAACCGGCCAGAACGCCTGACCGCGCGGCGAGCCCAGCCCGCCGGTGCGTGACATCAGCGAACGCTCACTTTCCGTTGGTTTATAGGTGGTGCCTTTGCGCGATGCTTCCTGCTGGCGGTCGCGCACCGCCTGTGCGTCGCGTGCTTCCCGATCGGCGCGGGCTTTGGCGGCAGCTTCCGCCTGGGCGATACGACCGCGTAGGCGCGATTCGTTAGCCCGTAATTCACTTAATTGTTGCTGACCCTGCTGAATGGAAGACTCCAGGCCGGAAAGGGTCTTTTTCCGTTCGTTACGCGCCTGCTCCAGCTTCGCCTGCTGGGCCTTTTGCTCGTAGACCAGCGTTTGCTGCTGGCTCTGTTTTTCTTCGAGCATCGACTTTTGCACCGCCATCTCTTCGCGCGTTTTCTTCAACTCCGCGATAGTCTCCTGGCGGGCCTGGTTGAAATAGCTGAAATAGACCTGCATCCGCTGATTGCGCTGGCCCTCTTCACCGCTGAGCACCATCTGGATGCCGGTATGCGGCCCCTGGCGGAAAGCGGCATCGAGCTGCGCGGCGAGGTTCCGCTCCTGAGACGCGCGCTGGCGCTCCAGCTTCGCGAGAGCGGCGTTCATCTCGTCAATCTGCTTATTGAGCTGGTTCAGGCTATCCTGAGTTTCGCGCAGTTTGCGGGCCGCGGCGGCGATCGCCTCTTCCTGCGCTTTGAGCTGGGCGAGCAGGCTTGCGCGCTGCTGCTGCTGTTGCTTAATCGCCCGCTGCCTGGCGGCGATGTCGGCCTGGATGGACTTTAGCTGATCGCGATCGTCGGCATGCGCAGATGACGCGCACAGCAATACGCCAGCGCTGAGCGCGCTGGCGTAAAGGACGGACCGAACTGCCGCTGCGATCCATGTAGTTGAATACATCGCCTTTCCCCTCATGGGGAAGGATTATTCCACGATGAACAGCGGCTTGCCAGTCATCTCTTGCGGGATTTCCATTCCAACCGCTTTTACGGCTGCTTCCATCACCCCGGTATGGCCAACCATATCGCCGTTCGGGTAGTTACAGATGATGGTGTCGTATTTTCCGCCTTTGATGGCGGCGACCAGTTTCTCAGTCAGCTCGGCGGAGCTCATTTCCGGCTGCAGATCGTAGGTCGCCACTTTCGGCGAGTTAATCAGGATCCGCTCTTCGCCTTTAAACGGCTCTTCTACGCCGCCGTTGAAGAAGAAGGTGACGTGAGCGTATTTTTCAGTTTCGGAGATGCGCAGCTGGGTTTTATCGTGCTTCGCCATCCACTCGCCGAAAGTATTGGCCAGCGAGGCGGGCGGGTAGGCGCAGGCGACTTTGATGTCGGCGGCGTATTCGGTGAGCATCACGAAATCGAGATTAACCACTTTCTTACGCGCAAAGCCGTCGAAGTCGGCGTTGACGAAGGCGCGGGTGATTTCACGCGCGCGGTCGGCACGGAAGTTCATGAAGATCAGCGCGTCGCCGTCTTCCATCGCGGCATCGGCCTGGCCGGCGGCGCGGATAACGGTGGCTTTCACGAATTCGTCGTTTTCGTCACGGGCGTAGGCGGCCTGCAGACCCGCGACGGCGGTATCGGCCTGGAATTCGCCTTTGGCCAGGGTCAGCAGATCATAAGCTTGTTCCACGCGATCCCAGCGGTTGTCGCGGTCCATGGCGTAATAGCGGCCGATGAGCGACGCGATGCGACCTTTGCCCAGCGCGGCAAATTTGGCTTCGAATGTCGCCAGCGTTTTTTCCGCACTGCGCGGCGGCGTATCACGGCCGTCGAGGAAGGCGTGCAGGTAGATCTTCTCAGCGCCGCGCTCTGCCGCCAGCTCCACCATCGCCATGATGTGATCTTCGTGGCTGTGGACGCCGCCTGGCGACATCAGGCCCATGACATGTACTGCTTTGCCGGCGGCAACCGCTTTATCGACCGCGGCGGTCAGTACCGGGTTGGCGAAGAAGGTGCGTTCTTTAATTTCCACATCGAGACGGGTCAGGTCCTGATAGACGATACGACCGGCGCCCAGGTTGACGTGGCCTACTTCGGAGTTCCCCATCTGACGGTCCGGCAGGCCGACTTCGAGGCCGGATGCATCGATCAGGGTATGTGGACGTTTGGCCCACAGCGCGTCCATTACCGGCGTTTTAGCGCTATAAATGGCGTTATCCTGTTGGTCTTCGCGATAGCCGTAGCCATCCAGAATCACCAGTACCATAGGTTTTTTAGAAACCGACATTGCGACAACCTCATGCTCAAAGACAGAAATTTTGCGTAATTTTACTACAGCTGAATCGTTTAAATCCCCGTGAAAGATCAAAGAAAGGGAGCGGCCGGGCCGCGCCGGGTCAGCGAGAGCGGCTTTTTTTCGCCACCGCCCGCAGAAAATACATTACATCGCGCTCACTGGCTGTAATTGCCGCAAGGCACAGGTATACTCCTTTCCTGGTTTTTTTCTCACTTAGTCGGGAGTTGTAACCCCCCATGCAAGAAATTATGCAATTCATCGGCCGTCACCCGGTCCTGAGCATCGCGTGGATCGCGCTGCTGGGTGCGGTAGTGTTCACCACCTTCAAGGGGCTGATGTCGAAAGTTAAAGTCATCACCCGTGGTGAAGCGACGCGTCTTATCAATAAAGAAGATGCGGTGGTGGTCGACCTGCGTCAGCGTGACGATTTCCGTAAAGGCCATATTGCCGGCGCTATTAACCTGCTGCCCAGCGATATCAAAGCCAATAACGTCGGCGAGTTGGAAAAACACAAATCGCAACCCATTATTGTGGTAGACGGTTCCGGCATGCAGGCGCAAGAGCCCGCCAGCGCGCTGAACAAAGCCGGGTTTGAAAAAGTCTTTGTACTGAAAGAGGGCATTGCTGGCTGGAGCGGCGAAAACCTCCCTCTGGTACGCGGCAAATAACTTACCTCGCGTGGTGATGCCGCCGCGTTTTCTCCTTCACGCCTGACGTGAAGGGAACACAGGCTGCGGCGTAAAACCCTCAGGGTAACAACAGGAGTGAAGTCATGGCCAATATTGAGATCTACACCAAAGCGACCTGCCCGTTCTGCATTCGCGCGAAAGCGCTGCTGAACAGCAAAGGCGTAACGTTCCATGAGTTGCCGATCGATGGCGATGCCGCGAAGCGTGAGGAGATGATCCAGCGCAGCGGACGGACGACGGTTCCGCAGATTTTTATTGATGCGCAGCACATTGGCGGCTGTGACGACTTGTATGCGCTTGATTCACGTGGTGGACTTGATCCCCTCTTGCGCTAATTTTTGCGCGCTTTCCCTGGCGGAAGCGCGTATTTAAGGACAACACGAAAGGGTTTTACTATGTCAGAACAAAACAGCACCGAAATGACCTTCCAGATCCAGCGTATCTATACCAAAGATATCTCTTTTGAAGCGCCGAACGCGCCGCAAGTTTTCCAGAAAGACTGGCAGCCGGAAGTTAAACTTGATCTGGATACCGCCTCCACCCAGCTGGCTGAAGGCGTTTATGAAGTGGTGCTGCGTGTGACCGTGACCGCTGCGCTGGGCGAAGAAACCGCGTTCCTCTGTGAAGTACAGCAGGGCGGTATTTTCTCCATCGACGGCATCGAAGGCACCCAGATGGCGCACTGCCTCGGCGCATACTGCCCGAACATTCTGTTCCCGTACGCGCGCGAGTGCATCACCAGCCTGGTTTCCCGCGGTACCTTCCCGCAACTTAACCTTGCGCCAGTGAACTTCGACGCGCTGTTCATGAACTATCTGCAGCAGCAGGCTGGCGAAGGTGCTGAACAACATCAGGATGCCTGATGAACGCACTTAATGCTGCAATGACTGTGATCGGTGCCGGCTCTTACGGCACCGCTCTTGCCATCACCCTGGCAAGAAATGGCCACCACGTTGGCTGCAGGACGTGGCGCGTGAAGCGCTGGGCGATGATATTCCGCTGGCGGTGATCTCGGGGCCAACCTTCGCCAAAGAGCTGGCCGCCGGCCTGCCGACGGCGATTTCGCTGGCGGCCACGGATCCGCAGTTTGCGGAAGACCTTCAGCGCCTACTGCACTGCGGCAAAAGCTTCCGCGTCTACATCAACCCGGACTTTATCGGCGTGCAGCTCGGCGGCGCGGTGAAAAACGTCATTGCCATCGGGGCAGGTATGTCGGATGGCATCGGCTTCGGCGCCAATGCGCGTACGGCGCTGATTACCCGTGGGCTGGTGGAAATGTCCCGCCTCGGCGCGGCGCTGGGCGCCGATCCGGAAACCTTTATGGGCATGGCCGGCCTCGGTGACCTGGTGCTCACCTGCACCGACAACCAGTCCCGTAACCGTCGCTTCGGCATGATGCTCGGCCAGGGTATGGACGTGCAGAGCGCCCAGGACAAGATTGGCCAGGTGGTTGAAGGCTACCGCAATACCAAGGAAGTTCGCGTTCTGGCACAGCGTTTAGGTGTCGAAATGCCAATAACCGAGGAAATTTATCAGGTATTGTATTGCGGAAAAATTGCGCGCGAGGCAGCATTGACCTTATATATCGTCTGGAATAATATTAAAGCCGAAGCCCGGGCTTTGGCTGACTGTGAGCCGATGCTCGCCAGTTTTTACCACGCAACGCTACTCAAGCATGAAAATCTCGGCAGCGCGCTGAGCTATATGCTGGCCAACAAGCTGGCTTCCCCGATTATGCCGGCGATCGCCATTCGCGAAGTGGTGGAAGAGGCCTACGCCGCCGATCCGGAAATGATCGCCTCCGCCGCCTGCGATATTCAGGCGGTGCGCACGCGCGACCCGGCGGTGGATAAATACTCCACGCCGTTGCTCTATCTGAAGGGTTTCCATGCCTTGCAAGCCTATCGTATCGGCCACTGGCTGTGGACTCAGGGGCGACGCGCGCTGGCGATTTTCCTGCAAAATCAGGTCTCCGTCTCTTTCCAGGTAGATATCCACCCGGCGGCGAAAATCGGCCGCGGGATCATGCTCGACCATGCCACCGGCATTGTGGTCGGCGAAACGGCGGTGATTGAAGATGACGTCTCTATTCTGCAGTCGGTCACCCTCGGCGGGACCGGTAAAACCAGCGGCGACCGTCATCCGAAAATTCGCGAAGGCGTTCAACGGCATCCACCACACCTTCGAGTACGGCGACGGGATTTGATGTATTGCCATTTGCCGCTGCTAAGCACAGAAATGTAGCCCGGATAAGGCGCAACGCGCCGTAATCCGGGAACCGCTCAGGTTAGCTGCGCAAGACCGCGCCAGGATACCCCAGCTGGCGCCAGGCTTCATACACCACCACCGACACCGCGTTTGACAGGTTCATACTGCGGCTGTCCGGCATCATCGGAATACGGATTTTCTGCTCCGGCGGCAGGGCATCGAGGATGCTGGCCGGCAGACCGCGGGTTTCCGGGCCAAACATCAAGAAATCGCCGTCCTGATAGCTCACTGCGCTGTGCGCAGGCGTGCCTTTGGTGGTCAGGGCGAACAGACGCTGCGGCTGCGCGCTGGCGACAAACGCCGCGTAATCCGCATGGCGCTGCACGGCAGTGAACTCGTGATAGTCCAGTCCGGCGCGTCTCAGGCGTTTATCGTCCCAGGTGAAGCCCATCGGCTCAATGATATGCAGACTGAAGCCCGTGTTGGCGCACAGGCGGATAATATTCCCGGTGTTCGGCGGGATCTCTGGTTCGAATAACACGATGTTCAGCATACTGCCCCCTTAATTGCGGGGGGCAGAATAGCAGATATTTGGCGAACCCTCACCCTGAGGGAGAGGGGCGGCGTAAGGGAAAACGTGGAGAATTACGCGGCGTTATTCTGCTTCAGCGCATCGAAGGTCTGCAGCGCTTCGGCGTTCTGCACCAGCGAATCACGGCTGATTTCACGGATACTTTTCGCCCCGGTGAGGGTCATCGCCACTTTCATCTCTTTCTCGATGAGGTTCAGCAGATTCGCCACGCCCTGCTTACCGTGGGTCGCCAGGGCGTACAGGTAAGCGCGGCCCAGTAGCACGCTGTCGGCGCCCAGAGCGATCATCCGCACCACGTCGAGCCCGTTACGGATGCCGCTGTCGGCGAGAATAGTGATGTCGCCTTTCACCGCGTCGGCAATTGCCGGCAGGGCGCGGGCCGAGGAGAGCACGCCATCGAGTTGGCGGCCGCCGTGGTTGGAGACGACAATGCCGTCAGCGCCGAAGCGCACCGCGTCGCGGGCGTCCTCCGGATCGAGGATCCCTTTGATCACCATCGGACCGTCCCAGAAATCGCGGATCCACTCCAGGTCTTTCCATGAAATCGACGGATCGAAGTTATTCGCCAGCCAGCCAATGTAATCCTCAAGCCCGGTCGGTTTGCCGAGATAGGCGGAGATATTGCCCAGATCGTGCGGGCGACCGTTAAGGCCGACGTCCCACGCCCACTGCGGATGGGTGACGGCCTGCCAGTAGCGGCGCAGGGCGGCGTTCGGGCCGCTCATGCCTGAATGGGCGTCGCGGTAGCGGGCGCCGGGAGTCGGCATATCGACGGTAAAGACCAGCGTCGAGCAGCCGGCGGCTTTGGCGCGCTCCAGCGCATTGCGCATAAAGCCGCGGTCGCGCAGGACATACAGCTGGAACCACATCGGGCGCTTGATGGTCGGGGCGACCTCTTCGATCGGGCAGACGGAAACGGTAGAGAGGGTGAACGGAATGCCTTTGTCGTCCGCCGCGCCGGCGGCCTGCACTTCGCCGCGGCGGGCGTACATCCCGCACAGCCCGACCGGCGCCAACGCCGTCGGCATCGCCAGCTTCTCGTTGAATAATGTCGTTTCCAGACTCAGGTCCGACATATTGCGCAAAATACGCTGGCGCAAGGCTACATCGGAAAGGTCCTCGACGTTGCGGCGCAGGGTATGTTCGGCGTAGGCGCCGCCGTCAATATAGTGGAACAGAAACGGCGGCAGGATACGCTGTGCGGCGGCGCGATAGTCGCTGGCGGCGGAAATAATCATCACGAGTTCTCCCTGGAATTTTCATTGTGGTCACCGGGCAGGCGGGTAATTCGCGCCTGGCGGGCCTGGTCTTCATCAAAACGTTTGATGGTGGCGTGGACAAAGCCTAAGTGGCCCATCATCGCCTGGCGCGCCGCCTCGGCGTCGCCGGCGACAATCGCCTCCATGACGGCCTGGTGCTGTTCGGTCAGGCGGGCAAACACCGGCGGCACCTGATACATGCGCTGGCGGCTCTGCTTAACGGAGGAGTGCAGCAGGTCGAAAAAGCCGCGCATGGTTTGCAGGAGCACCACGTTATGCGAGGCTTCGGCGATCGCCAGGTGAAAGCGGACATCCGCCTGCGAGGCGATATCCGGGTCTTCACTCTGGGTCGCTTCAAAGCACAGACGAATTTTTTCTTTATCGGCGTCGGTGGCGCGCATCGCCGCGTGCCACGCGGTGCTGGCTTCGATGGCGTGGCGGGCTTCGAGGATATCGAAGCTGTAGTCCGGGTCATCGGCCAGCAGCGTCTTCAGCGGCTGGACGATGTTTTGCTCTGACCACGGCTCATGCTGAAAGCGGACGAAGGTGCCGCCGCCGCGACGGCTCAACAGCACCCCTTCATTGACCAGCATCGCCAGCGCTTCGCGCAGGGAATTGCGTGAGACGCCGAGCTGGGCGGCGAGCTGGCGCTCGGCGGGCAGTCGCATGCCCGCCTCCAGCTGTTGTTCTTCAATCAGCGCCCGGACGCGACGCGCCACGTCGTCGGCCAGGCGTTTAGGCATCACTATCACGGGATCATCCAGGTTAAAACGTAGGCCTGCAGCGTGGTGATCAGCCCCACCATGCAGGTGAAGATCAGGCTATGTTTGACGGTAAAGCGGAACAGATCCGACTCTTTGCCCACCAGGCCTACCGCGGCGCAGGCGATGGCGATCGACTGCGGGGAAATCATCTTGCCGGTAACGCCGCCGGTGGTATTAGCCGCGACCAGCAGGATATCGGAGACGCCAATCTGCTGCGCCGCCGTTGCCTGCAGCGCGGCGAACAGGGCGTTAGACGAGGTGTCCGAACCGGTCAGGAATACCCCCAGCCAGCCAAGGAACGGCGAGAAGAAGGTAAACGCGTGGCCGGTATGGGCCAGCGCCAGGGCCAGCGTCGACGACAGCCCGGAATAGTTAGAGATAAAGGCGAACGCCAGCACCATGCCGATAGAGTAGATCGGCAGCGCCAGATCCTTCAGCGTCCCGGCGAAGGTGGTCAGCGCATCTTTCGGCTTCATGCGCAGCCAGACGATGGACAGCAGGGCGGCGAACAGAATGGCGGTGCCGGTTGCCGACAGCCAGTCGAATTTATATACCGCGGCGTAGGGCGTTGCGGCGCTAACCACCGGCGGCATACGGGCAACCATTTTGTCGAGGAATGGTACCGAAATATTGATAACGAAGTCATACATCGCGCCGCCAGGAGCGAACAGCGCTTTGAATGGCGGCACGCTCCACAGGGTCACTGTGGCGGTCAGGAACAGGAACGGCGACCAGGCGCGGATCACTTGTCCCGCCGTGTAGCGTGTGCGGGCCAGCGTCATATCCACCTGCGAGGCGCCGAGATCGCCGAAGCGGAAGATGCGTACCGGCTGCCAGCGTTTGAGGAACAGGGTCAGACAGACCAGGGAGACCAGCGACGAGATGATATCCGGCAGCTCCGGGCCAAGGAAGTTAGAGCTGAGGTACTGGGCAATAGCGAACGAACCGCCTGCGACTATCACCGCCGGCCAGGTCTCTTTAATGCCGCGCCAGCCATCCATAATCGCCATGATCCAGAACAGCACGATAATGGTCAGGAACGGCAGCTGGCGGCCCACCATCTGGCCGATGGCGAAGCTATCGATACCGGTCACCTGGCCGGCGACCAGAATCGGGATGCCCATCGCACCGAAGGCCACCGGCGCGGTGTTGACGATCAGGCACAGGCCAGCCGCATACAGCGGGTTAAACCCGAGACCAACCAGCAGCGCGGCGGTAATCGCCACCGGTGCGCCGAAACCCGCCGCCCCTTCGAGAAAGGCGCCGAACGAGAAGCCGACGATCAGCATCTGCAGGCGCTGGTCCGGCGTAATCGACAGAATCGATGAGCGGATGATGTCGAACTGTCCGGTCTTCACCGAGATTTTATAGACGAAGACCGCGGCGATAATAATCCACGCGATAGGCCACAGGCCGTAGAAGAAGCCGTAGACCACCGAGGCTAAGGCGCGGTCCACCGGCATTTTATAGAACAGCAAGGCAACGACCAGCGCGATTGCGACGGTCCAGGTGGCAGCGATGTAGCCTTTCAGTTTGAGCTTAATCAGCGCAAAAAAGAAAAACAGAATCGGTAGCGATGCGATAAGACTGGATAGCCAGATATTACCGGCGGGATCGTAGTTTTGTTGCCAGAGATTCATGCAGGGTCTCCATCGGGCCGCCAGGAGAGGAGGGCTGAGTCTGCGCTCATTGCCGATCCCACCGAAGGTAAAATTGGCCCGGCCAATTAAGGGTATCAGGGTTGATGACAACGAATGGTTAATCAGATGTTGCTCTTAAGCAACGTGTTTGTGATGGGTTTTGACGGATTTGTGAACTGCCAGGGGGTGGATGAAATTATTGGTTGGACCAATCGACCCGGCTGAAGGTAAAAATGTGGGGGAGTGAAGACAGAATAGCCCTCTCCGTACGGAGAGGGCTGGGGATCAAAATTCGCTGCGGGCGAAACCGGTCATCTCTTTCAGACCCATTTCCCGGCCCAGGGCGGTCATCGGATGGACAACCACCAGGCCGCGAACGCTTTTCTTCAGCTTGCCCATATCGGCCTGCTCTTTTTTGGTAATCGCGCGGCGAAACGGCAGGCTCATCAGCTTCTGCGCCTCTTTGCTCAGCTTCTGGCTCTGGACGGAACGCAGACGTTCAATCTCCGTTTCCAGAGTGGCTTTTTCTTTTTCCAGTTCAGCGTATTTATCGGCGGCTTCCACCAGCGACAGCTCGGCCTGCTGGTGGCGGATGGCGTCGAGACGATCGCTCAGACGCTTGATTTCATTCTTTTCGACTTCTTTCATGGTGATTTGATCTGTTAATAAAGGGGCTTCATTCGCCTATAGTATGTGCCGTGACCGCTATTGTTGATAGCTATTTATCAAAAATTCGCCGTTTGTCGCCCGCGGAATGCAATATCATTTATCGCTAATAATTTGAATTTTATTAATATTCCGCCTAATACCCGTTCTAATTTCATTTCTGTGAAGCCTGTCGGCAGATAAGCACGTTTTCCTTAACCAACGCCGGTGAATTGGCTAATGCTTAATCAGATTATTCCCAAAAGGAGGACGTGATGGCAAAGATCGGCGACGGCGTACCACGTTTAATCGACAAAGCGGTTGATTTTATGGCTTCCAGTCAGGCGTTTATGGAGTATTTGAAAAAGTCTCCGCGTCTGCAGCATGTACCGCGAGACATTCCTCAGGATAAGGAAGCGTTGTTCCTGCAGCGTCTGGAATATTATCGTCAGCTTTACCGGCCGACCTGCGACCAGACGGAACCGGAATCAGAGCGTTGATTTCTGAAAGGCTTTTTTTAAGCTGATTCGTGAAATCAGCTCAGTCAGGGACAGCACCATCGTTGAGCGCACCATCTGCTGGTAACGCAGTTTCTGCATTGCCAGCAGTTCGGCATCGCTGTCATCAAATTGCGGCGTTGGCGGCAGGGCGGCGACGCAGTGCAGCTCGCCGAACGGACCGATAATTTCGTCGTCGGTAAAGCTGTACTCATTGCCGTCGTGGTTAAGCTCTTCGCGCAGGGCCATCAGCAGCTCGGCGTCTTCATATTCGGCACGACTTATCACCCCAAGGCCATAAATCAGCTTCAGGCGTACAGAGAGATCGCCGAGCGGCCCGCTGCCCTCCAGCAAGGGCTCGACGGCGTATTTCACCGCGTAGTCGTCTTTACGGAACACCTGAAGCACCAGAATATTGACCGCTTCCGTTAACAGCTCGACGGTGGCGATCAGGAAGCTTCGTACGGTTTTGCCAGCATTCAGACGCTCAAGCACACGGTTTTCAAATGCTTGTGTTTCTTCCATCATTGCCTGCATATCTGACAGGAGTCGTAATGGGCGCGACGTCGGCCGCGCCAGGTTGTGCATCATTTTTCCGCGTTGTAGTCGTTAACGGCCTCCGCGACGACATCACTTGCGGCATCCAGGCCGGAAATCTGCGCCAGCGCGGCCTGCGGCCCCTTGTCGGCGATCAGTGCCGCTAGCTCCTGCGCCTGCGGATCGTCTTCGCTACGGAAATGCATCGCCGCCGCAATCCCTTTCACCAGGTTGCGGTGCGGCAGCCCGTATTCCAGTGTACCCAGCAGCGGCTTAATTAAACGGTCGCCAGCGCTCAGTTTGCGCAGCGGCTGACGGCCAACGCGCTCAACATCGTCTTTCAGGTACGGGTTCTCGAAACGGCCAAGTATTTTCTGGATATAAGCCGCGTGCTTCTGCGGGTCAAAGGCGTAACGTTTGATCAGCACCGCGCCGCTCTCTTCCATCGCGCCCTGCACGACGGCACGAATTTTCTCGTCGAGGATCGCGTCGCGAATCGTCTGATGGCCCGCCAGTTTTCCGAGGTAGGCGGTTATAGCATGCCCGGTGTTCAAGGTGAAGAGCTTGCGTTCGACAAATGCCATCAGGTTATCAGTTAATTCCATTCCCGGGATAGTCGGCAGCGCGCCCTTGAACTGAGTCTTATCGACAATCCATTCGCTAAAGGTTTCCACGGTGACTTCCAGCGGGTCATGAGTGGCGGAAGCCGATGGCGGCACAATACGGTCAACGGCAGAGTCGACAAAGCCGATATGCGCTTCCACCCACGCTTTATCTTCTTCCGCCAGCGCGTTAAACACGTGGCCTTTTAACTGCGTGGTGCCGCGCACCATATTTTCGCAGGCGATGATGTTCAGGGGGCGTTCGGTGCCCTGCGCTTTGCGCTGCGCCAGCCCTTTGGCGATCGCTGGCGCGATGCGCTCGAGCACGACGGGACCGACGGCGGTGGTGACCAGATCCACCTCAGCGATCAGGTCCACAACCTCATCGCCGATGCTGCTGACGGCATTGACGCCGGAGACGGTGTCCACCTGCTCATTCTCACCGACGACGTGAACCTGATAGCTATGACGGGCATTCAGGGCATCAAGTACGGTCTGATTGACATCGGCAAACGTCAGTTCGATGCCCGCGTCGGCCAGCAATTTACCGATAAAGCCACGTCCGATATTACCTGCGCCAAAATGTAATGCTTTCATAGTATTAACCTTCAATTAATGTTTTCACCTGAGAGGGCTGGGGTGAGGCCTTTCCCCTCACCCCAACCCTCTCCCAAAGGAGAGGGTTGGATAGCGCTGATTATTTATTTAACAGTGCCAGAACTTCGTCGACGCTGGTGGTTTTCGCCAGGCGCTCAATCACGGTTTCGTCATCCAGGGCGTTAGTCAGACTGGTGATAACCTGAATGTGCTCGTTATTACGAGCGGCGATGCCGATGACCAGACGCGCGACTTCATCTTCTTCTTCACCGAAGCGCACGCCTTCCGGGTACTGGCAGAAGACGACGCCGGTTTTCAGCACGCGGTCCTTCGCTTCGATGGTGCCGTGCGGTACCGCAATGGACTCGCCGAGATAGGTCGAGGTCAGTTTTTCGCGGTCCAGCATCGCCTGCACATATTCCGGCTCAACGTAACCGCCTTTCACCAGCTGCTCACCGGCGAAGCGAATCGCTTCTTCTTTGGTGGCTGCTTTGCGACCGAGGAAGATGTTATCCGCGCCCAGCTGGAACAGGTTGTTGTTAGTATCGTCAAAGCTGTCTTTCAGGCTATCGGTGACTTTGACTTCGTTGTCGATGTGGCGCTGGGCCGCGACCAGGCGCTCGGTCAGGCTGGTGTACAGACCGCTGTCGAGGAAGTTGGTCAGCGAAATATGCTGCGCCTGAGGCACCTGGCGCATGGCGCGCTCGGTAAGGTCGCGGTGGGTGATGACCAGGTCAACATCCGGCGGCAGGTTATTGATTGCGCTGTTGGTGACCGAGATGTTGCTCAGCCCGGCATCCTGCACTTTCTTGCGCAGTACCCCGGCGCCCATGGCGCTGGAACCCATCCCGGCGTCGCAGGCGACGATGATTTTACGCACATGGCTCAGGTCGTTGGTGACATTGCCGGCCGCCAGCGGGCTGGCGCCTTTGGATTCCGCTTTCATGTCATGCATACGACGCGTTGCGGCTTCGATATCGTCTTCTTCTTTAACTTTGCTGGTCTTGAGCAGAACCGCAGAGACCACGAAGGAGACCGCCATCGCTGCGATAATCGCGGCGATGTTAGCGAAGTAGGCGCCTTTCGGCGTCATCGCCAGTACCGCCAGGATAGAGCCTGGGGAAGCCGGGGAAACCAGACCGCCATTGAGGATAGTCAGGGTGAAGACACCGGTCATCCCGCCGAGGATAACGGCCAGGATCAGGCGCGGGTTCATCAGCACGTACGGGAAGTAGATTTCATGGATACCACCCAGGAAGTGGATGATAGCCGCCCCGCCTGCAGACTGTTTTGCGCTGCCGCGGCCAAAGACCATGTACGCCAGCAGAACGCCCATCCCTGGACCCGGGTTAGCTTCAATCAGGAAGAAGATGGATTTACCCAGCTCGTGGGACTGCTGAATACCCAGCGGCGAGAAGATACCGTGGTTGATGGCGTTGTTAAGGAACAGGATTTTTGCCGGTTCGACGAAGATAGACGCCAGCGGCAGCATGTCGTGCGCCACCATAAAGTTAACGCCAGCCGCCAGAATTTTCGACAGAACTTCGACCGCCGGGCCAATGCCGAGGAAGGCCAGAATGGCGAGGATCATCCCGATGATGCCGGCGGAGAAGTTATTCACCAGCATTTCAAAACCGGATTTGATCTTACCGTCTACCCAGTTATCGAACTTCTTGATGCAGTAGCCGCCCAGCGGGCCGGCAATCATTGAGCCGAGGAACATCGGCATATCCGCGCCGACGATAACGCCCATGGTGGTGATCGCCCCGACCACGCCACCACGTTCGCCGCCGACTAATTTACCGCCGGTGTAACCGATCAGCAGCGGCAGCAGGTAGGTGATCATCGGACCGACCAGCTTCGCCAGCGTTTCGTTTGGCAACCACCCTGTCGGAATGAAAAGCGCGGTGATGATACCCCACGCGATAAACGCGCCGATATTCGGCATCACCATATTGCTGAGGAAACGACCAAAGCTTTGCACCTTGATCTTGATATCGGATGACATAAAACACCCCTTCTTCTGTTTTGCGTATCGCGCAGGCTTAAAGCCCGAGGTTTGTTGTTAATGTGGCGGCAGAGGTAGCCGGGCCCTGATTGATAGTGCGAAATCTGGCACTGAATCGTTTAGCTGTCCAGCCAGCGCCCTTTTGTCAGTGGGTCGTGAATAAAATTCATATAAATTATTAGCGTAAAGCCGAGGGAATTATGTTTCTCAATTATTTTGCGCTGGGCGTTCTGATCTTCGTTTTTCTGGTCATTTTTTATGGGATTATCATTATTCACGATATTCCTTATTTGATCGCCAAAAAACGCAACCACCCTCATTCCGATGCTATTCATGTCGCCGGATGGGTCAGTCTTTTTACTCTCCACGTCATCTGGCCGTTTTTATGGATTTGGGCCACGTTGTACCAGCCTGAGCGCGGCTGGGGCATGCAGCATAAGGCGAATACGGCCCCTGACGAACCTGAAAAAGAGACCGATATACAACAGCTTCGCCAACGACTGAGCGACCTTGAACACCAGGTGGCGGCCATCCAGCGGCCGCAGTCCACCTCTGCGGCGGAGAAATAATCTATGGATCTGTTGATAATTTTGACCTACGTGGCCATCGCCTGGTCGATATTTAAAATCTTCAAAATACCGGTAAATAAATGGACGGTACCTACCGCGGCGCTGGGGGGCGTATTTATTGTTAGCGCGCTTATTTTATTAATGAACTATAACCACCCTTACACCTTTCTGGCGCAAAAGGCGGTGATATCTATTCCTATTACGCCGCAGGTTACCGGAGTGGTTAACAGCGTCACCGACAAAGCGAATCAGCGCGTCAAAAAGGGTGAGGTGCTTTTTACTATTGACCCGGCGCGCTATCAGGCGCGGGTCGACCGTCTGCAGGCCGACCTGGTGACGGCGCTGCACAGTATTAACACCCTCAAAGCGCAGCTCTCTGAAGCCCAGGCCAACACCACCCGCGTGTCGGCGGAACGCGATCGCTTATACAAGGACTATCAGCGCTACCTGAAAGGGAGCCAGGCGCGGGTGAACCCGTTCTCGGAAAGCGACATCGATAACGCCAGGCAGAATTACCTTGCCCAGGACGCGCTGGTCAAGGCGTCGGTGGCGGAGCAGGCGCAGATCCAGAGCCAGCTGGACAGCATGATCAACGGCGAGCAGTCGCAAGTGGCCAGCCTGTGCGCCCAGCTGGCGGAGGCGAAATATAATCTCGATCAGACCACCGTGCGGGCGCCAAGCGATGGGTATATCACCCAGGTGCTGATCCGTCCGGGGACCTATGCCGCCTCGCTGCCGCTGCGTCCGGTGATGGTGTTTATCCCCGAGCAAAAACGGCTGATCGTCGCCCAGTTTCGGCAAAATTCCCTGTTAAGGCTGGAGAAAGGCGACGACGCGGAAGCGGTGTTTAACGCCCTGCCCGG
>PPYF01437472.1_pt1 | contig 51143 bp, 53 predicted proteins | sample 1559871 | NCBI WGS metagenome assembly PPYF01 (sample SAMN08240021, study PRJNA423297) | Human gut metagenome, whole genome shotgun sequencing project.
GAGGCACCAAGATCTGTCTGGCAGTGATTCAGGTAGGGCAGGATGCGGCTTCTTCGGTATATGTAAACAACAAGAAAAAGGCGTGCGCCTATATCGGGATTGACTCCGTTTCGTATGAGTTAAAAGAGGCTACAACAGAAGCGGAACTGGTAGAATTGATCGAGAAACTGAATCGTACAGAGAAGGTACATGGAATCCTGGTACAGCTTCCGCTTCCGGCACACATTGATGAAGACCGGATCATACGTACGATTTCACCGGACAAGGATGTAGACGGATTTCATCCGGTGAACGTGGGACAGCTCTGGCTCGGAGAGACCGGATTTGTATCCTGCACACCGGCGGGGATCATTCAGCTTTTGAAGTATTCCGGAATTGAGATTGCAGGAAAAGAGTGCGTGGTGATCGGGCGAAGCAACATTGTAGGAAAGCCGATGGCAGCACTGCTTTTGCGTGAGAATGGGACCGTGACGGTTGCGCATTCCAGGACAGCAGATCTAAAAGAAGTGACACGCAGAGCAGATATTCTGATTGCAGCAGTCGGACAGCCGAAGATGATCACGGCGGAATACATAAAAGAGGGGGCGGTTGTAATCGATGTGGGAATACACAGAGATGCCCAGAACCATCAACGAATATGAGATGTACGCATTGCAATGCGATTATTCCGGAAGGCTGGATGCGTTGTCCCAGATGTGGAAAAGAAGTTCAGATCGTCCCTGATTACAATCCTCTGGATGATGTTCTTACACAGGAAGTAAAAGGCTCGGTCGAAGATGTTACCAGGCAGCTTCATACAAAGGATGTTCGTGATTTTGGCAGAAGACAGGAAGTGTACCAGTCGAAAGCAACGCGTGTGCTCAGTCAGGAAGAGCTGGATGAAATACAGGCCAGACGAGAGCGTGCTGCGAGAAACAGATCTCGTGCAGAGGCGAAACGAAAACAGCAGGAACGAAAAAAGCAGCTGGTTCGCAGAAGACGGAAAGTGCTTTTGCTCCTGTTTCTGTTTCTGTTGATTTTTGGAGCGGCGTTCGGCTATTTTCTGTATCAGAATTCTTATGTGGGAAAAGTGGCAAAAGGGTACGATGCACTGCAGATGAAAGAATATCAGACAGCAGAAAAATACTTCAAACATGCGATTGGAAAGAATGCCCAGAGGGCAGAGGCATATTCCGGTCTGGCAGAGACTTATATGGAACAGGATGAAGGGGATGAGGCAGAATCCGTATTTCTTTCTGCTATTGCTTCTTATCCATCCAACGAAGAACTGTATCGGGCAGCAATCAGCTTTTATGAGGAGACAAAGCAGCTTGATAAGATTTCCGAGATTCTCGAGGACTGTGATGACGAATCCGTGCTTTCCAGTCTGAAAGCATATGTTTCTACGGAGCCGGTCTTCAGTCTGGATGATGGAAAATATAGTGAAGTACAGGAAGTGACACTGTCCGCATCAGGGGAGACCATTTACTACACGACAGATGGAACGGATCCGACTTCGTCCAGTACAAAGTATACCGAGCCGATTCTTTTGAATGAGGAAGGAAAGACACAGATTAAGGCGATTGCCTATAACAAAAAGAAAATCCCAAGTCTGGTGGTCTCAAAAACTTATGAGATTGAATTTCCGGTAGCGGATGCACCGGTTGTAACGCCGTCCACGGGGCAGTACAGTACGGCGATGCAGATCAGTATTACCGTGCCGGAAGGATACACAGCTTATTACACGACAGATGGTTCCACGCCGACAACCGAATCTTCCTTGTATACCGGACCGATCGAGATGCCGGAAGGACAGACGCTGTTCAGTGCAGTTCTGGTGAGCAAGACCGGAAAAATGACACAGACAACAAAACGAAATTATATTTATCAGCCGCAGTAAAAGCGGCTGATTTTTTTAGATAAACACTTTGTAAAAATGCAAGTGGCTTTTTTTACAAAAATGAGAGATGTTTTTTGTGCAATATTTAACGAAAAAAATCAACACATTTGTTGTGTGAAAAGTTTGACAGTGGTATAATAATTTCAGTTGAGAACAACAGACTTTAATCAAAGGAGATGCAGTACAATGAGCAGATTTTGTTTACCAAGAGACATTTACCACGGAAAAGGATGTCTGGAAGAATTAAAGAACCTGAAAGGAAAAAAAGCAATCCTTGTAGTAGGCGGCGGTTCCATGAAACGTCAGGGATTTCTTGACAGAGCAGTAGAGTACCTGAAAGAAGCCGGAATGGAAGTACAGCTGTTTGAAGGCGTTGAGCCGGATCCGTCAGTAGAGACTGTTATGAAAGGCGCAGAGGCAATGCGCGCGTTTGAGCCGGACTGGATCGTTGCAATGGGCGGAGGTTCCCCGATCGATGCTGCAAAAGCAATGTGGGCATTCTATGAGTACCCGGATGTGACATTTGAAGATCTTTGCATTCCGTTTAACTTCCCGGAACTGAGACAGAAAGCAAAATTCGCAGCGATTCCTTCTACATCAGGAACAGCTACAGAAGTAACAGCATTCTCTGTTATCACAAACTATCAGACAGGTGTAAAATATCCGCTGGCTGACTTTAATATCACACCGGACGTTGCGATCGTGGATCCGGATCTTGTAGCAGGACTGCCTGTAAAACAGGTTGCATACACAGGTATGGATGCACTGACACATGCGATCGAAGCATATGTTTCTACACTCAACGGACCATTTACAGATCCGCATTCTCAACAGGACACATTCCTCACGGATGTGCGAATGCGATCTATCTTCCATATGTTATCAAATACAACGCAAAAGATCCGGTTGCAGCAAAACGTTATGCTGAGATCGCACGCAGAATGGGACTTCCGGGAGCATCTGAGAAAGCACTCATCAACAGCCTGGTTGAAAAGATCGATGACTTTAATGTAAAACTGAACATTCCAAAGACACTCAAAGACTTCGGAATCGAGGAAAATGAATTCAAAGAGAAAGTTGCCAAGATTGCAGAACTGGCAGTAGGTGATGCTTGTACAGGATCTAATCCTCGTGCAATCGATCCTGCAACAATGGAAAAATTATTCACATGTACATATTACGGAACAGAAGTTGATTTCTAATCAGACAGACTGTTTGTGAATGAGAAAAAGGGACAGGCACAAAACCAGAAGAAGTGTCTGTCCCCTTTTGGTATCGTGATAAAATCACGAACAACTATTGCCATTATGCCAATAATGGCGTATTATTAAGAAAGGTGATTTATTACAAGGAGGAAGAACATGTATAAGATTTTGAAAGCAGAAAAATTGTCTGAGAATATTTTTCTGATGGACGTGCATGCGCCAAGGGTTGCAAGTCATTGTGAACCGGGGCAGTTTGTGATTGTAAAGATGGACGAGAAAGGGGAACGCATCCCGCTTACGATCTGTGATTATGACAGAGAAGCCGGAACGATCACCATCGTGGTACAGGAAGTCGGAGCTTCCACTGTAAAAATGTCAGAACTCAAAGCAGGAGATTCCTTCCGTGACTTTGTAGGTCCTCTTGGATGTGCTTCTGAATTTGTGGAGGAAGATATTGAAGAACTGAAAAAACAGAAGATCTTATTTGTGGCAGGAGGACTTGGTACAGCCCCTGTATATCCACAGGTAAAATGGCTGCATGAACACGGCGTAGATGCAGACGTGATCATCGGAGCAAAGACAAAAGACCTCGTGATCATGGAAAAAGAGATGGAAGCAGTAGCGGGTAATCTCTATGTGACAACAGACGACGGTTCTTATGGACGTTCCGGTATGGTAACACAGGTGATCAAGGATCTGGTGGAAAAAGAAGGAAAACACTATGACAAATGTGTGGCCATCGGACCAATGATCATGATGAAATTTGTCTGTCTTCTGACAAAAGAACTGAACCTTCCGACGATCGTCAGCATGAACCCGGTTATGGTAGACGGTACCGGAATGTGCGGAGCATGTCGTCTTCAGGTTGGAGATGAGATCAAGTTTGCATGTGTAGACGGACCGGAATTTGACGGACATCTGGTAGACTTTGACCAGGCAATGAAGAGAAGTCAGATGTACAGAACAGCAGAAGGAAGAGCGATGCTTAAATTACAGGAAGGCGATACCCATCACGGCGGATGCGGACATTGTGGAGGTGACGACTAATGGCAAAGGGAATGGTGAGAGTACCTGTCAGAGAACAGGATCCGAAAGAACGTGCGACAAATTTTGAAGAAGTTTGTCTTGGATATAATCAGGAAGAGGCAATGGAAGAGGCAACCAGATGTCTCAATTGTAAAAATGCGAAATGTATCGAAGGATGCCCGGTATCCATCAATATTCCGGCATTCATTCAGGAAGTAAAAGAAGGCAATATCGAGGAAGCCTATAAGATCATCGGTCAGTCTTCCGCACTGCCTGCAATCTGCGGACGTGTCTGCCCGCAGGAGTCTCAGTGCGAAGGAAAGTGTATCCGCGGCATCAAAGGAGATCCGGTATCCATCGGAAAACTGGAGCGTTTTGTCGCAGACTATGCTCTGGAGCATGATATCAAACCGGAAGGAGCCAAAGAGCAGAACGGTCACAAAGTAGCAGTGATCGGTTCCGGTCCGTCCGGTCTGACCTGCGCGGGAGATCTTGCCAAGATGGGATATGATGTAACGGTATTTGAGGCTCTTCATGAACTGGGAGGAGTGCTTGTTTACGGTATTCCGGAATTCCGTCTTCCAAAACAGAAAGTTGTTGCAAAAGAGATTGAAAAGGTAAAAGAATTAGGAGTTAAATTCGAGACAAACGTGGTGATCGGAAAATCTACAACCATCGATCAGCTGATTGAAGAAGAAGGATTTGAAGCCGTATTTATCGGTTCCGGAGCAGGACTTCCGATGTTCATGGGAATCCCTGGAGAGAACGCAAATGAAGTATTCTCTGCAAATGAATATCTGACAAGAAGCAACTTGATGAAAGCCTTTGATTCTTCTTATGATACACCGATCGCAGCAGGTAAGAAAGTAGCAGTTGTCGGCGGTGGAAACGTTGCCATGGATGCGGCAAGAACAGCCCTCAGACTGGGAGCAGAAGTTCATGTCGTATACAGAAGAAGCGAAGCAGAGCTTCCTGCACGAGTGGAAGAGGTTCATCATGCCAAAGAAGAAGGTGTCATTTTTGACCTTCTGACCAATCCAAAACAGATCAATGTAGATGAAAACGGAAATATTAAGAGCATGACAGTGATCAAGATGGAACTGGGTGAGCCGGATGCTTCCGGAAGAAGACGTCCGGTAGAGATTCCGGGATCTGAGTATGACATTGATGTAGATACAGTGATCATGTCTCTTGGAACTTCTCCAAACCCATTGATTTCTTCTACCACAAAAGGTCTGGAAGTAAATCGCAGAAAATGTATCGTTGCAGAGGAAGAAAATGGACAGACCTCCAAAGAAGGCGTATATGCCGGCGGAGATGCTGTAACTGGCGCTGCAACAGTTATTCTTGCAATGGGTGCAGGAAAAGCAGGAGCAAAAGGAATTGACGAGTATCTGAAAAACAAAGAAAAATAGAAACAGAGCAAACTAGCAGGCAAGACCTGTAAAAGAGAACTCCGCATGGATTCTTCTTCCGAATATTCGGGACCTGATGATATGCGGAGTGTTTTGTGTGTATAAGGAGAGAAAAAGAATGACAAAAAAAGAACTGGCATTGGAATATCATAAAAAAGGATACAACTGCGCGCAGGCAGTGGCATGTGCATTTTGTGAGGAACTCGGGGTAAGTGAAACAGAAATGTATAAAATTGCAGAAGGATTTGGTCTGGGTATGGGTATGATGGATACCTGTGGAGCGCTGACCGGACTGTTTATGCTGATCGGGTTAAAAAACAGCGGCGGAACAGAGCAGGCAGGAAAGACGAAGGCAAGCACTTACAAAAAGACGAAAGAGTACGCTGCAAAGTTCCAGGAGATTAATGGATCTGTTTATTGTAAAGAATTAAAAGGGGTAGCAACAGGAAAAATCCTTGCTCCGTGTGATAAATGTATTTTAGATGCAGTGGAACTTGCAGAGCAGTTCCTGAAAGAAAATTAAGATGGAGAGGATGAAAGCAAGGCAGGTGCTGTCCATTACGCTGACACTGTTCGCGGTGTTTTTTGGTGCAGGAAATATGATCTTTCCGCCGGCAATGGGACAGCAGGCCGGAGAACATTATATCCAGGCGCTGGCAGGATTTATCGTGACAGATGCGGGGATCGCTCTGCTTGGGATGATCGCAGTGGTGTTGGTCGGAACAGAAGTCAGTGACCTGGGAGAGCTGGTCGGCAGAAGGTTTGCGATCTTTTTATCTGTTTGCATTTATCTGCTGATCGGTCCTTTGTTTGCACTGCCGCGAACAGGAAGCGTTTCTTTTGAACTTGCAGTGCGCCCGTATCTGACAGAGCCGAATGTATGGTGGGTATCTTTGATCGTGACAGGAATTTTTTTCGGACTGACCTATTATCTGAGCGGGAATCCGAAAAAGGTGGTGAATCTGATCGGAAAATACCTCACTCCGGTACTTTTGATCTGTATTGTCCTGATTTTTCTGGCATGTGTTTTCATGGAAAAATCACCGCATGGCCGGGTTCAGTATGGCAGCATCGGTGCCCCTCGGGGAGCATATGCAGAAATTCCGTTCTTTCAGGGAATGATTGAAGGATATTATGCTCTGGACGGTCCGGCAGGACTGGTGTTTGCGATTATTATCATCAATGCGGTCCGCGGATTTCAGGTACATGAAAAGAAGAATATCATCAAATACACGTTGTTCTGCGGAGCCGGGGCGGCGCTGATTCTTTCGGTTGTGTATTATATGCTGACGTATATCGGTGCAGTGACGCAGACGCCATTTTCCAACGGCGGCACACTGCTTCATGCAGTGGCAAGTGACCTGCTGGGTCCTGTGGGAGGAATTGTACTGGGAGTTGCGGTGTTTTTTGCGTGTATGACGACATCCATTGGACTGACAACATCTTTTGCAGATTATTTCCACGAACTGTTTCCGAATATGTCATACAAGAAGATCACAGCAATTGTCTGTCTGTTCAGTTTTGTGATCAGCAACATCGGTTTGGATATGCTGGTACAGGTATCGCTTCCGGTTCTGATGATGATCTATCCGGTGACCGTTGTGCTTGTGATTCTTTCGTTTTTCAAGAAGTGGATTGGAAATCGAAAGATGGTATATGTACTGGGAATGCTGTTTGCGTTCTGTGTTGCTTTTGTAGACGGGATGCAAAGTGTGAAAATTATGCTGGGTCCTGTTACAGAATTCTGCCGGCAGCTGCCGTTTTATGATCTTCGGCTTGGCTGGATCATACCGGCAGTGGCGGGAGCTTTGTTGGGACTGCTGCCAATATGGAAATATAACAGAGAATGAGAGATTCTATAATTTAACAGAATAGAGTAGAGTGAAAGAAGGAGCAGGTACCGGTCATTCCGATATATATGGAATGACCGGTACCTGCTCCTTTTTTGTCTTTATAGCATTGCACAAAAAGAGGACTTGAAACAGTTTTTTTCTTGAATTTAAAACCTTTTTGTTATAAACTGCGTTATATTTATGTAGAACGTTTTACAAATTGAGAATCTGAAAGGAGAACGGGTGCAAAAATGCTTGATAAAAACTCAATAGAAGACAAAAAAGTAATCCGTAGGATTCAGTCCGGAGAGGCAGAGGACAGTCAGATTCTGATTGAAAAATATTATCAGGAAATTTTCCGGTTTTCTTATTACGTGACAGGAAATAAAGAAGACGCATATGACTGCACACAGGAAACTTTTCTGAAAATGATACGATATATCGGACAATATAAAGAAATGCAGAAATTTAAAGCATGGTTGTTTCAGATTGCAAGGAATGTCTGTTATGACGGTTTTCGTAGAGAAAAGGAGATTCCTTCGGGAATTTCCAAAGAGTTTGTACAGGGAGAATCTCTGGAAACACCGGAGAAATATATGCAGGCAAAGCAGATGTCGGAAAGAGTAAGAGATGCCCTGTCTCAGCTTCCGGATATGCAGAGAGATGTTTTGATTCTTCGGTTTTATCATGAACTAAAGATCAAAGAGATCGCGCAGATCACAAACACAGGAAATGCAACCGTAAAATCTAGGCTGCGGCAAGGGATGGAAAAAATGAAGAGGGCTTTGGGAGAGGAGGTATGGTAGATGACACGAAAAGAAAAGAAGCTTTATGAGCAGATGCGGCAATATCAGCCACCGGATGTGGAGGCGGAGAAATACTTTGAAATGCAAAAAAAAGCACAGGAAGAAATCGCAAAGGAAAAAATTTTACCACGACTGCATTTGTTTGAGAGAATCTGGATCCAGGCAGAATATCTGTCAATCTGGTTTTGGATCACGGAAGGAATCCTTCTTGTGGCAGGAATCGTATTAACTCAGACGGCAGATAAGGAATCGTATATTACATTTGGGTATGTACTTTCTCCACTCCTTGCGATGATCGGATTTCCGGCTGTATTGAAAAGTTTTTCGAATGGAGTTGGAGAACTGGAACAGTCCTGCCGCTATAATTTGAGGGAAATTTTTGGAATGCGTATTTTACTGACAGGAGTAACAGAGGCAGTGGTACTTGTTATTGTTTTGGAAATTGGAGAGTTAAAAGAGGGAAGCATGATGGAAAGTGTTTTGAAAGTGTTTGTTCCGTTTTTGTTTTCTACAGCGATCTATTTTTGGATCATCCGTCATGTTTCAACAAAGGCTGTGTACAGTATTCTGGCAGGTGCAGCGGTAATGCTGTGTATCGGGTGCATGCAGCTGAAAACATTCTGTGAGATGCATCCGGAGCTTTTATGGATTCAGAAGGAAAACGTATTATTTTTGGCTTTTTTGGGAGCATTGTTTCTGACTGTGATAGGAGCAAGACAGTATCTGCAGTTCATTGGAAAAAAGAAAAAAGGATGGGATGAATTATGGAACTTCAATTAGACAGAGTGACAAAACAATATGGAACGAAGCGGGCAGTAGATCGTCTGAATCTTTCTATGAAAGTAGGAGTATATGGCCTGCTTGGCGCTAACGGAGCAGGAAAGACGACATTGATGCGCCTGTTATGTGATATTTTGAATCCGACATCCGGGGAAATCCGGTACGATGGACAGAACATTCACGTTATGGGAGAAGAATATCGAAGCCTTTTGGGATATCTGCCGCAGAATTTCGGATATTATCCCGAGTTTACAGCGGAAAAATTTATGCTTTATATGGCAGCGCTGAAAGGTCTGAACCGTTCGTTTGCCCAAAATAGAACCGAAGAATTATTGAGACTGGTGGGATTGGAGAAAGAACGCCGGAAAAAGATTAAAACATTTTCCGGCGGAATGAAGCGAAGGCTCGGGATTGCACAGGCGATGCTGAATGAACCGGAAATTCTGATCCTGGATGAACCGACGGCAGGTCTGGATCCCAAAGAAAGAGTGCGATTTCGAAATCTGATCAGTTCATTTTCCAAGGATAAGATTGTACTTCTTTCGACGCACATTGTTTCGGATGTGGAGTATATTGCAGACAAGATTTTTTTGATGAAAGAAGGACAGATCCTGAAAGAAGGAACTCCAGAGGAAATCACAGCACAGATGAACGGACTTGTATGGGAATGTGAAGTGGATGAAAAGAGAGCGGCAGAATTAGAATACCGGTATACGATTGTAAATATGAAGAAAAAAAACGGAGCGATCGAATTGCGGATTGTGTCGGATACAAAGCCTGATGAAGCGGCAATATCCGTGGATGCGACGCTGGAAGATATGTATCTGTATTATTTTAAGGAGGATGGAAATGAGGCAATTATGGAGTTTTGAGTTTCAGAAGATTGTGGGACGTAAACTGATACGGGTCGCTCTGCTGGCATATGGAGTTTTGATACTGATTCTTCTTAGTAATTCCAGAGTGGATTTTCTGGATATTTTTGATCAGAATGGCAGGCATCTGCATGGAAAAGAAGCTTTGGAATACGAGTTGAAGATGGCGGAGCGATACCGTGGTCCGGTAACAGAAGAAAAGGTAGATGCGTTGCTTGTACAGGAAAAGCAGGGAGCGAAAAATGCCGGAATGAATGAAGCGGAATACCGGCTTCGGACAGATTGGATCACAGGAACTGCAGGTACAATCTGGGAGGAAGCGCTTCTGTCAAATCCTGAACTTCAAAATTCGTTACAAATCGGATATACCAGAGGGTGGGAAACAACACTCCTTTCGATAGAATCCTTGTTCCTTATCATGGGATTTTTGATCATTGTGGCAGTTTCTCCGGTGTTTTCCGAGGAATACGGGTGTGGAATGGATGCCTTGCTTTTGACCGGAAAGTACGGGAAAACAAAATGTATTACAGCGAAAATCATGGCTTCTTTTACATTCTCTGTTGTGCTGACGATTCTGACAGTTTTCATTCCTGTGCTTTTTATGCTCTGGCAGTATGGAACAGAAGGATTTGAAGCCTCACTTCAGTTTGGAAGCAGAGGATTGTTTTGGGAAGTTCCATGGGAGGTGAGTTGTTTTCATGGATTTTTACTGGTGGTAGTATTTGGTATTGCAGGAGCAGTTCTGTTGAGCAGTTTTGTACTGCTTGTCTCCGCAGCAGTTTCGTCCTCGTTTGTCAGTGTTTTGATTTCTATTTTAATCTATGTGCTGCCGATTGTTTTGATCTTTCGTTTTGGCTTACTTTCGTTTGATCAGTTTTTAGCAATCATGCCGAGCGGAGATTTTAATGTGGCAATGTTGTTGGCGATGCAGGGTATTTCTGTGACTGGAAATGAAATTCCGATGTGGAGCATCAACCTTCTTCTGACAGCGGCAGGGGTTCTTGCAGTTTTGCTGGGAGGAAGAAAAATTTTTGGAGGACATCAGGTAAAGTCGTCCTGAAAAATTAGTAAAAAAGCAATGAGGAGCCCGAAGTGACTCCTTATTTTCATGTGGAGGTTTCCAGGGTGACATGGTATAGTAAAAGGGACAAAAAATGACAGGAGTACAACATGATAAAAGAAATCAGAGAAGAGTTAGATCAACTTGGGGAAGAGAGCTATAAGCAGTTTAATCAGAAGCTGATCCCAGGGACCGATCATGTGATCGGTGTTCGTATGCCGGCTCTTCGAAAGCTGGCAAAAGGAATTGCAAAAACAGATTCGAAACAGTATCTGGAAGAAGCACAGACAGAAATAGATGAACGGTCTGCGCATGAAGAAATTATGTTATACGGACTTGTTCTGGGGTATGCAAAGATGAGTACCGAACAGAGAATGCAGGCGCTTGATATGTTTGTTCCGAAGATTCATAACTGGGCAGTCTGCGACAGCTGTTGTATGGGATATAAGTTCATGGAAAAAGAGCAGGAAGTGTGGTTTTCTTATCTCCGGAAGTATCGGAACAGCAGCAGGGAGTTTGAAGTCCGTTTTTTTATCGTATCCCTGCTGGCGCATTACATTAACGAAGCCTATATTGAGCAGGTGCTTGAGATTCTGAATCATACCAGTCATGAGGGGTATTATGTGAAAATGGCAGTGGCATGGGCTGTATCAGTCTGTTATGTCAAATTTCCGATTCAGACAAAGAGACTGCTGCTGGCAAATGAGATGGATGATTTTACACATAATAAAGCGATCCAGAAAATCCGGGAATCCTATCGGGTGAGCAGAGAAGAAAAAGTGGAATTGAATCGGTTAAAACGATAGAAGCGACAGGAGGAATGTGTGATGCGTCAGATGCGTTTAGAAAAAAGAGAGATTAAGGATCCGGCAGAGCTGGAAAAAGTGTTGGATGCATGTAAAGTGGTGCGTATAGGAACAATGGATGCGGAGGGGATGTTTATTGTTCCTGTAAATTTCGGATATGAATTTTGTCAGAAAGAGCGCGGCTTAAAATTGTATATCCACAGTGCAAAGGAAGGACGGAAAGCGGAAGCATTTGCAGAAAACCCGAACGTAGCAATTGAAATGGACTGTGGCCATGAGGTGATCCGTGGAGATTATACATGCAGTTATTCTTTTGCATTTTCCAGTATCATGGGAAACGGACGAATTCGTATGGTGGAGAACGAGGAGGAAAAGAGACACGGACTTACGCTTTTAATGCAGCACGTAGAAGCGGGCGCCGAAATTGAATTTCTTCCGCATATGCTGCAGCGGGTTGCAGTGTATTGCATTGAGGTTTCGGAATTTACAGGAAAACACAGAGAGAAAAAAGGACAGACAGCATGAAAATTACATTGATTACAGTAGGAAAAATCAAAGAGAAATATTTAAAGGATGCCATCGCAGAATATTCCAAGCGTCTGAGCAAATATTGTAAGCTGGATATAATTGAAGTATCGGATGAGAAGACCCCGGATCAGGCAAGTGAGACTGTGGAAGAAGGAATTCGCAGCAAAGAGGGAGAAAAAATCTTAAGGTATATCAAGGATGATATGTATGTGATCACACTGGAAATCGCAGGGAAGATGCTGACATCAGAAGAACTGGCAGAAAGAATAGAAAAACTGGGAATTCAGGGAAAGAGCAGCATTGCATTTGTGATCGGTGGCTCCATCGGCCTCGGGAAAGAGGTGTTGAAACGCTCAGATTACGCACTTAGTTTTTCAAAGATGACATTTCCGCATCAGCTGATGCGAGTGATACTGTTGGAGCAGGTGTATCGAAGTTATCGGATTATGAATGGTGAGCCATATCATAAATAAGAGGAGATATATGATTTATATAAACAGATATAATGTGGAAGAAGAATGGGAGCACTATCTCCAAGATTATCGGGAGTGTTTAAAGACTGTATGTTCCTTGGAAGAATTGTCACAGATATTACCGGAAATCGAAAGTATAGAGTATAAAAAGCAGATTTTGTGTCTGCAAAATCGAAAACAGAATCCGTTTGTTATATGTAAGATTATGAAACAGAAAATACAGATCGGATTTTGTGACTATATTTGTTATGCAGATGAAGATGGAAAGTGTTTGATTGGAAATTTCTTTGTCTATGCAGAGCATCGAAATAAGGGATATGGAAGTGCAGCATATGAGCAGATTGAAAGAGAGTTAAAACAACAAAATGGAAAATACATAGACATTACACCGGCAAAAGATGCAATCTTATTTTATCTGAGAAAAGGATTTCAGAAGACCACACAGAAGTCCTTAGAAAATGGGGAAATTGTGTATAGAAAACAAATATAATAGATCAGAACAAAAGAAAAGAGAGGGAAACAAGATGAAAGAAAATCAAGTGAAGAAATTAGTGATGGCGGCAATGTGTGTGGCCTTGGGGATCGTTCTTCCGATGGCATTCCATACGATTCAGAATGCGGGAAGTATTTTTTTGCCTATGCACATTCCGGTATTGATCTGCGGTCTGCTCTGTGGATGGCAGTATGGGCTGATATGTGGGATTTTAGCGCCTGTATTATCCAGTCTGTTTACAGGAATGCCTCCGGCTGCAATCCTTCCGGCAATGCTTTGTGAACTGGCAGTCTATGGATTGATTACGGGGATCTGTGTGTACGGCATTCATACAGAAAAGCAAATTGTAAAAATATATGGTTCGCTGATCACAGCGATGCTGGCAGGGAGAATTGTCAGCGGTATTTTAAAAGCACTTATTTTCAATGTGGGAGAATATAGCTTCAAGATCTTTATTACATCCAGTTTTCTGACAGGGATACCAGGAATTCTGATTCAGTTGATTTTTATTCCGGTCATTGTGCTGGCATTACAGAAAGCAGGGATTGCAGAGCCGAAAAGGAGATAGTTACCATGGATATCAGAACATATTTTAATCAAAGAGCCGCACATTGGGATGACGGGGAGCAATCGGTCGATCAGATCAGACGTATGATCGCATTTTTAAGTGATATTCAGGAGGGAATGAGTGTTTTGGATGTTGCCTGTGGTACAGGGGCGATGTTTGAGGCGCTGCGGGAACGAAAACCTTCTCATATCACAGCAGTCGATCTGTCAGAAAAGATGATCGAGATCGCTGCCCGCAAAGTAGAGGGGGACTCCTTGTTTGAAGTGCAGTGCCGGGATCTGTTCGAGATGACACAGGAGACATTTGACAGGATTATCATCTATAATGCATACCCTCATTTTATGGAGAAAGACAAGGTAGTACAGAAGGTGGCAGAACTGTTAAATCCGGGCGGGAGATTTATAGTGGCACATGGAGCATGCAAGGAGAAAATAAATGGTTGTCACACGAATGTGCCAAAAGAGATTACGTCCGGTCTGTTGTCTGCAAAAGAAGAGAGCCGTCCATGGGAGACTTGTTTTAGCATCGATATTCTGATCGATACAGAGCAGTTTTATATGTTTTCAGGAGTGAAATAGAATTTTGCTGAAAGATCTCTTGACCTTCGCCCAAGGTGAAGACTTAGAATGAGTGTAGTATAAAAAAGGAGAGATCACAGTATGAAAACAGAATATACAATCAGTCAAATTGCAGAAAAACTGCATATTACAACAAACAAGATCAGATTTTATGAAAAGAAAGGACTTCTGACTCCGATGAGAGAGTCGCAGAATAGGTATCGGAAATTTGGCGAAGAGGGTATTTTCCGTTTGGAGACGATTCTGCTTTATCGCTCGTTGGGATTGAGTATTGAAGCCATTCAGAATATATTACAATGCAATAAGAAAGAAAATTATCTGACACGTATGCAAAACCAATGGATGGCAGTCAATAATGAGATCCACAGATTGAGTGAAATTAGAAAATCTCTGGAAACGGTTCTAGACAAAGTATATGAAGAGTCTGAAGAACAGGAATTAGAAAAAGATTTTTTGAAGATCATTGAACAGAGCAATCTGCTTTGTCAGGTGAAAAATGAGTGGAAAGACCAGTGGGATTTTGATGGATGGGCAAGGGCATATGATGAGGATGTGAAAAGGGACACAGGTGCATTAAAAATCTATGAGAATTATGAGACAGTATTACAAATGGTTTTGAGGAAGTGGAAAATTTTCAGAGAAAAGATGGAAAGATACTTGAAATTGGTGTCGGAACAGGAAACTTGGCGGGTAAATTTTTACAAAATAAATATCATATCATTGGAATTGATCAATCCAGGCAGATGCTGGCAGTTGCAAAAGAAAAATATCCGAAGCTGCATGTACGGTTAGGAGAGTTTTTGAAAATACCATATGAAAATCAGACATTTGACGTGATTGTCTCTACTTATGCATTTCACCATTTGAATGAAGAAGAAAAAAGAGTTGCAATAGCAGAGATGATGCGGGTGTTAAAGAAAGATGGAAGGATCATTTTGGGGGATTTGATGTTTCAGAATAAGGCTGAAGAACAGAAAATTCGAAGCACTTTGTCGCCTGAACAGATAAAGGAGCTAAACGGAGAGTATTATTCTTATTTGCATCTTTTGATAAAAGAAGTGGAACAGTATGAAAAAAGAGTAGTATATAAAAGAATTGACAGATTCAATTATGTTGTTGCGATACAATAAAAAATCTTGAATGTCAGGGAGGAAATGCAATGAAAACTTTTTATTATAACGGAACAATCATCACGATGAAAGAGACTGCCTTGTATGCGGAAGCAGTCTGCGTGGAAAATGGACGTATTCAGGCAGTAGGTACTCTGGATGATGTGATGCAGTATAAAACAGATGGAGACGAGATGGTGGATTTGCAGGGAAAAACGATGCTTCCGGGATTTTTGGATGCACATTCTCATTTTGTAGGAGCTGCCAATGCAATGACACAATGCGACTTGTCAGAGTGTGGAAATTTTTCGGAGATTGTAGATGCCATGAAAATGTTTGCCGAAAAAAGAAATTTATCCAAAGATGCATGGATCGTAGGCTGTAATTATGACCAGAATTTTCTGGAGGAAAAACGACATCCGGACAGATATGTATTGGATGAGATCAGCCATACAAATCCGGTATTGCTGATCCATGCTTCCTCTCATATGGGAGTGGTAAACAGCAAAGGATTAGAAATTCAGCAGATTGATGAAAAGACAGAAGATTGTCCGGGAGGAAAATATGGGAGAATCGCAGGGACAAGAATCCCGGACGGGTATATGGAAGAAAAAGCGTTTCTTGCGTTTCAGTCAAAACTGCCGATGACATCTATGGAGGAGCTGATGCAGCTTATCGGGGAAGCGCAGAAAATGTATGCGAGTTATGGCGTGACTACGGTTCAGGATGGAATGGTAGGAAAACCGTTGTTTGAGCTGTTAAAATATGCCTCTGCCAATGGACTGTTGAAGCTGGATGTAGTAGGGTATGCGGATATTATGACGGCGACAGATCTTTTTGAGGAAGAAAGGGCATACGCAAACCGGTATACCGGTCATTTAAAAATGGGAGGATATAAAATTTTTCTGGATGGCTCACCGCAGGGAAGGACTGCGTGGATGACAAAGCCATATGAAGGGGAAGAGAATTATTGCGGCTATCCGATCCATACAGATGAGGAATTGAATCACTATATTGAGCTTGCCTTAGAGAAAAAACAGCAGCTTTTGGCACACTGTAATGGAGATGCGGCAGCAGAGCAGTATATCGGACAGTTTGAAAAAGCACTGTCAAAGAGAACGGATAAAGATCTGCATCGGGCAGTCATGGTACATGCACAGCTTGTGAGAAAAGACCAGCTGCAGAGAATGGCGGCAATCGGGATGATCCCAAGCTTTTTTGTGGCTCATACGTATTACTGGGGAGATATCCATCTTCAAAATTTCGGAGAAAAAAGAGGCAGCCAGATTTCACCGGTGAAAGATGCCATAGATTACGGAATGAAATATACGTTCCATCAGGATACACCTGTGATCCCGCCGGACATGATGCGTACGATAAGCAGCGCAGTCAATCGTATTTCAAGAGGTGGAAGGGTCATCGGTGAAAATCAGAAGATTTCAGTATTGGATGCATTGAAGGCAGTTACGATTTATGCGGCGTATCAGTACTTTGAAGAACATGAAAAAGGAAGCATTGAATGTGGAAAATATGCGGATTTTGTAGTGTTGGAGAAAAATCCTCTGGAAACTCCAAAGGAAGAATTGGCAGAGATCAAAGTCTGGATGACAATCAAAGAAAATGAAGTAATTTACAGAAGTGGAGAAGCGAATCATGAATAATCGTACCAAAGGAATCAGTTTGGCAATCATCACTGCAGTAATGTGGGGAATCATGGGGATGTTTGTAAGAGGACTGACCGGGTATGCGTTTACAACTTTTGAAATCTCATTTTTCCGCTGCGCACTGGCAGGTGGCGCCTATTTCCTGTTTTTGCTGTTTACAAAACCCTCGGCTCTAAAGATTAATTTGAAGGGGCTGGTGATTTGTCTTCTTTACGGAGCGGTGGCATACAGTATCAGCTTTGTGAGCTATAGTGTGGCAGTTTCCAGAATTCCGGTGGGTGTGGCAACTGTGCTGATGTTTATGAGTCCGATCTGGGTGGCAATCCTGGGACGGTTTATGTTTGGAGAAAAATTGCCAAAAAGCAAGATGGTGACGATTTTGATTTGTCTGATCGGCGCAGTATTTGTAGCAAATCTCATCGGAGGCGGAGATATCAAGCTGGATGGAATCGGAATTTTAGCCGGAGTGATCAATGGTGTCGGAGTAGCACTTCAGATTCTGCTCCCGAAATATTTTGCAAAAGACTATGAGAGGGATACACTGTTGGTGTATGGATTTCTCGGGGCAGCTGTTGTATTGATGTTTGGTATGGATTTTGGTGCAGTATCTTCCCATATGAGCAGTACACCAACAGGAGTGTTGCTCTGGAATTTATTTGGAATCGGAATTCTGTGTACCATGGTGGCGAATGTATCCTGCGTCAAATCTACACAATATGTGGAAGCAACTACAACCAGTATCCTTTCTGCACTGGAAGTTGTTGTAGGAACTCTGGTCGGGTTTGTGGTATTTCATGAGCATATGACTATGCTTCAGATTTTAGGTGCAGTGATCATTGTTGTGGGAGCCATCGGATCGGAGATTTATCAGCCGAAAAGAGTTGAAAAAGATTATGGGAGGGTGAAATAAAATGGAACTACAGAAAGTATCACGCAGATACAGAATCAGACTCCTTCAGGAAACGGACATGGATGATATTTTACGATTAAGTGAAAGTAATCCGATGTTTTATGAATATTGTCCTCCGTTTGTAACACGAGAGAGTATTTTAAATGATATGAAAGCTTTACCACAGGGAAAGACAGACGCAGAAAAATATTATATTGGTTTTTTTGAAGGGCAGAAGTTGATTGCGATTATGGATATGGTGTTTGCATTTCCAGATGATGAAACAGTTTATATTGGATTGTTTATGGTAGATCATGATGTACAAGGATATGGGATTGGTTCTATTATCATAGAAGAATATGCAGAGTATATACGTACGCTGGGAAAGAAAACGATCCAACTGGCATTTGCCAAAGGAAATCTCCAGAGTGAGGCATTCTGGCAGAAGAATGGATTTGTGAGAACAGGGAAAGAAGTGCAAAATGATGGGTATATTGCAGTCTGTATGAAGCGGGAACTGTAGAATGGAGACTTACGATGGTATATTTAGAGCAATTTAGATTTCCTGATGCGGAAGTGGAAGTTGATTTTTTTCTCAGGCAGAAACGTACCTGTTATGATACGTATTATCCATTTCAAATTCTGTCAAAGCATCGTTTTGAGCAGATTGATTTTGAGCCTGTTACGATTTTATATGGCGGAAATGGAACGGGAAAGTCCACCGTGTTAAATATTATCGCGCAAAAACTGCATTTGTTGAGGGAAGCACCATTTAACCAGTCCAGCTTTTATGAAGACTATCTGGAACTTTGCTCTTTTGAGAGTGCAGCGCATTTGCCGAAAGACAGCAGAATTATTACAAGTGATGATGTATTTGATTACATGTTAAATATCCGGAATCTGAATGAAGGGATTGACCGGAAGAGGGAGATGTTGTTTGAAGAGTATCTGGATACGAAGTTTGCAAAGTTCCAGATGAAAAGTCTGGATGATTATGAGCAGTTGAAACGAGTGAATAACGCGAGAAGAAAAACACAGTCACAGTTTATCCGTTCGGAACTCATGGATAATGTACGAGAGTATTCCAATGGAGAAAGTGCATTTCTATATTTCACAGAAAAGGTGACAGAAAATGCATTGTTTTTATTGGACGAGCCGGAAAACAGTCTTTCTCCGGCAAAACAGCAAGAGCTGGTAAAATTTATCGAAGATTCCGCAAGGTTTTTTGGATGCCAGTTTGTGATCGCAACACATTCTCCTTTCGTGCTGGCAATCAGAGGAGCAAAGATTTATGATCTGGATGAGGAGCCTGTGGATGTGAAACGATGGACAGAACTGGAAAATGTACGGGCATATTATGAATTTTTTAAAAAGCATGCATCAGAATTTTAGAAAAGGGCAGCAAGTGTACTTCTGATCAGAAAACCAGAAGATGCACCTGCTGTTTTTTAAATAGGGTATTTCTTACAGAGAGATTCCAGAATTTCAACATGAAGTTCTTCATCCAGAATAATGCGTTTCAGGCATTTTTGGATGTCTTCATCCTGAATTCGCTGACATTGTTCCCGATATTTGCGGACTGCCTGCTTTTCACCATTTAACGCACTGAGCAGAATTTTTGGAAGATCCGTAAAATAATTGATATATCCGGCTGTCCAGTAGAACATGCGATTTTGCCGATGTGTCCACAGGCGTGGGGATTCACCCAACTGATCGGCAAGTTGACCGAATATTTTGAGATGGTGCATTTCTACAATACTGATGTTCTTAAAGATTTCTGCTATGCGGGCAGTATCGGAAGTCAGAAAAATACTGTTGTAAATATAAAGACCAATCGTGGACATTTCGGACTCCTGTCCACCCATGTTATCCAGCATCATTCTTCCATATAAAGGATTTTGTTCTTTGATGCAGACGGGAGGATAGGGAGATTGATGGGCATATAAAAAATCGGGAGAAGTGTCTGTGGGTGTGGAATCGGGGGTGCAGCTACAGCTGCAGGTTAAATCGTTATTCATAGAGAACTCCTTGTGATAAGTTTACAGTGTTATCATATGAAAACATAGAGTAAAATATGTGATTGTTTTTTAGGGGAATTTCAATGGTTCAGATTGTACTTTTTTTAAATATTCGTCTTTGATATGATAAACATAGCTTTCTTGATAAATCATAATTTCACCACCATTTAGATAAAAATAGCCCTACCTTGCGATAGGGCTGAATTTTCGAGCCGGATATTTATTAGACGTTTCCGGTAAACGAAGAATATTTTCGAGCCGAACATTTATTAGACGCTTCCGGTAAGCGAACAATATTTTCGATGATAGATTTCTCTATCTCTGTTATTATTATACGCAGAGATAGAAAATATGTCAAGAAATTGCTTGAAGATTGAAAGCCGGAAGCGTATGTGGTATTTTTTATCAGCGCTGATGTTCCAGATTTTTATTTGCAGTAGAAAGCATCAGCTTGATCCGATTGAGCTGGTTGACTTCGCTGGCTCCCGGATCAAAGTCGATTGCTACGACATTGGAAGTCGGATATCTTCTTCTGAGCTCTTTGATGACACCTTTTCCTACCACGTGGTTCGGCAGGCAGGCAAATGGCTGTGTGCAGACAATATTTGCAGCGCCTCCGTGGATCAGCTCCAGCATCTCTCCGGTTAAAAACCATCCTTCACCGGTCTGGTTTCCGATGGAAACAATCTCAGATGCCATTTCTGCGAGTTTTTCGATCTTGGCAGGTCCTTCAAAATGCGTGCTTTCTTCAAATGCTTTGCTTGCAGGTGCACGGAACCATTCAAGCGCACGAATACCAAGATTTCCGAGTACAGCCTTGGATTTTTTCATGCCAAGGTGGGACACCTTGAAATTCTGGTTATAGAAGCAGTAGAGTAAAAAGTCCAGAAGATCCGGAACGACTGCTTCGGCGCCTTCTTTTTCTAAAAGCTCGACCAGGTGGTTGTTGGCTGCCGGCAGGAACTTTACAAGGATTTCTCCAACGATTCCGACTCTTGGTTTTTTCACATCCAGTGTTTCAATCTGGTCGAATTCCTGAATCATCTGACGGCACAGTTTTTTAAATGTATGGCGGTGAGGATATCCGTTGGATACAAAATCTTTACATCTCTTTTTCCATTTTTCATGAAGTGCATCGGTTGTTCCCGGCACTTTTTCATATGGGCGCATCCGGTAAACACATTTCATAAAGATATCGCCAAATACGACGCCATACAAACCACGCAGCGCCAGAAGCGGCGTGATCTTAAATCCAGGATTGCTTTCCAGTCCGCTTAGATTTAGTGAAATCACAGGGATATGAGAATATCCTGCTTTTTTCAGTGCACGCCGGATAAACCCGATATAGTTGGAAGCACGGCATCCTCCTCCGGTCTGTGTGATAATGACAGCCAGATGATCGGTGTCATATTTTCCGGATAAAATCGCATCCATAATCTGACCGACTACGATCAGGGAAGGATAGCAGGCATCATTGTTTACATATTTTAATCCCATGTTGACAGCCTGTTTGTTGTCATTTGGCAGAATTTCAACCTTATATCCGGATGCACGAAATGCCGGTTCCAGAATCTCAAAATGCATCGGTGACATCTGTGGGCAGAGGATCGTGTATTCCTTGCGCATCTCTTTTGTAAATGGAATCTTCTCAATAGAAGATGGCTGGATGATGCGCTCGGTCTTTTGCTGTTCTCTCACCCGGATGGCAGCAAGCAGGGAGCGGACACGGATACGGGCAGCTCCCAGATTGTTGACCTCATCGATTTTCAGCGAGGTATAGATCTTACCGGAACGGGTCAGGATATCTGCCACCTGATCGGTTGTGACGGCATCCAGTCCGCATCCGAAAGAATTCAGCTGGATCAGATCCAGATTCTCTTTTGTTTTGACATAGTTTGCAGCGGCATACAGTCTGGAGTGATACATCCACTGATCCATGACATTGAGAGGTCGTTCTACTTCGTGCAGATGAGAGATAGAATCTTCTGTCAGGACGGCAATATTATAGGAGTTGATCAGCTCCGGCAGTCCGTGATTGACCTCAGGGTCCGTGTGATAAGGACGTCCGGCAAGAACAATTCCGCGATTGCCGGTTTCATCCAGAAACTTGATCGTTTCTTCACCTTTGCGGCGCATATCTTTTCTGCATGCAGCAAGTTCCAGCCATGCTTTGTGAACAGCAGTGCGGATCTCATCAGCGGAAATAGAAAATTTTTCACCAAGCTCTTCAATCAGTCTGGAAGAAAGCGTCTCTTCACTCTGAAAAGACATAAACGGATGCATAAAATCAATTTCTCCGGTTACGATCGGATCCATGTTATTTTTGATATTTTCCGGATAGGAAGTTACGATCGGACAGTTGTAGTGGTTGTTGGCTTTTTCAAATTCATTTCGTTCGTAAGGGATACAAGGATAAAAAATATGTTTGATCCCTTCGTTGATAAGCCACTGTACATGTCCGTGCGCCAGCTTTGCCGGATAACATTCGGATTCACTCGGAATAGATTCGATTCCCAGCTCGTAAATCTTTCGGGTAGAAGACGGAGAGAGTACGACACGGAATCCAAGCGTTGTAAAGAATGTATGCCAGAACGGATAATTCTCATACATGTTCAAAACTCTTGGAAGGCCGATCGTTCCTCTGGAAGCCTCTTCTTCTGAAAGCGAGGTGTATCCGAAATACCGCTGCATCTTATATTCAAATAGGTTTGGCAGGTGATTTTTTGATTTTTCCTTGCCAAGTCCTCGTTCACAGCGGTTTCCGGTGATAAACTTTCTTCCGCCGCTGAAATGATTGATTGTCAGACGGCAGTTGTTCGTACAACCGCGGCATTTTGTCATGGTAGTCTTGTATTCCAGTGCTTCAATCTCTTCAATTGGGAGCATGGTAGTGCCTTCACAATCCTGATAACGTTCCCTTGCAATCAGGGCAGCTCCAAAAGCCCCCATGATACCGGCGATATCAGGACGGATTGCCTCACAGTCTGCGATTTTTTCAAAACTGCGCAGAACGGCATTATTATAGAAGGTTCCTCCCTGTACGACGATATGTTTTCCAAGTTCAGAGGCGTCGGACACCTTGATGACCTTAAACAGTGCGTTTTTGATCACGGAATAGGCAAGTCCTGCGGAGATATCTGCAACAGAAGCACCTTCTTTCTGTGCCTGTTTTACTTTGGAGTTCATAAATACAGTACAGCGTGTTCCCAGATCGATCGGATTTTTGGCATAGAGGGCTTCCTGTGCAAAATCTTCGACTGTATAATTCAGTGATTTTGCAAAGGTCTCAATAAAAGAACCACATCCGGAAGAGCATGCTTCGTTTAACTGAACACTGTCTACCGTCTGATTCTTGATTTTGATACATTTCATATCCTGTCCGCCGATGTCGAGAATACAGTCTACATCCGGTTCGAAAAATGCGGCCGCATAATAATGGGAAACCGTCTCTACTTCTCCTTCATCCAGAAGTAGTGCAGCCTTGATCAGTGCTTCGCCGTATCCGGTGGAGCAGGAGTGAACGATCTCGACACCTTCCGGAAGCTGACTGTAGATCTCCTTGATTGCCCGGATCGTTGTTCCCAGAGGATCTCCGTCATTGTTATGATAGAAGGAATACAACAGCGTTCCATCTTCACCTACCAATGCTGCCTTTGTTGTAGTGGAACCTGCATCGATTCCAAGAAAAGCCTTTCCCTGGTAAGAAGCAAGGTCTTTGACCGGAACCTGATGTTTTGCATGGCGGAAAGTGAATTCCTCGTAATCTGCAGAAGATGCAAACAGGGGTTCCAGACGCTCCACTTCAAATTCCAGTTCGATTTTATTTGCCAGACGGCTCTGAAGTGTCTGCAGAGGAATATCCACATTCCGTTTGGAATTCAGCGCGGAACCGATTGCTGCAAACAAATGAGAATGATTAGGAGCGATAATATGCTCATCGTCCAGTTTTAAAGTACGGATAAAGGCCTCTTTTAATTCCGATAAAAAGTGAAGTGGTCCGCCTAAGAAGGCTACATGTCCGCGGATTGGCTTTCCGCAGGCCAGTCCGCTGATCGTCTGATTGACTACTGCCTGAAAAATAGAAGCAGCTAAATTCTCTTTGGAAGCTCCTTCATTGATCAGAGGCTGAATATCAGATTTCGCAAAAACACCGCAGCGTGCTGCGATGGAATATAAAGAAGTATAATTTTTTGCATATTCATTCAGCCCACTGGCGTCTGTCTGAAGAAGGGAAGCCATCTGATCGATGAAGGAACCGGTACCTCCTGCGCAGACACCGTTCATACGCTGTTCTACATTTCCATCTTCAAAATAAATGATCTTTGCATCCTCGCCGCCGAGTTCAATTGCCACATCAGTCTGAGGTGCATAATCCTGCAAAGCGGTGGAAACCGCAATCACTTCCTGTACAAACGGAACATGCAGGTGGGTGGCAAGAGTCAGCCCTCCGGATCCGGTGATAACAGGAGAAACATGGATCGGTCCCAGTTTATAGATGGCACGTCCGAGAAGATCAGACAGTGTTTCCTGTATATTTGCAAAATGGCGTTCGTAATCGGAGAACAGAACTTCATTATCTGCTCCCAGGACTGCGATTTTTACCGTGGTGGAACCAATATCGATCCCTAAAGTATATAATTCGTTCTTTTTCATAGTAATTCCTCATCTTTTGCTATAGTAGTTATTACTTATTTAAATGCAGTCGTTATTTTACAACATTTTATATTATACGACAAGTAGTCTAAAAACACAATTATGAGTGTTCACCATAAATATACAAAAGATTTTAAGGAAAAAATAGAAAATCTCATAAAATTTAACACAATCCTAACGCAAAAAATAAAACAATTATTTGACAAACAGTAATGCTCACTGTACAATTACTCTCTGTAAGGGAATAAATATATAAGGAGAGATTGTCATTGAACTGGTTAAACAAGCTGGAAAGAAAATTTGGACGATACGCCGTTCACAATCTGACGACGTACCTGATCGGGACATACATTATCGGATATGCAATCCGTCTGTTTATGCCCGATATGATGATTTGGCTGTATCTGCAGCCGGGAGCGATTCTGCACGGACAAATCTGGAGGATTGTATCCTGGATTCTGGTACCGCCGCAGGGCAGTCTTCTGGGAATCGTCATTATGCTGATGCTTTACTATTCTCTCGGTACTACGCTGGAGAGGACCTGGGGAGCATTCCGCTATAATGTATATATCTTTTCGGGTATTTTATTTACGGTACTGGGAGCGTTTGTGCTATACGTCCTGTATGGTTCGGGAGCAGATTTCCTGGGTGGATATTTCAGCACGTATTATATCAACCTCTCAATTTTTCTTGCATTTGCTGCAAGCTATCCGGATATGGAACTTTTGTTGTATTTCATCCTTCCGATCAAGATCAAGTGGATGGGACTGGTGTATGGAGTATACATCCTGTACCAGTTGGCAACCGGCAATCCCGCATCGCGCATAGTGATCATTTCATCACTTTTAAATTTTGTCGTGTTCTTTTTATCCAGCAGGAATTTAAAACCGTATACACCAAAAGAGCAGGTGCGCAAAGCAAAATTCAGACAACAGACAAGACAGCATATGACTTATGCAAATGGTGCAAAACACCGTTGTGCCGTCTGTGGGAGAACAGAGTTGGATGATCCAAGCCTAGAATTTCGATTCTGTTCCAAGTGTAATGGAAATTACGAGTATTGTCAGGATCATTTATTTACACACCAGCATGTGAAATAAGAATTAAGGATAAGTTAGAAGGAGAGTTATGAGCATGAAAAAAACAAAAGTAGTCTGCACAATGGGTCCGAATACAAATGACAAAGAAGTTATGAGAAAGTTGATTCAAAACGGAATGGATGTTGCGCGTTTCAACTTTTCACACGGTGATCACGAAGAGCAGAAATTCCGTATGGATCTTCTGAAAGAGCTTCGCGAGGAAGAACATGCGCACACAGCGATTCTTCTGGACACAAAGGGACCGGAAATCCGTACAGGTCTTTTGAAAGACGGAAAGAAAGTAACCCTCCAGGAAGGGAATACATTTGTACTTACAATGGAAGATATCGTAGGAGATGATACAAAAGTGTCTCTTTCTTATAAAGGTCTTGCAGAAGATGTACAGCAGGGAACAGTAATTTTGATCGATGACGGTCTGATCGGACTGAAAGTAAAAGAAATCGTAGATCAGGATATTGTTTGTGAGATCGTAAACGGCGGTGAGCTTGGTGAGAGAAAAGGGGTCAATGTACCGAACGTTCCGGTAAGACTTCCTGCAATCACAGAAAAAGATAAAGAAGACATTAAATTTGGTGTGGAGCAGGATATTGATTTTATTGCAGCCTCCTTTGTACGCAACGCAGAATGCGTACTGGAGATTCGTGCATTTTTGAAAGAACTGGACGCACCTTATATTCCGATCATTGCAAAAATCGAAAATGCAGAAGGAATCCGCAACATTGACGAGATTATCCGGGCTGCGGATGGAGTCATGGTAGCGCGCGGAGACATGGGAGTTGAGATCCCGGCAGAAGAAGTTCCATATCTGCAGAAGATGCTGATCCAGAAGTGCAACAGCAACTTCAAGACAGTTATTACAGCAACACAGATGCTGGATTCCATGATGCGCAATCCTCGTCCGACAAGAGCCGAAGTGACAGACGTTGCAAATGCTGTTTATGACGGAACAGATGCAGTGATGCTGTCCGGAGAGACTGCACAGGGAAAATACCCGGTAGAAGCATTGCAGATGATGGTGCACATTATCGAAAATACAGAGCAGCATCTGGATTATGATATGATCCTGGATAAGGCAGGAGATCACTTAAAGAGAGGAATCTCCAGTGCAATCGGATATTCTTCTGTTTTGGCAGCTGCGAATCTGAAAGCAAAAGCAATCATTACACCGACAGTTTCCGGAGCGACAGCAAGAGTGATGTCAAACTTAAAACCAATCCAGCCGATCATCGGAGTGACTCCGAGTGAAAGAGCACTGAGAAGAATGTCCATTTACTGGGGCGTACAGGCTCTTAAATCAATGGAATGCCATACAACAGATGATATCTGCAGTGAGGCAATTGAGATTTCAAAAGTAAAACGATGTGTAGAGACAGGAGATGTTGTTGTATTGACAGCCGGAATCCCTGCGCTGGATGTAAATGCTGCCCGTGAGGGAATCAGTAATATGATGAGAATCGCGACAATTGAATAAAATTGGCAGGATAACACATGCCGTTCATAGAATTTTTCTGTGAACGGCATTTTTGTATTGACAAGCATTCTCGATTCTTATATAGTGTTTCTTGAAAGAACTACTAACATGATCGGGAGAAAACTATGGAACAGAATCAGTATGTGGAATACCTGCTTCATTTCGGACTGACAAGGCAGGAGGCTCTGATTTATGTGGAATTACTTGTAAAAGGAAAGCAGACAGGATATGAGATTGCAAAGGAGACAGGGATTTCCCGGTCCAATGTGTATTCTGTTCTGGCAGCGCTGGCAGAAAAAGGAGCGGCCTATGTGATCGAAGAGTCTGCAAAGCGCTATATTCCGGTAAAAGTAGAGGAGTTTTGCGGGAACTGTATCCGCAGGATGCAGGAGGAGCAGGAGTGGATGGAGAGAAACCTTCCACAGAAGAAAGCGGAGACAGAAGGATATATCACCATTGAAGGAGAACAGAATATTCTGGATAAGGCGAAGAATCTGATCGCACAGGCGGGGGAAAGAGTGTATCTTTCCTGTACAGCAGGATATCTTGACGCATTCCGTCAGGCGTTGGAAGAGCTTGTGAAAAAGAAGCGGAAAGTTGTGATCCTGACAGATGCCCCGTATGAATTGAAAGACGCAATTTTCTATCAGACAGAGGAAAAAGGACAGCAGATCGGGTTGATCGTGGATTCTAAGAGCGTGCTTTCAGGGGAGTATGGAAAGGGGAGCCTGAATACCTGTCTGTATTCCGGACAGAAGAATTTTGTAACTGTATTTAAAAATGCAATGGCAAATGAGATAAAATTGATTCAATTACAAAAAGGAGGAACTGTATTATGAATAAAACACCATTTGTAACAAAAGAACAGCTGGATGAAATTGTGAAAACCTATCCAACACCGTTTCATCTTTATGATGAAATGGGAATTCGCGAGAATGTAAAGGCTCTTCGGGAGGCGTTTTCCTGGAATGAAGGATATAAGGAATATTTTGCGGTAAAAGCGTGTCCGAATCCATTTCTGATTGACATTTTAAGAGAGTATGACTGTGGATGTGACTGTTCTTCCTACACGGAGCTGATGTTGTCAGATGCCATCGGAGTAAAGGGACAGGATATTATGTTTTCTTCGAATGATACCCCTGCCGAGGATTATGTTCTGGCAGAAAAATTAGGGGCGATCATCAATCTGGATGATTTCACACACATTGATTTTCTGGAGAAAACGATCGGATATATTCCGGAGACGATCAGTTGCCGCTACAATCCGGGCGGATTATTTAAGATCAGCAATGATATTATGGACAATCCGGGAGATGCCAAGTATGGAATGACAACAGAGCAGTTGTTTGAGGCGTTTAAAGTCCTCAAAAGCAAAGGAGCAAAAGAATTTGGAATCCATGCATTTCTGGCAAGTAACACAGTGACAAATGACTATTACCCAATGCTGGCAAAAGTATTGTTTGAGCAGGCTGTAAAGCTTCAGAAGGAGACAGGAGTTCACATTAAATTTATCAATCTCTCGGGAGGAATCGGAATTCCGTATACACCGGATCAGGAGCCGAACGATATCCGTGTCATCGGAGAAGGGGTTCGCCGTGTCTATGAAGAGGTTCTTGTTCCGGCAGGAATGGGAGATGTGGCAATCTATACCGAGCTTGGACGTTTTATGATGGGGCCATACGGATGTCTGGTCACAACAGCAATCCATGAAAAGCATACTCACAAAGAATATATTGGCGTAGATGCCTGTGCGGTTGATCTGATGCGCCCGGCAATGTACGGGGCATACCACCACATCACAGTGATGGGAAAAGAAGATGCACCACATGACCATAAATATGATGTTACAGGATCTCTTTGTGAAAACAATGATAAATTTGCAATCGACAGAATGCTTCCGAAAATTGAAAAAGGAGATTACCTTGTCATCCATGATACCGGTGCACATGGGTTTGCTATGGGATACAGCTATAATGGAAAGCTAAAACATGCAGAATTATTGCTGAAAGAAGATGGAAGTGTACAGATGATTCGTCGTGCGGAACGACCAGCAGATTACTTTGCAACATTTGATTGTTTTGACATTGGAAAAAAATTGATAAAAAATTAAAAAAGACTTGCCAAGTCAAGAAATCTATGGTAATATATTTTTTGTTCGGGAGCTGAAAAAGTTCCCGAGTATAAGCGGATGTGGCGGAATGGCAGACGCACAAGACTCAAAATCTTGCGTAGGTGACTACGTATGGGTTCAAGTCCCATCATCCGCAGTTGCAGACCTCTGTCTTACTGAGATACAGTAGGATAGAGGTTTTTTCGTATATATCGGACATCCAATTCAAATGAATCCATCTATATCGAAGGTTAGATTTTAGTAAAATCAGTAGCAGAAATACCAAGGTTGTTTCTTCAGAAGAGGCATTAAAAGATGTAACACCAGTAGAATGGTCAGAAGATATATTAAATGGGAAGAGAAAAGTTACTGTTAAGAAGAAACAGTAAAATGGAGATTCAAAAGAAATATGTGTAAAATAGGAGACATTATTTTAGTAGAAAAGTACAAATCAGGTAATAAGGAGATAGGAAAGCATTCATTTATTGGGATTTAAGCGAGAATTTTCCAAACTGATCGGTTTCTTGCTCGTTGCCTTAATTGTGGTGGGGTTGGTATTCAATGCGGCCGGTGTGAAAGATGTGCTTTTGGAACTGTTCAATAAGATTGTCGGTGCATAATTGTATTGCTCACATCAATACAATGTAGTATAATGAGCATAGAAAGAGGAACACTATTTCTATGAAAGGAGCTGTTATTATGGCAAAATCAGCGAGCGTATATGCAAGAATTGACCCTGAATTAAAGGAACAGGCAGAAACGATATTATCTGCACTTGGTATTCCTACTTCTAATGCGATTGATATGTTTTTCAAACAGATTGTCTTAAAAAAAGGACTTCCTTTTGAAGTACGGTTACCGTATGAAAAACCTGTCTGCATGGGAGCGCTTAGTGAAGAAGAATTGAACGCAGAACTTGAGAAAGGATATGCGGATATTTTGGCAGGAAGAACAAAGCCCGCAAAACAGGCGTTTGCCGAAATGCGCAAAGATTTTAATTTATGAAATTTGAAGTAGAATTAGCAGAAAAAGCCGACAGGGATTTAAGGAATATCTTTTTTTATATCGCGGTTGATTTAAGTGCACCTGAAAACGCAGAAAGACAAATCAATCGTTTATGGGACGCTATTCTATCTCTTGATGAACTGCCGGAACGATACCGCCGTTATGAAGATGAACCGTGGTACAGCCGAGGTATGCGCGTTCTTCCGATAGATAACTTCGTGATTTTATATATTCCTTACTTGGAAGAAAAAGTTGTGCGTATTGTTACTGTCATGTATGGCGGACGTGATATAAGTGAGCAGTTAAAGAAAATTGAATAATCATGAAAATGAAATATGGTGTAGGAATTAAGCAGTTAGTCTTTAAGATTGGCTGCTTTTTCTATGCCTAAAATGAAGCGGTTGAGCACAAGTTTTATGGAAAACAGTATGAAAGAAGTTGCATTAACAGGCACATCATTTACGCCGGAAGAAGTTTATGAAGATGGTTATATACTTCGTGTTGTCTTTACAGAAAAAGAAAATAAAAACAAACCATTAGGAAACGGTGAGGGCAGTTGTCAATATAGGCAGCTGCCCTTTTTAGATTTTCATATGCACATTGACATGTTATAATAAGTGCAGCAATAGCTTTGTGTGTGACAGAAGAATTACTTTTAGTATTTAAGGTATGAAAAGAGGGATATTTATGATATATGCGCATGTAATCGGCCTATTGGGAGAATAGGCGATACGAACATATTCTCCTTTGAAAATAAACATATTTTATGGACAGAAGGAGAACAAAATGGAAACTAGAAAAGAAATTCGAGAATTGCATCGGATGGCTTGTCCGATTTTATGTCATTATGTACTGACCAGTCTGTTTGAAATGTTTGATCAGGCAATCATAGGACAGAATTCCACCCGTGGCTTCGCCCTGGTTGGAATTGCATCTGTTGTGTTATATGGGGTTACAGGAGCATTGGGAATGCTGTCTTCTGCGTTTCATATTCTTGCTGCAGAAAAGAAGGGAGAACAGGATGAATCTGGATTTTGGACAGTCTTTCTTGTAAGCAGAGAACTGGTCATTTGGATCGGCTGTGGATTTTTCATTCTCAGTTTGATGTTTGGCAGGGGGCTTTTTCAGAGTATATATAAAATCCGGGGAAATGAACTTCGGGAATTATTGAGCTATTTTTATCCGGCATCCATTACGGTATTGGAAAATCTTCTTATTTTTCAGTACAGTGTGTATTTCAGAAATCAGAAAAATACCAGGATTGCACTGGTAGTGACAGGAATCTCCACAGTAGTAAATTTATGGTTTGATTTTGCACTTGTTTATGGAGCGGCAGGATTTCCGCATATGGGGACAGCAGGAGCAGCTTGGGGAAGTGTCATCGGTTTGGGCTGCGGCGTGTTCATCTATCAGGTGGCATATTGGAAAGAAATCAGAAAAAATTTCAGACCATGTAGAGTTCGAGGTGTTGTGAGAAGGAAAGTATTACAAAAGATCGGGAAACTTTATTTTCCGCTGTTAGGACAGGATTTGTTTGAAAATACGATATTTGTATTTGTCGTGTCTGTGGCAGCAGCACGATTGGGCTCTGAGGAGATGGCGATTTATAAATTGTTGGATTTGATTGGTGGAATCTTGGAACTTCCGATTTATGCATATGCTGCGGCTGCGCAGACTTATGTATTACAGAGCAATGGGGCAGGAGACGATAAGAAGGCGAGACAATATCAGAAGGCAGGAATACGGACAGCAGCTATGGTTGTCCTGGCAGCGTCCGGGGTGTGCAAGATTTTTTCAGACAGTATATTTGGCTGGATCATAGCAGATCAAAAGATCATCGATGGAGCGGCAGGGATTTTCTGGATGCCTGCAGTAATTCTGATGATCAAAGTTTTCTATCGATTTGAAATGCTGTATCTGCAGGGAATCGGAAAAGAACGTTTTGTATTCTGGAATACTGTGGCTGCTTCTATACTTGCAGGTGTGGGAGTGCTCTGGGCAGGGATGCGTATGGGACTGCCGGGGATTTATCTGGGAATATTTTTACAGTACGGGATTCTCGCCATACGATATATCAGGCAGAAGAAAGGAAAAAATGATGTGGTATCAGAAGGACTGGTTTACCGGGATTGATTATTATAATTTGAAAGAAAAACAGATCCATGTTGCAGAGCAGAGGATCACGAAACCTGTGGAGCAGCAGTTTCACGAACAGACGGAAATCTATTATGTAAAAAGCGGGGATGCAGATATCTGGATCAACGGCGAAGAATTTCATGTACAGGCGGGGAGTTTTTTCTGTCTGTATATGCATTTGTTTTATCACATAGAGACCATTCGGAAACCACTGCACTGTGTCAAGGTTTCCTTCCATATTGGATTGTTTATGTTTTTATGTTTTGAGAAGCGTCAGACACGGGAAAATGAAATTTTGATGTATGGAGTCCAGCCTATTCTTTTATTGGAAGGCCGGGAACAAAAGCGGGTGGAACGGATTCTGGAAGAGCTTTTGGAGGAAGAACGGGAACAGCGGTTTTCAGCGCAAAACATCAGCATTTATCTGGCGATGCAGCTGCACGCGCTGTATTGCCGATATGCCATGGAAAAGCGGCCAAAGGATCCGGAAAAGAAGCAGCCGGTCTGGAATGTGATTCAGAGAGTTCTTTTGGATACGAGCAAGACGGTTTCTTTGGAAGAATACGCACGAGAAGCTGAAATGTCACCTGTGACGCTGAACCGAAACATAGAAAAACAGTGCGGATATACATTTTTTCAGCTCCAGAAGATGGGAAAGATCTATAATGCCTGCGCACTTTTGCATTTTCCGGATCTGAATCTTCAGTATATCAGCGATTATCTTGGTTTTACGAACATCGAGGATTTTTACAGAGTATTTAAACGCTATCAGAAAGTGAGCGTAAGAGAATATCAGACCCGACATATCGGAAATGGCGTGCAGATGCAGTCAGAGGAAGAGGGACTGCAGATTCTGGAGTACCTTTTGCTGCATTTTCAGAAGCCATTTCAGATCCGGGAGATGGAACAGGAGTTAAAAAAGAATGCTTATCTGCTGGAAAAAAGAGCGAAAGAGCAGTTTGGAAAAAGTGTACAGGAATTATTGGAAGAAGTCCGTATCCAGATTGCCTGCAGTTATTTAAGCGCTACAGACCGGGCGGTGACCCAGATCAGCAGTGACGTTGGATTTGGCAGTATTTCCTCTTTTCAGAGAAGTTTTGCAAAATACATGAATCAGACACCCAGTGAATATCGCAGATTTCATCGATGTAAATAATTGATAATCATATTGGGAAATATGCATATCTATTTTCTTTGTGCTGCCCTATAATAAAAGCAAAAACGAGGAGGTATCATAAGATGTTTGAACATGTATTTGCTCCTATCCGGATCCGTGATATGGAGCTGAAAAACAGAATTATCCTGCCGGCAATGGGGACAAGAATGGCAGATGAGAACGGAGCGGTGACAGACAAGCTGATCGCGTATCACGCGGCGCGTGCAAAAGGTGGATGTGCACTGAATATTGTAGAGGTTGCAGCAGTACATACGCCAAGCGCTCCGGCGCATTTTGTATCGATCAGTGAAGATCATCTGATCGAAGGCCACAGGAGACTGACAGATGCGATCCATGAGAACGGGGGAAAAGCGGGAATCCAGCTCTGGCAGGGATCGATCGCGGCTTCCATGGATCCAAAGGCACAGATGCTGGTAGTTTCGGATATGAGTTTTGGTCCGTATACACTGCCGGCTATTACAAAGGAGCAGATTCGGGAAGTGATCGCATGTTATGGAAAGGCAGCGGCCAGGGCAGTAGAAGCAGGATATGACTGTCTGGAATTCCATCTGGCACACAATTATCTGCCGCATTCGTTCTTAAGCGCAGGATTTAACCACAGAGAAGATGAATACGGCGGAAGTTTTGAGAATCGCTGCAGATTCCCGTTGGAGGTCATTGATGAGCTGAGAAGAAATATGCCGGAAGGAATGCCGTTGTTTATCCGGATCGACGCACAGGATGATATGTTGAAAGATGGACTGACCATTGAGGATGTGATCCGATTCTGCAAGATTGCAAAAGAACATGGCGTAGACGTGCTGGACGTATCCAGAGGAAATATCATTACGGCGGCTTCCATGTACGAAGTGCCTCCGATCGATGTGCCAAACGGATTTAATATCGAAAATGCGGCCAGAATCCGCAGAGCAACAGGCATGCTGACGGTTGGTGTGGGAAGAATCAACACTGCAGCACTGGCAGAAGAAATCCTGGCAGAGGAGAAAGTGGATCTGGTTGTTATGGGAAGAGCACAGCTGGCAGATCCGGAGTTTGTAAATAAGGCGCAGCAGGGAAGAGTGGACGAGATCGTACACTGCGTGGGCTGCAATCAGGGATGCTACGATGGATTCTGCGATGTGGCCAACCGTCCGCATATCACCTGTATGAGAAACCCGATGATCGGTCATGAAGCAGAATATGAACTGAAAAAAGCAGAAGATCCAAAGAAAGTCTGGGTGATCGGCGGCGGAGTGGCCGGAATGGAAGCAGCAAAGGTGCTTCAGGAAAGAGGGCATGAAGTGACCTTGTTTGAGGCGTCCGATGCGCTGGGCGGAGAATTTCTGCTGGCAGGAGAAGCTCCCGGAAAAGCAGAGATGAAAGCAGCAGCCATGGAGATGGGAAATCAGATAGAAAAACTGGTGAGCGTTCATAAGAACACAAAAGTGGATGCACAGATGCTGGAAAATGCGGATGTGGATGCAGTTATTCTGGCAATTGGTTCCTCCCCGATTGAGATCCGGCTGGAGGGCATGGACAAACTTTCGCATGTATCCGCACCAGAAGTGCTTCGTCATGAAGTGAATCCAAAAGGAAAAGTTGCAGTCATCGGCGGTGGTCTGGTCGGTCTGGAGACAGCAGATGCGCTGGCCTGCGCTGGATGTGAAGTGACCGTTCTGGAGATGAAAGACAGCATTGGAAGCGATCTGGGAAGTCTGCGTAAGATCGCGGTGATGATGAAGATGCAGCAGTTACAGGTCAAACTGCTTCCAAACAGTAAAGTATGCAGATTTACAGAAGAAGGGATTGTTCTGGAAGACAATACATTGATCCCGTGCGACTGTGCCGTGTTTGCAGTTGGATTTGCTGCCAATGATTCCCATGCGCTTGCAGAAGTATGTGAGAAGAGAGACATCCCATATCATGTGATCGGAGATGCCAGATCAGCAAGAAGAGCGCTAGATGCCATTGCCGAAGGATTTGAAGTTGCCAGAACACTGTAGGAGGATCAGAGTATGAAGAAAATGTATACACCGCTTCAGATTGCGGGGATGGAAATCAAAAACAGAACATTTATGGCTCCGATGTCACTGGGGTATGAAAGCCAGGACGGAACGGTGAATGAAAAGATGGCAGGCTACTGGCTGAGAAGAGCCAAAGGCGGCGTGGGCTGTATCATTGTGGATGCCACCAGTGTGGATCCCAATGTGCCGTATCTTGGAAATACACTTTGTTTCCGGGATGAAGAGAGCATCAAAAAGTATAAAAGTTTTACAGATCAGATCCATGCGTATGGGTGTAAGATCATTCCGCAGATCACACATCCGGGTCCGGAGAGTGTCAGCGCCTTTTATGGAATCCCGCCAGTGGCCAGCAGTGTATATCCAAACGCAATGGCGCAGATGACAAGAGAGCTGGCAAAAGAGGAACTGCCGGGAATCGTAGCGCTTTATGCCAAAGCCGGTAAAGCAGCAAAAGATGCCGGATTTGACGGGATCGAACTGCATTGCGCACATGCATATATGCTGCTGGGATCGTTTTTGTCTCCGCTGCGCAACAAACGGATGGATGAATACGGCGGAAGTCTGTTGAACCGTGCCCGTCTGTTGTTTGAAGTGCTGGATGCCATCAAAGAGACCTGTGGAAGGGAGTTTCCGATCATCTTGAGAATGTCAGGAAGTGAGCGGGATCCGCAGGGAAATACCGTGGAAGATATGAAGCGTCTGATTCCGTATCTGGAACAGCATGGAGTGGATTGTTTTGAAATCAGCGGCGGAACGCAGTACGAACGCTGCAATAAGATCATTCCATGTCACGGAGAAGAAGAATTTACCAACCTGAAAGAAGCAAGAGAGATCAAAGCAGTGGCAACCAAACCTGTGATCACAGTCGGAAAGATTCTGGATGCGAAACTTGCAGAGGATGTGCTGGAGGCAGAAGAAGTAGATGGCGTTGTGATCGGACGAGCGCTGCTGGCAGATCCTGATTTTGTAGAAAAGGCAAAAGAAGGACGTTACGAAGAAATCGCCCCATGCGCGGCATGTGGTGTCGGATGCGTCGGAGAGCAGACCAAGAGACGTCCGGCTTCCTGTGTGATCAATCCTCTGGCAGGAAGAGAACTGGAATTTGAAGAACAGCCGGCAAAAGAGGCAAAGAAGATTCTGGTCGTAGGAGCCGGGATCGCCGGACTTGCGGCGGCAAGGATCCTTGCAAAACGGGGACATCACGTTCTTGTGGCAGAAAAAGAACAGAAAGCCGGAGGGCAGTTAAATCTGGCATGCCGCGCGCCGTTTAAGCAGGAAATTTCAAAATGGATCGTGTACCTGAAGGCGGAATGTGACAGATATGGAGTGGAGATCCGCTATGAAACCCTCGCAGACCAGGCGATGATCAAGGAGACAGATCCGGATGTTGTGATCCTTGCAACAGGCGCCAAACCGGTGCTTCTTCCGGTAGACGGCAAAGAAGAGATGATCGCGGCCAACGACATTTTGAGTGGAAATATTTCTATTCCGGGCGGAAATGTTGCCGTGATCGGCGGCGGAATGGTTGGAATCGAGACGGCAGAATATCTGCTCCATCACTCCAGAGGCGCGGCAAAAGTGACACTGATCGAGATGGCAGAGAGCATTGGTCAGGGTATGGTGCCGAACAATCTGGTGCCGACTTTGAAACGGTTGCAGCAGGAGCGTGTTCAGGTTGTAACAGGAGCGAAAGTGAAATCCTTAGAACAGGGTACGGTCACTGTGGAGACAGCGGCAGGAGAGGTGCAGCATCCGGGATTTACCCATGTAGTCTGTGCCGTTGGTTCCAAAGCATGGAATCCGTTGTATGAAGAAATCAAAGATACCTATGAGACCTATGTAATCGGGGATGCCAGAGAAGTCGCGCAGGCGTTGGAAGCTGTGCGGGCAGCGTACGAACTGGGATATCAATTGTAGTATTTTATGGAAAAATAGGATGTGCAGGATCATTGTCGAAACGGGCAGTGATCCTGCGCGTTTTTTATTGGAGAAAGAAAGTGGCTATTTAGAAAAAAATCGAAATAGATATTGCAAAAGGCGGAAAAAAGGACTATAGTATTTATAAGAAATTTAGAAAACCATCTAAATAGATTCCGGGAAAGGATGGTGCCGATGGCATTTGCGGAGACTTTCAAAGCTCTTTCGGATCCGGTACGCAGGGAGATTCTTGTTCTTCTGAAGAAAGAAAAACTTTCAGCAGGAGAAATCGGGAAACATTTTGAAATGACAGGAGCAACGATCTCCTATCATTTGAAAATTCTGAAGAAGGCAGATCTGATACGGGAAACGAAATACAAGAATTTCATTTATTACGAGCTGAATATTTCTGTGGTGGAAGAGCTGATGCTCTGGCTGTCAGACTTGAAAGGGGATTCAACATTATGAAAGAAAATAAATCAAAAGTTATCATTACCAGCATTGTTACTGTTTTTCCAATGGTGATCGGTTTTCTGCTCTGGAATCGACTGCCGGAAAAGATTGCAACACATTTCGGGAGTGAAGGGGCAGATGGATGGAGTACAAAGCTGTTTGCAGTGGTGATTTTCCCGCTCATATTATTAGTCATCCATTTGTTCTGCCTGGGTGTGACCTTAAATGATCCCAAGAAGAAAAATATCGGAAGAGCGATGATGACGCTGATCTTCTGGATCGTTCCGGTTCTGTCTGTCGTGTCTAATCTGTCTATTTATGGATATGCACTTGGCGTGGATGTGAATATGGAGGTGATCGTCAGTATTTTGATGGGTGGCATATTTATCCTGTTGGGAAATTATATGTCGAAGAATCATCAGAATTATACGGTGGGGATCAAACTTCCATGGACCTTGAACAGTGAGGAGAATTGGAATCGTACGCATAGAATGGCAGGAAAATTATGGATTCTGGCAGGACTGGTATTTTGGGGAAGTGTATTTTTTGAAAACAACACGGTACCAATTGTGATCATAGTCGTTGTTGTGACGATCCCGATGATCTATTCGTTTGTACTTTATAAAAAGGGAATCTGAAAAAGAATCAGACAGAAATTTTGCTTTGCTATTTATCACGATACCGTTTATAATAAAACGATACGAGATAAAGGAGAAAGAGAATTATGGAACAGAAAATAGTAGCAGTTGTGGCAGGAAGAGAAATCAAAGAATCTGATTTTGAAAAATTCCTGCAGAATGTACCGAGAGAGCAGCAGGCGTATCTTTCCAATCCACAGTTCAGACAGCAGTGTCTGGATCAGTTTGTAGCACTTCATATGTTTGCAGAGCTCGGCGGGGAGATGAAGCTGGAAGAGACAGAAGAATATCAGGAGATGGTAGAAAATGCCAAAAGAGATATCCTTGCACAGATGACAATGCGGGAAGTGATGAAAGATGCAGTTGTGACAGAAGAGGATGTCAAAAATTATTATGAGGAGCACAAGCAGCAGTTTACAAAAGGGGAGACTGTTCGCGCAAAACATATTCTGACAGATTCCAAAGAAAAATGTGATGCGATTTTAGCAGCGATCCAGAGCGGAGAGACATCCTTTGAAGATGCTGCAAAAGAAAAATCTACATGTCCGTCCGGAACAAAAGGCGGAGATCTTGGAGAGTTTGGGAAAGGACAGATGGTAAAAGAGTTTGAAGATGCTGCGTTTACAGCAGAGATCGGTGCGATTGTGGGACCGGTTCAGACACAGTTCGGATATCATCTGATCAAAGTGGAAGAGAAAAAGGATGCGGCAGTTGCATATTTCGAGGAAGTGAAGAATTCGATCAGGAACCAGCTCTTACAGCAGAGACAGAATAAAGTCTACAGTGACAAAGTAAAAGAACTGCGTGAGAAATACGTGCAGGAATAAAAAGAAAACAGGACGATCAGGAAATGAGCAGTCCTGAAATAAGGAAGGTTGTGACTTAAAACGGTTGCAGCCTTCTTTATAATTAGTAATGAAGGGAGAAACACGTGATACGTAAATATCAACCACAGGATTTAGAGCACATAATGAAAATCTGGCTGGAGACAAATCTTGCTGCTCATAGATTTATCCCGGCAGAGTATTGGAACGGGCAGTATGAAGCTGTAAAAGAGGCTCTGCCGCAGGCCGACATTCTGATTTATGAAGAAGAGGGGACAGTTCTTGGATTTCTGGGATTACAGGACAGTTATATCGCGGGACTTTTTGTGGAAAAAGCATCTCAGTCCAGAGGGATTGGCCGCTTGCTTCTGGAAGCTGCTAAATCGGGACGGCAGGAGCTGACACTTCACGCTTATGCAGAGAACACAGGAGCAGTCCGGTTTTATGAACGGGAGGGGTTTCAAACGGCAGCCTTTGAAAAGGAAGAAACGACGGGACGTGAGGGTGTTTTGATGCGCTGGACAAGAGAAGAAGAGAAAAACAGCCTTTAAAAAACAGGATATTTGGTGTATAGTAATTTCTGTAAGTAAAATTAGGAGAATCGACATGAGTGAAAAAATTGTTTTGATAGATGGACACAGCATTTTAAACCGGGCCTTCTATGGAGTGCCGGATCTGACCAATGCAGAAGGCCTTCATACGAATGCGGTGTATGGATTTTTGAATATCCTGTTTAAAATTCTGGAAGAAGAAAAACCGGAGTATCTGACGGTCACATTTGATGTTCATGCACCGACATTTCGTCATGAGATGTTTGCTGATTATAAAGGAACAAGAAAGCCGATGGCAGAAGAACTCCGTCAGCAGGTTCCGGTCATCAAAGAGGTGCTGAAGGCGATGGACATTGCGATCATCGAGAAAGCCGGACTGGAGGCAGACGATCTGCTTGGTACGATTTCCAGAACCTGTGAGGAAAAGGGGATGGAGGTTGCTGTTATTTCAGGAGACAGAGATACTCTGCAGCTTGCTACGGAGCATGTAAAGATCCGGATTCCGAAGACAAAGGGCGGACGCACGGAAATCGAAGATTACTATGCAGCAGATGTCAAAGAGCGTTATGAAGTGACACCGACAGAGTTTATCGATGTAAAAGCGCTGATGGGGGATACAGCGGATAATATTCCGGGAGTGCCGGGAGTTGGTGAGAAAACGGCCACCAAGATTATTGTGGAATACGGATCACTGGAGAATGCCTATGCACATGTGGAGGAGTTAAAGCCCCCGAGAGCAAGTAAGAATTTAAAAGAATTCTGGGAACAGGCAAAACTGAGTAAAGTTCTGGCGACCATTGATACGCATGCAGAACTGGAGTTCTCTCTGGAAGATGCAAAGCATGGAAATATGTTCACCAAAGAGGCATATACGTGGTTCCAGAAACTGCAGTTTAACAATCTGCTCGGAAAGTTTGATGTGGAAGCAGCTGAAAATGAAGTTGAAAAAGCATTCCGGGAAGTAACAGAGCAGGAAGAAATCGAGCGAATTTTCTCAGAGGCAAAAAAGGCAGAGTGTGTGGGAGCTGCACTGATCAAATGTGACGGGAATGTGCTGCCGTTATTTGCACATCCGTCAGGATACGGCAGGATTGCTCTGGCATACGGGAAAGATCAGGTGTATTCCATTGCATGCAGTATGGATACAGATATGGATGCACTGTTTGCACAGCTTTCGGATGTGGCATGTTCTGCCGGGCGTTTTGTCATGTTTGATCTGAAAAAATATCTCCCGGTATTGGGCGCGGTTTGTCAGAAAAACTGCTTTGACGCAACAGTGGCAGCCTATCTTCTGAATCCGCTGAAAAATGATTATACCTATGCAGATGTGGCAAGAGAACAGCTGGGGCTGATGATCGATGACAAGGCAGATGAGTGGACAAAGAGCTGTTATGAAGCATATACTGCTTATGCGGCATCTGAAAATTTGATGGAAAAACTCAAAGAGGAGCAGATGGACAGGCTGTTTCTGGAAATTGAGATGCCGCTTGTATTTACCTTATTTGATATGGAACAGGCCGGGGTGCGCATTGAGGCTGAGGAGCTGAAAAAATATGGAGAACAATTGGGCGAACAGATCGTACAGCTGGAATCCGAGATTTACGAGATGGCAGGGGAGAATTTTAACATCAATTCTCCGAAACAGCTGGGTGTGATTCTGTTTGAGAAGCTGCAGATGCCCCATGCCAAGAAAACAAAAACAGGATATTCGACTGCGGCGGATGTACTGGAAAAGCTGGCTCCGGAATTTCCAATCGTGGATAAGATTCTGGAATACCGTCAGCTTACAAAGTTAAAATCTACGTATGCAGACGGACTGGCAAATTATATCGGACCAGATGGACGGATTCACGGAACGTTTAACCAGACGATTACCGCGACCGGGCGGATCAGCAGTACAGAACCGAATCTGCAGAATATTCCGGTAAGAATGGAACTGGGAAGGCTGATCCGGAAAGTATTTGTGCCTCAGGAAGGCTATGTATTTATTGATGCGGATTATTCGCAGATTGAGCTGCGTATACTGGCGCATTGTTCCGGAGATGCACATCTGATCCAGGCATACCGGGAGGCACAGGATATTCACCGAATGACAGCGTCTCAGGTGTTTAAGACTCCGTTTGACGAGGTGACAGATCTGCAGAGACGAAATGCCAAGGCAGTCAACTTTGGAATTGTTTACGGGATCAGTTCGTTTGGATTGAGTCAGGACTTGAGTATCACGAGAAAAGAAGCGTCTCAGTATATTGAAAGTTATTTTGAGACGTATCCGGGAATCAAAAAGTTTCTTGACGATTCCGTGACGCATGCAAAAGAAGAAGGATATGCCGTTACATTGTTTGGAAGAAGACGTCCGATACCGGAGTTAAAATCCAGCAATTTTATGCAGAGGAATTTCGGAGAACGTGTGGCAATGAATGCGCCGATCCAGGGAACTGCGGCAGATATTATGAAGATTGCCATGATCGGAGTCAACCGGGAACTGAAAGAAAAACAGATGAAATCCCGTATGATCCTGCAGGTTCATGATGAACTTCTGATCGAGACACATCCGGATGAGATCGAGACAGTGAAAGAGATCCTCAAACGGCAGATGGAAACAGCGGCTTCCTTAGATGTGCCGTTGATCGCGGATATGCAGGTCGGAAAAAACTGGTACGAGGCAAAATAGTGATGAAGGTAATTGGAATTACAGGTGGAGTGGGTTCCGGGAAAAGTGCAGTTTTAAAGCTGCTGGAGGAAGAATATCATGCAGTTGTAGTACAGCTTGATGAAGTTGCAAAAGCGCTGCAGAGAAAGGGCACTCCCTGCTGGAAAGCGATCGTAGAAGCATTTGGAAGAGAGATTTTAGATGAAAACGAAGAGCTGGACCGCAAAAAACTGGCCCAAATTGTGTTTCAGAGCAGTGAAAAGCTGGAACAGCTCAATGGGATCGTCCATCCTGCGGTAAAACAGCAGGTGCTTCTGGATATCGAAGAAAAAAGAAAAGAGAAGACAGAGCTGTACGTACTGGAGGCTGCTCTTCTTCTGGAAGCAGGATATGCCAAAATCTGTGAAGAAACATGGTTTATCTATACAGAGGAATCGGTAAGAAGAGAGCGGCTGAAAGCATCCCGGGGATATAGTGATGAAAGAATTACAGATATGATACGCAGCCAGAGTCCGGAAGCGTATTTTCGGAAAAACTGTACCCGGGTGATCGACAACAGCAAAGAGATCGAAGAAACAAGACGACAAATAGGAGAGATACTATGAGATTATGCAGCATTGCCAGTGGCAGCAGTGGAAACTGCATCTATGTAGGCAGTGACAATACACATTTACTGATCGATACCGGAATCAGTAAAAAAAGAATTGATGCCGGTTTAAAGGAGCTGGAGATCAAAGGGGAGGAGTTAGACGGGATTCTGATCACTCATGAGCACTCAGATCACATTCAGGGACTTGGAGTGTTCAGCAGAAAATATGAGATCCCGATCTATGCAACTCCGGGAACGATTGCGGGGATTCAGGCGTATTCCAGACTGGGAGCCATGCCGGAAGGATTGTATCATGTGATACACAGTGATGAACCCTTTATGCTGGGGGATATCCGGGTAAATCCGTTTGCAATTTCCCATGATGCCAACGAACCGACCGGATACCGTCTGGAGTGCAGAGACAAATCTGTGGCAGTAGCGACAGATCTGGGAATCTATGATGCATACACGGTGTCCCATCTCCAGAATCTGGATGCAGTTCTTCTGGAGGCAAATCATGATCTGCATATGTTGGAAGTGGGACCATATCCATATCCGCTGAAGCGAAGAGTAATGGGAGATAAAGGACATTTGTCGAATGAATTGTCAGGACGTCTCCTTTGTGATATACTACATGATAATTTGAAACATATTGTTCTGGGGCATTTGAGCAAAGAAAATAATTATGAAAGTCTGGCATATGAGACTGTCAAACTGGAAGTGACATTAGGGGATAATGCATATAAAGGGGAAGACTTGAATATGGCAGTGGCAAAAAGGGACAGTATTTCAGAGATTATCACCGTTTAACTTGAGGAGGAAAAACCATGAAAAAATGTATCGTAACCGTAGTAGGAAAAGACACTGTGGGAATTATCGCGAAAGTGTGTACATACCTTGCAGAAAGTAAGATCAATATTTTAGATATTTCCCAGACGATCGTACAGGGATATTTCAATATGATGATGGTTGTAGATATTTCAGAAATCGAAAAAGATTTTAAAGTAATCTGTGATGAGATGGAGCAGGTGGGCGAAGAGATCGGGGTAAAGATCCAGTGCCAGAAAGAAGAAATTTTTGAAAAGATGCACAGATTATAAGAATAAGCAGAGACGAGGATAAAGACCATGATTAATATGTATGAAGTTTCCGAAACTAATAAGATGATCGAGCAGGAAAATCTGGATGTTCGTACCATCACACTGGGAATCAGCCTGATGGACTGTATTGATTCGGATTTGAATGAATTGAACAAGTGATGAGAATCTGATCCGTTCCATCCCTCAGGCTTTGGCGAGAACGGAAAGAGTGTGCAGTTCGGTCAATGTAGGTTCCACCAGAACCGGAATCAATATGGATGCAGTGCGGCTTTGCGGAGAGATGGTAAAAGCAACGGCAGAAGCGACAAAAGAGCATGATTCCTTTGGCTGCGCGAAACTGGTGATCTTCTGCAATGCACCGGATGACAATCCGTTTATGGCAGGCGCATTCCTCGGAGTGACAGAGGCTGATGCAGTGATCAATGTAGGTGTCAGCGGTCCGGGAGTTGTAAAGAAAGCGTTGGAAAAGGTGCGCGGCAAAGGATTTGAGGAGCTTTGCGAGACAATCAAAAAGACTGCATTTAAGGTGACACGAGTAGGACAGCTGGTAGCCGGAGAGGCGTCCAGACGTCTGGGAATCCCGTTTGGGATCATCGATCTGTCACTGGCGCCGACTCCGGCAATCGGAGACAGTGTGGCAGAGATCCTGGAAGAGATTGGTCTGGAGAGAGTCGGAGCTCCGGGAACAACGGCGGCACTGGCACTTCTCAACGATCAGGTGAAAAAAGGCGGTGTGATGGCATCCTCTTATGTAGGAGGCCTCAGCGGTGCATTTATTCCAGTCAGTGAAGATCAGGGAATGATCGATGCAGTGAACGCAGGATCACTGACCTTGGAAAAACTGGAAGCCATGACTTGTGTTTGCTCTGTTGGTCTTGATATGATCGCAATTCCGGGCAAGACATCTGCAGCGACGATTTCTGGGATCATTGCAGATGAGATGGCCATCGGTATGGTAAATCAGAAGACGACAGCAGTCCGCATTATTCCGGTGATCGGAAAAGATGTGGGAGAAACTGTCGAATTCGGCGGACTTCTGGGTTATGCGCCGATCATGCCGGTGAATGAGTTCGGCTGTGAGGCATTTGTAAATCGGGCAGGAAGAATTCCGGCGCCGATCCATAGTTTTAAAAACTAGAAACAGGGGAGAAAAGATGAAAAAAATTGCAATCGTAACGGACAGCAACAGTGGGATTACGCAGGAAATGGGAAAATCGATGGGAATTTATGTGATCCCCATGCCGTTTTTTATTGACGGGGAGCTGTTTCTGGAAGATATTACGCTGACGCAGGAAGAGTTTTACAAACGGTTGGGAGACAATTCGGATATTTCCACGTCTCAGCCATCTCCGGGTGAAGTCATGGAATGCTGGGACGAGCTGCTGAAAGAGTACGATGAGATCGTGCACATTCCAATGTCCAGCGGACTGAGCAGCACTTGTCATGCGGCACAGTCTCTGTCTCAGGAATACGAGGGAAAGGTTTGTGTAGTGGACAACCAGAGAATTTCTGTGACACAGAAGCAATCGGTGGAAGATGCGATCGTGCTCCGGGATGCAGGAAAATCTGCATCTGAGATCAAGGAGATACTGGAGGCTGAAAAGTTGCAGGCAAGTATCTATATTACCGTGGATACGTTAAAATATCTGAAGAAGGGCGGACGTGTTACACCGGCTGCCGCAGCGCTCGGAACGGTATTGAACCTGAAACCGGTGCTTCAGATTCAGGGAGAAAAACTGGATGCATTTTCAAAAGTAAGAGGATGGAAAGCCGCGAAACGCACCATGCTCAAAGCTATTGAAAAGGATCTGGAAGAACGCTTTTCTGAGGTCAGAGAAGACATGGTATTGGGAATGGCTTATACTTGCAGCAAAGAAGAGGCACAGGAATGGAAACAGGAGATCGCGGAGAAGTTTCCGGAATACGAAATTGTAGAAGGTCCGCTTTCTCTGAGCGTTGCCTGTCACATCGGTCCCGGAGCCATGGCAGTGACCTGTATGAAAAAGGTACGGTGATTGCCGCTGGCATTATGAAAAATGTCCGAATAACCTCATTTTATGGGGTGTTCGGACATTTTTTAAATCAAATCTAAATCATTTTGTGTTAGAATTGCTGTAATCTATAAATTCTCAGGTGGTGCTTACATGAAAGAACGTATATTGATTATGGAAGATGAAACAGCAATACAGTCTGTTTTATATGAGTTGTTGACTGACGCGGGATATGGGGCATATTGACGAACTGAACAAACAGCGTCAGCATTTTTTTGCGACAGCTTCCCATGAATTGAAAACCCCGATCACCATAATCAAAGGGCAGGTGGAAAGTATGATTATGGAAATTGGAAGATATAAGGACACGAGAACGATACTTCCGGAAACATTAAAAGAAATTGAAAATATGGAACAGCTTGTAAAGGAAATTCTGTCGATATCAAAGCTGGAAATGAATACAATGAATCATACGGAGCTTCTTTTTCTTTCCAATATTCTGAAACGTGTATATAAACATCTTATCCCACTGGCCAATGAAAAACATATCCGTATTCAGAAGAATATTTCAGAAGATGTTATGATGATGGGAAATGAGCTGCTTTTGGAAAAAGCAGTCCATAATATCATCAGCAACGCAATACGGCACTCCCCTGTTGGTGCCGAACTGGGGTTAGAACTGTCTTTTGATTCTCTTCTTGTCAGAAACAGTGGTGTAAATATTCCGGATGAAGATTTGGATAAACTGTTTACTCCATTCTATTGTGTGGAAAAATCACATAATAAATTGACCGGCGGAAGCGGATTGGGACTATATCTTGTAAAAATTATCTTGCAACAGCATGGGCTGTCATATACGATTGAGAACCGGCAAGACAGTGTCTGCTTCAAAATCACATTAAATTCACATAATCTAAATTAAAATTAAATGGAATCTAAATCGGAGTGAAACCGTCCTTTCTTATACTGCAGATATAAAGAAAGGACGGTGTTTTTATGAATGTAGGAAAGCGGGCATTTCTCTATCTGACACGCAAAAAAGGAAAAAATTTATTGCTTGGAATCGTATTTTTGTTGATTTCATTTTCTTTACTGGCAGGAAGTGCGGTCTATTTGGGAATCTGGCAGGTTTCTGAGGATTTGCGTTCCAATATTGGTGCCAGAGGACAACGGGAAAATTCTTATCAGTAAAGCCCTTGCCGAACAAAACAATCTTGCTGTTGGAAATAAGATAACTCTTACCCATGCAAAACTGGGTTCAGACAATGGTGTATATACAGACCTGATGAAAGAAAAAAGTGCATATGAAACAGTGGAGATCAAAGGAATCTACGATATAAAAAATGCTTCCGATAATGCTTTAAATCCGACAGCGAAAAAAGCAGAAAATCTTATTTTTTCAGATAGTCAACTGCTAGTCAATTTGCAGGAGCAGGAACAAGGTGTAATTCATTCCTGTTTGATTCCATAACACAATCAACAATTCATAAGAATTACTTAAAGCCAGATTTCCTACATTTTGTCATATTGTTCATTTTAGAAAATCTGGGTGTTCTTCTGACAGTTCTTGTGTGCAGTGGAGCGATCCTGTCATTAAAACCGAAAGAGATTTTAACCAAAATGAGTTAGGAGGATTTATATGAACTTTTTTAAGCGAGCTTTAAAATACTGTTGGAGACAAAGGCTTTGTAGCGTATTGCTCCTATTGACTTTTACATTACTATCAGCAACTGTTTTGATTGCAATTTCTAGTGAAAAAGCTGTTCAACAAGGAACGAAACAAATCAAAGAAACGGTAGGTGCTTCTGTTCGGATCGAACTTGATACAAGCAATCAGGCAAATTACGGTTCGGCAGAGGATTTTGGGAACGGCGCTTATGGATATACTTATAATGGGGATTTCATTACACAGGAAATTGTAGATAAGATTGCAGAATTACCGAATGTTGTGAGCTATAATGCCAAGGATTCAGAAGGATATTGGGGAAAACCTAAAAGTTTTGAACCATTTCCGGCAATGATTACAGAAGGACTTTATACTCGTCATCAAGCGGTATTAGATTCTTCATTAGATATAAAATTTTTGAACGGAACCTATAAACTGGAAGAAGGGCGACATATAAAACCAAGATGATTTTTATACGACATTGATTTCTAAAGAACTGGCAGATAAGAATAATCTATCTGTAGGAGATGAAATAATGTTCAGTACAGAATTAGATGTAGGAAATGAGATAGATTCCACATTTAAAATTGTTGGAATATTCAGTGGTACTGAGGGTACAACAAAAGAAGCGATTACACCGGATAGTATTCCTGCAAACTGCGGTTATGTTGATATTAGCAGTATTGATGAACTTTATGAGTTAAAAGGATATGATTATCTTGATGTTTATGCGCACTCTCCAGAGGAAACCAAAGAGCTTATGGAAACCATCAAAAATCTTCCAGACGTGAAAGGAAAAACCTTTACCTTTAACATTAACACAGAAGATTTTGACATAGTATCTACTCCATTATCTTCTTTTGGAAGTATAGTTGATACAGCCGTATTGACAATTACTGTAATTGGCATGTTTGTTATTGTATTGTTCCTTGTTTTGTGGACGAGAAGCCGTAAGAAAGAAATTGCTGTTTTACTTGCAGTTGGTCGAAGCAAGGCAGAAATTGTCGGACAGTTCCTGACAGAAAATATATGGATTGCAATACTATCTATGTTTGCGTCAACGGCATTATCTTTTGGACTTGCCAATCAAATCGGTTCATTCATTGTCAGCAGATTGGGAGAAAATATATCCAAATTGACCGTTCAGATTGCCACATCAGATATGCTTAAAGTATTTGGCATTGGTGTTATTCTGATTTGTCTTGCGGTTATTGTTGCTTCCTATACGGTCATCCGTTTACAACCGAAAGATATTTTAACAAAAATGGAATAGGAGAAATGTGATTATGAGTATATTATCGTTTTCAAATTTGAGTTATAGCTATGACAAGAAAAAGAACATATTTAGTAATATCAGCGCAGAAATGGAACTGGGAAAAATATATGCGATTTTAGGACCGTCTGGTTGTGGCAAAACAACATTACTTTCTTTGTTGGGTGGATTAGATAGTCCTACCAAAGGCAAGATATTATTTAATGGAGAGGATATTACGGAAAAAGGATTCGCAAATCATCGTCGGAATCATGTTTCCTTTATTTTTCAAGCATATAATCTCATTGATTATATGACACCATTAGAAAACGTAAAATTGACAAGTAAATTACTGCCAGAACCGGTTTTAGAAAAAATGGGATTGACGAAAGAGGAAATGAAACGGAATGTGTTACAACTTTCCGGCGGTCAACAACAACGTGTAGCGATTGCAAGGACATTGGCTTCAAAAGCACCCGTTATTTTACAGATGAACCGACGGGAAACCTCGATGAAGAAACTGCAATGTTCATTATGCAAATACTGGAAGATAGTGTACACCAGATGAACAAATGTGCAGTCATTGTCACTCATTCAAATGAAATTGCGAAAAAGGCAGATGTTGTTTTTCAATTAAAAAGAGGTACGCTGCACATAGTAGAAAATAATGAAAAGGTATAAACGGAAACATGGGAGATACGCAACTATTTTGTGCGGTCTCCCATGTTCATTTTATGCAATCATTTCTTTTCTGTCTCTGACTCCCGAAACACTTTGGATGCCAGAAATGGAAGGAAGAAGATACTATAGAAAATAAGATGTATCAAAACCGCTTTCCATTCTATGACAGCTCCGGAAACAGTGCCTCCACTGATCAGTCCTGCAATATTGTTGTTCATAAAATGCAGGATGACAGGGATCCAGATGTTGTCTGTTTTCATGTAAGCAAAAGCAAAGAATACGCTCAGTGCAATACAGGTGATAAGCTGTGCGGCAATACTCTGAAGCCTTGTATCAGGTGCATAGTAAAACAGGTTCAGCGGGAGATGCCACAATCCCCAGAATACACCAAGGATGAGAACTCCTTTTCGCATTCCAAAATGCTCCTGCAGGATCGGTTGCAAAAAGTAACGCCATCCATATTCTTCTCCGAAAAAGGCGGAAAAGACGAGGAAAAAGCTGACAAACAAAGAAAGCAGTGACAGCCAGAACATCGGAGAAGCAAAAAGAGCGAGGAAGGAATCTGCAGTATTGTCTGTGAAGCTGGAAATCAGAAGATTTCCTGTAAACAGCATGAAAAACAGAACTACATACAGAAAGTGTCTTCTGCTGTCAGGCCCGGACCAGGTCAGTCCCCAGATAAAGCGGACTTCACGTTTGTCAAGAAGAAACAAAACCCAGAGAGCCAGATTGCCGGCAATTGTGAGCATATTGATGACCATAACCCACAGGTTGGCATCCGGTATAAGTACACTGAGTACAGAGCTGATGGCAAACAGTACAGTTAGTACAAGGTACCCATAGAAAAACCGCCGGGGCATCGGAAACTCTGTTTTTGTCAGAAGAAAGACGACAATGGCTCCGGCAGCCGGATAATACATCTGGGCATTTGCAAAAAAATCCAGAGAAGTTCCCCGTTGATATCCGAACGCCATCGGGATTCCCATCAGATAAGGAATGCCAAAGGCGATCAAAGCAAAGATTAGTAACTGTTTTTTCTCCAGTCTGGTAAATGGACGTTTCATAATGTAATCTCCTTTTCTATATCTTCAGCATTGGCTGTTTATATTCATTTCGAAAAGCGGTCTTATATTTATCCGTGATCACAGACTGATACAGATTGGATGCCAAAATAT